>FTCF01000182.1_pt1 | contig 15217 bp, 15 predicted proteins | sample 1639631 | NCBI WGS metagenome assembly FTCF01 (sample SAMEA3914864, study PRJEB12502) | metagenome | biome: forest; material: soil | place: USA | collected 2012-03-12 | depth 0.3 m
ACGCGACCGGCGTCGGGAAACGCCGGGACCATCACGACGCCGTCGGTGGCCTCGCCGCTGGTCTCAGCGACAGTGGCGGCAATGACGTCGGGTTCCAACGGGTAGTGGCCGCGGAGGGTGGAATCGGAGCGGCTGACGAACCCCAAGCGAAGCTTGGAGCCGCCAGAGTTCCGGCCCGCTGCGGCGAGGGCGTTGCGCACGATTTCCTCGTTGCGGGCAGCGGCCTCAACCGGGTCCAGGCTGCGCGTGTTGGTCAGCACATAGACCGCGGGCTGGGACCGGCTTTCCGCAATGTGGGCGAACGCCCATGTGAAATCGGCGACCTCCCAGCGGGTGAGTACCGGCAGGTTGGCGATTGATTGGGTGCCCGTAGGGTCGTCATCGAGGACTACCAGGACGCGGGGCGAGGCTGTGGAAGACGCTGCTACGGCGTCGGCAACCAGCTGAGCGGGGATCTGGACTTCCGCCGGGAAGGCGGCCAGAACATCGGCTTCAAGGGTCACTGTGCACTCCATCGTGGTTTGGAAGGTAAATGTAAGATGTCAGACATCTAATATTTGAGTGTTAGTGTGACACACCCGCTTTGTCCTGTGCAAGTGTCAGTGGTCACTATGCTTGGCGCATGCTTCAAGAGCCTCCGGCCGTCGCGGCGCTACATGTGGACATGCGCCTTCCAACGGCTGCTAGCACGACGTCGGGAAGACCGTCCCAGCCTCCCGTCCTGTTGCTGCACGGCTGGGCCTCGACATCCTCCTATTGGGAGCCACTTGCCACCGAACTGCTCGACGCCGGGCGAATCGTCTGGATCGTCGATTTGCCCGGGTATCACCGCGGGGACGTGTTGCCTCCGGATTTCCGGTGGACCCTGGAATCAGCGGCCGATTCCGTCGCTGCCGTTGCTGCCCGGCACGCATCGCCCGTCCACATTGTGGGCCATTCAATGGGCGGGAGCGTGGCGCTGACGCTGGCGGCAAGGCATCCGGAAATCGTGGCCAGCGTCGCCCTGATCGGCATGGTTCCGGCTCCGCCGAACGAAAACTTCAAATCGATGCTCGAATCCCAGCTAGGGCAAGGCTTCATTGACGACGCGACGCGCGCGAAGTGCATGAAGGCCTGGTTCGGGGATTTGTCCCCCGAGGACCACCGCTCGCTGGGCCGGGGATTTGGACTGCCGTTCGAGGTCCTCGGCCCCAGCGGCCTTGCGGCGATGGCCGGAGTGGCTGCGGACGTCCCCGAAAAGGTGACTGCACCGACGCTGGTGATTGCCGGCGTCGGGGACCGCTTACGCTCGCTGGACCAAGCGGAAGCCTTCGTCGCAGCCAGCCCGCTGCGCAGGCTCGTGGCAATCCCCGACGCCGGGCATAGCGTGCATTGGGAGAAGCCGCATGCTTGCGCAATGGCGCTCGGCGCGTTTTGGAACGAAAGCCGGCAGCCGCCAGCGTAAGATGTCAGACATCTAGGAATGGAGCACCATGGCACGCAAGTCCCTGGTCGGCGTCGTCGCTGACGAGCTGCTGGACCGCATCGTCGCGGGCGAATTTCCGCCGGGAACAGTGGTTCCCGGCGAACTCGAGCTGAGCGCCAAGCACGAAGTCAGCCGCATGACCGTCCGCGAGGCCATGAAGACCCTCGAAGCCCAGCGAATCCTCAGCGTGGAACGCGGCCGGGGAACATTCGTCAACCCGTTAAACCGCTGGGCGTCCCTCGAAGCTGTATTGCGTGCGGCTTCGGAGGGAAAGAACGACGCAGCAGCGTCCGTCCAACTCATCGAGCTGCGCCGCATGCTCGAGACCGGCGCCTGCGAGCTCGCCGCGTCACGGGTCTCCCCCGAGGAGATCGACCAACTGCAGGTATACGTGTCCGCCATGCAGAAAGCCCACGATTCCAATGATGTGAGGGCGTTCGTCGAAGCGGATCTGGGCTTCCACGACGTCATCCTGCACGCCTCCGGCAACGTCTTCGTGGCCGTGCTCTTCGAACCCCTGCACCGCGTCCTGGAAACCCGGCGCACCCAGACCTCGCAAATCCCCGATATCCAGCGGCACGCGATCGGACATCACAGGGCCATCCTGAAAGCCCTCGAAGCCGGCGACGCCCCCCGCGCCCGCGAAGCCATGGACGCGCACATGCAGCAGACCCTGGATGACCTCAGGACGTACGTCCTCGACGCCTAGCCCCTGGGACGCTCGCTCACCTATACATGCCATTTCCCCAACGCTCGCTCACCTATACGGGCCATTTCCCCAACGCCCGCTCACCTATACGTGCCAATCCACGGACGCTCGCTCAGATCAGGTGAGCGAGCGTCCCGCCGAAAGGCCTCATAGGTGAGCGAGCGTTCCGCCGAAAGGCCTCACAAGTGAGCGAGCGTCGGCGGGGGCCGGACCCTAGTCCCCCGGCCCTGCGTCGGCTAGTCTGCTTTCACGGCCTGCCAGGCCCGCAGTTCAGGCATCAAGGACGATCATGAGGAGCAAGAATGGCTGACCACACATACAGCGTTTCCGAAATTGTTGGAACTTCGTCCGAGGGGGTCGACGCCGCCATCAGGAACGGGATTGCCGCCGCAAGCCAGACCCTCCGGAATCTCGACTGGTTCGAGGTCAAGGAAATCCGCGGCCACCTCAGCGAGGGCGCCGTTGCCGACTGGCAGGTAACCATCAAGCTCGGGTTCCGCCTGGAGCGTTAACAAGCCCTCAACACCCCGAAACCGACGATGGCCGCCAGCCTTTCTGTGGAAAGGCTGGCGGCCATCAGTTGCGAGGCTGGACTCACCCGCGGGTCCAGACTTGGACGGGGTCACCGCCACAGAGGAGTCGCCGGCCACGGCCGGCAAATTCGATCCACAGGAATTCGTGGTCCGGGGAAACTTCGTCCACAAGGCCGGCGTCGAAGCCCCATTTGTCCTCATGGATCCAGACGGTTTCGCCCCGGCTGAGTTCCGCCCATTTAGACGGCGGCACGCGAAGTGCCGCTCCAGCGGGCCGTTGGGCCGACGTCGTGAAGTGGCTTGGGCCCCACACGCCCAAGGTTTCAGGACTCATCGGGACTCAGCGAGCAGGTACTGGCGGCGCCAGACTGTTGCCGCGCCGTTGTGGGACGGGAAGACGTGGCCTTCGAAGAACGTGCGCACCACATCGGGTTCGCCTTCGGGGCTCCACTGACCAGACGCCGGGCAATGCGAACCCGTGGATCCCGCGGACCCGGCGGTGGTTGCCCGCTCCCTCAGCAGCGCGATGCGTTTCATCGTTGAATTCCATCCTTGATATGCGAAAAGGTCTGGATTCAGCGTAAACGCGATTCAAAAGCCGCCCAATGGGCACATAGACAAATTCACACCGATTCACTATGCAGCAGCACAGTGACGTAGGGCACTTTTGGCTGAAACTCGTTCAGCTCTCGCCCATTGCATGCCGTTCGGACAACTCCGGGCTCGTCGACGTTTCCGGGCCAAACGCCGTTCCCGCACCGTAGCTCCCCAACAACTTCAGGGCATCGTCCGACGGCGAACCCGCCTTCGCGGAGTAGACCCGCAAGACTTGGTCCGGGTCATCCGGCAGGGCCAGATTCTCGAAGTTCAGTTCCACCTCCCCCACGGCGGGGTGGTGCAGGCGCACAGTTCCGGCTGAACGCGCGGCCACTCGATGCCCGGCCCACCATTGGCGGAAGTGTTCGCTGTTTACGGCGAGTTCACCCACGAGCTGGTTGGCTTGGGGATCGTCGGGGTGCCGGCCGGTATCCGCACGCAGGGAGCCGGCGGCTTCCGCGGCAACCGTCTTCCAGTCCCGGAACAGTTCGCGTGCCTGCGGGTCCAGGATCAACCAGCGCGTGAGGTTTCGCTCGGCGGGAGGCATGGACGGGAAGTCGGCAAACAGCAGGACCGCCATGCGGTTGGCTCCGAGCACGTCACTTCGCCGGCCAAGCAGGAGCGCCGGAACGTCGCCCACAGCGTCGAGAAGTTGGCGCAAGGCCGGCCGCACCCGTGGCGTGGGAGTCGGCGCTTTGGCGCTCGACGCGCAGTGCTCCAGGAGGTCCATCATGTGGGTGTGCTCGCTGGAGTCCAGGCGAAGTGCCCGCGACACCGATTCAAGGACCGCCCGGGACGGATGGATATGGCGGCCTTGTTCGAGGCGTGTGTAGTAGTCGGTGCTGACATCGGCCAAGCGGGCAATCTCTTCCCTGCGCAGCCCTGGAACGCGGCGCGCGCCGGACGCTTCCGGCAATCCTGCATCCTCCGGCGACATCCGGGCACGCATGGCTTTGAGGAATTTTCCGAACTCGGCACTTTGTCCCATGTCCCCATTCTTCTCTCCCTAGGGTCCTGTTTCTACGCCCAAGGTAGGACTGCGAGTCCTAGGAAAAACAGGGGGCGTCAAAACTGCTGATTGTTGTGCCGAAAGTGCATAGGCTCGAAAAAGCCAGTCAGGCAATCCACCCACCAGCGACGAAAGGGCCGGACATGTCCAACGCTCAGAATTCAACCGTTCCCGGGCTCGTCCTGAACAACGCGGTCACCATCCCCCAGCTCGGCTTCGGCGTCTTCCAAGTCCCACCTGCCGAGACCCAGAAAGCCGTCGAGGACGCACTTGAAGCCGGATACCGGCATATCGACACCGCCGCGGCGTACCGGAACGAATCCGGCGTCGGCGCCGCAATCAAGGCTTCCGGCATCAGCCGGGAAGAACTCTTCATCACCACCAAACTCCGCAATGGCGAACAAGGCCGGGCAGCGTCAGCGTTCAACAACAGCTGCCGCGAACTCGGCCTCGACGTCATCGACCTCTACCTGATCCACTGGCCCGTGCCATCCCAGGGCCTGTTCGTCGACGCATGGAAGGCCTTGGAAAAGATCCATGCCGACGGCGGCGCCCGGGCCATCGGCGTCTCCAACTTCCTGCCCGAACACCTCGACACGCTCCTGGAGTTCGCCGACGTCGTACCTGCAGTGAACCAAATCGAGCTGCACCCGACCTTCCAGCAGCGGGAACTGGCAGCGAAGAGCCGCTCGCACGGGATCGCCGTCGAGGCCTACAGCCCGCTGGGGCAAGGAGCAGACCTGGGGTCGGCAACGGTCACCGAACTTGCCGAAACGCACGATGCCACCCCGGCACAGATCGTCCTGGCCTGGCACCTGGGAACCGGCAACATCGTCATCCCCAAGTCCGTCCACTCGGAACGGATCCGCCAGAACCTCGCGGCGGCGTCGTTGCAGCTCACCCCGGACGAACTGGCAGCCATCAGCGCGATCGACGCCGGTGCCCGCCTCGGCGCCGACCCCGCCGTCGCGTCCTTCAGCCAGATGTAGAAACCACCGCAGCGTAAGGAACCCCAACCATGCAGTACACCCACTTGGGCCGCTCAGGCCTCAGCGTCTCCCGCTTGTGCCTCGGAACCATGAACTTCGGCCCGCAGACGGAGGAATCCGCAGCGCACTCCATCATGGACTCAGCCTTGGACTCCGGCATCAACTTTTTCGATACCGCCAACGTCTACGGCGGCCACGACAACCGGGGCTGGACCGAGGAAATCCTGGGCCGCTGGTTCGCCAAGGGCGGCGAGCGCCGGGAACGCGTCGTCCTGGCCACCAAGCTCTATGGAACCATGACGGACCGCCCCAACGAGTCCAAGCTCTCCGCCCTCAACATCCGGCGTGCCTTGGACGCCAGCCTCAAGCGCCTTCAGACCGACTACATCGACGTCTACCAGTTCCACCACGTGGACCGGAACACGCCGTGGGACGAGATCTGGCAGGCCATCGAGGTTGCCGTCCAGCAGGGCAAAATCCTGTATTCCGGAAGCAGCAACTTCGCTGGCTGGCACATCGCCCAGGCCCAGGAGGCGGCCGCGCGGCGCAACTACAACGGACTCGTGAGCGAGCAGTCCATCTACAACCTGCTCACCCGCAACGTCGAACTGGAGGTCATCCCGGCCGCCCAGCAGTACGGCCTCGGGCTGATCCCGTGGTCGCCGCTTCACGGCGGCCTTCTGGGCGGCGTCCTGAAGAAAGAGCGCGACGGCGTCCGTCGCCTTGAGGGCCGCGCGGCCGAGACCCTGAAGAAGCACGAAGACCAGATCCGCCAGTACGAGGACCTCGCAGACGACCTTGGCCACGAGCCCGGCGATGTGGCGTTGGCCTGGTTGCTGCACCAGCCGGCCGTGACCGCGCCGATCGTGGGTCCGCGCACGCAGGAGCAGTTGGACGCCGCCATCAGGGCATTGGATGTCACCCTTGACGCCGAGGCCCTCAAGCGGCTCGACGACATCTTCCCGGGCCACCGGACGGCGCCGGAGGACTACGCCTGGTGACTTCGGCACCGTTGCGCCTGCTGTTCATTGGCGGGACCGGGACCATCAGCGCGGCGGCGGCGGAGCGCGCCGTCGCGCTGGGTCACCGGCTCACCGTGCTCAATCGCGGACTGAGCTCGGAAAGGCCGGCCCCTCCGGGCACGGAACTGCTCCAGGCAGATATCCGCAACGCCGCCGAGGTCGCGGAGGTGCTGAACGGTCGCGAGTTCGACGTCGTCGCGGACTTCATCTCTTTCACCCCGGAGCACGTGTCCGCCGCGGTGGAGCTGTTCCGCGGCCGGACCGGTCAGTACGTGTTCATTAGTTCGGCTTCGGCCTACCAGAAGCCACCCGCACACCTGCCGATCCTTGAGTCGACCCCGTTAAGGAACCCGTTCTGGAAGTACTCCCAGGACAAGATCGCGTGCGAAGACCTTCTCACCCGGGCCTATCGGGAAGAGGGTTTTCCCGTCACCATCGTTCGGCCGTCGCATACCTATGACCGCACACGGATCGCCCTTCTGGGCGGCTGGACGGACATCCATCGGATGCGGGAAGGCCTGCCTGTGATAGTCCACGGCGACGGCACCTCGCTGTGGACCCTCACCCACGCGGATGATTTTGCGGTGGCCTTCGTTGGCCTCCTGGGCCGGCCGCAGGCTGTGGGTGAAAGCTACACCATCACCTCGGACGAAGCGCTCCCGTGGGACCAGGTCTACCGGCTCTTCGCGACGGCGGCAGGAGTGCCGGACCCCGAACTGGTGCACATCGCCTCGGAGACCATTGCTGCGCACTCCCCGGAGCTTGGTCCAGGGCTTCTCGGGGACAAGTCCCACTCCGTGGTCTTCGACAACACCAAGATCAAAACGCTCGTGCCTTGGTATCGGGCAGAAATTCCGTTCGCGGCAGGCGCACGTGAGATCGTCCGGTGGCATGATGAACATCCAGGCATCAAGCACGTGGACCCGGACTTCATGAAACTCAGCGAGCAACTGGTCCAATGGGCACGGAGGCCGATCTAGCAACTGAAAGGACAGGACCATGGCACTTGCTCCGACCGTCAGGCTCAATGACGGTAATGCCATTCCGCAGATCGGCCTCGGAACCTGGCCGCTCGACGACGCCCAGGTCGCCGCCGCGGTGGTGTCCGCCGTCGAGCTGGGCTACCGGCACGTCGATACGGCGTTCCGCTACGGTAACGAGTCCGGCGTCGGGCAAGGCGTGCGGGACTGCGGCATCCCGCGCGAGGAACTGTTCATCACCACCAAACTGGACGGGACCCACCAGGGCCGCGATCGCGCCGTCGACGGACTTGAAGGCTCCCTCAAGCGCCTTGGGTTGGACTACGTGGACCTCTTGTTGATCCACTGGCCGCTCCCCCAACGGAATGAATTCGTGTCCACCTGGGAGACTTTCGAGCGGCTTCAGGCTGAGGGGAAGGTGCGCTCGATCGGCGTGTCCAACTTCAAGCCCTCGCATCTCGAAAGGCTCCTGGAGGAAACCTCGGTGGTGCCGGCCGTCAACCAAATCCAGGTCTCGCCGTCCATCACCCGGATCAACGAGCGGGCCTTCAACGCCAGCCATGGCATCGCCACGGAATCGTATAGTCCGTTGGGTGCCGGTCGCGATCTCCTGAACGCCCCGGTCTTGGCGGCAATCGGGAAGAAACACGGCAAGACTCCCGGTCAGGTCGTGCTGCGCTGGCACGTCCAGGAGGGGCTCGTGGCCATCCCGAAGTCCGCCAATCCGCTGCGCATGAAGGAAAACCTGGACGTTTTCGACTTCGCATTGGACCACGACGACCTGTCCGCGATCGCCACCTTGGACGCGGGTGCCGATGCCGGCGTCGACTCGGACGTACAGGGCCACTGAGGCAGCATTCCATCACCAACACTGAGGACGGCATGGCAGAAAACAACGACGGAACGCTCATCTGGGCAGGCGCGTACACCGCGGACAGCGAAGGGCACGGACTGGGCATAGGCGCAGTTGCGGCTCGTGAAGATGGCAGCCTTGCTTGGCTGGGCACCGCCGTCGAAGCACCCTCGCCGTCGTTCCTTGCCGTTCACCCCACCCTGCCGGTGGTCTATGCGGTAGCCGAGGCCGCTCAAACGGTCCGGGCATACCGGAGGACCGGGCCGTCCGGCCTTGAACCCTTGGGCGAAGCGTGGCCAGCCGGAGCTGCGGCCTGCCACATCGCCGTCGACCCTTCCGCGCGCTTCATCGTGGTCGCCTGTTGGGGCGACGGCAACGTGCTGCTGTACGGGCTCGACGACGACGGCGGCATCACCTCGCGCTTTGCCGCTCCGCCCGCGAAGGACCCGCACGCCGGCGTCGACGGCGGCATCGACATCGCCACGGGCGGCCCGCGGGTGAGCCGCGCCCACGCCAGCCTCATGCTTGAGGACGGCCGGATCATGACCACCGACCTCGGCTTCGACCTCGTGAGGGTGTGGAACTATTTCCCCGACACCGGCCTGCTCCCCGACCACCAAGTCGCACTCCCCATGGGCAGTGGCCCTCGGCACTTGGTCCAGCATCCCTCTGCCGACGCCGTCTTCGTCGTGACCGAGTACTCCATCGAAGTGGTGGTACTGCTGCCCGGCGCGGACGGCCGCTTTGTGCTCCACCGTCGCGGTCCCGCCACGGTGGGTGGCGCAGCCGACGGCGACGCTGCCGCCGAAATCGCGCTGTCCCCGGACAATCGCTTCGTCTACACGGGCATCCGCGGCTCCAACCGGATCTCGGTACTGGCCGTCGAAGGCAGCGGAACCCGGCTTCGTCCTGTGGCGGATGTCCCCAGCGGAGGAGACTGGCCCCGCCACCACCTTGTCCGTGACCGCTGGCTCCACGTGGCGAACGAACGTTCCAACCAAGTCACCACGTTCGCGCTGGACCCTGCCACCGGCATCCCGGGCGAAGTCTTCGACCAACTGAACGTCGGTTCCCCTACCGCGTTGGTCATAGCTTGATCCATGCGTGAGCTCTCGCCCTTTTCGCAGCCCGAAAGAGGTGAGATCTCACGTCTCGATACCGCGCCTAACCCCGTACAGCCTCGTCCACAGCCGCCAGCAAGGAGTTGAACCGCGGGTTCGCGTCGAGGTCGTCGATGAGTACGGCCCGGCCGCGTTCGTCGGCCAGTGGCACTTGCCAGTTGGGGTAGACCGCCGACGTCGTACCGGGCTGGTTCTGCACCCTCCGCTCCCCCACGGCGTCCACCAGCGCAACGCCCAGCAGGACCGATGGCGCAAGGGCCAACAGCCGGTGCAGCGCCTCAATGACTTGCTCCTCGCCAAACTCCTGGCCGCCGTCGAATCCGGCAGCGTCGAATCCCGCAGGCAACAGGCCCCGCTCCCGCAGCAACCCCATCATCTTGTCCAGGCTGGCCTCGTGTTCGGCCCGTTCCTCGGCCACGCTTCGTTCAAGCAAGCCCAGTTGATTCCGGAGTTCCACATGATCGCCGGCGAGGTACCCGGCAGTAGGGGGGAGATCGTGGGTGTTGACGCTGGCGAGTGCCTGCGTTCGGTAACGTTCGGGCGGCAGGGGCGAGTCGCCGTCGTACTCGAACCAAAGGATCGACGTGCCCAGGATGCCGCGGGCCGCTAGGTAGTCCCGAACCCACGGTTCGAAGACGCCCAGGTCTTCGCCGATGACCACCGCGCCCGCGCGGTGGGCTTCCAGAGCGAGGATGCCGATGAGGGCCTCATGGTCGTAGCGGACATAGGCGCCGTCGCGAGCGGAGTTCCCGGCGGGCACCCACCACAAACGGAACAGCCCCAAGATGTGGTCCACCCGGATTCCGCCGGCATGGCGGAGGACGGTGGCGAGCATCGCACGCAGCGGCGCATAGCCCGCCTCGGCCAAACGGACCGGGTGCCACGGCGGCTGGTTCCAGTTCTGGCCGAGCTGGTTGTACATGTCCGGTGGTGCGCCTACGCTGACACCTGGCGCGAAGCTGCTGCGCAGGGTCCAGGCGTCGGCGCTGCTGAGGTCCGCCCCGACGGCGAGATCGTGCACCACTCCCAGCCGCATGCCGGAACGCTTCGCGGCGGCCTGGGCTGACTCGAGCTGCTCATCGCAGATCCACTGAAGCCAACGGTGGAACCCAATCCGATCGGCCAATGCCTGGCGCATCGATTCAATCTTGGGCGAACCGAGGGTGGCCGCGGGGTCCTGCCAGAAGGGGTCGTCCGGCGACCGGTCCTCGCGGATGGCGCACCACAGGGCGAAATCGTCCAAGCCCGGGCCGGACTCACGGCAGAACTCCTCGAACGCGCGCTGCCGGGCCGGAGAAAGCTTGACTGTGTGAAGGAGTTCCAGGGCAGCGAGTTTGGCGGCGAAGATCTGGTCCCGGTCCAGCCGTTCCCCGTCCTTGTTGAGTGCGTGGACGTGATCCAGCAGCCGGTCCACTGTGGCCCGCTTCCGCGGCTTAACATATGCCAATTCGGGAATTTCTTCAATGCGAATATAAATGGGGTTGAAGAACCGCCTGGTGGACGGAGAATACGGCGAGGCTTGAACCGGAGGCACAGGATCCGCGGCGTGCAGCGGATTCACCAGGACGTAGTCGGCGCCGCGGGCGCCGGCCAACGACGCCAAATCGGCCAAGTCCGCGAAATCCCCGATACCCCATGAGCGCTTTGAGCGCACCGAATACAGCTGCGTTGCGAGTCCCCAGCCGCGCCGTTCTTCGAGCTGTGCCGCCGTCTGCAACTTGGCTGGAACCACGGCGAGCACCGCGGTGGCCGTCACGCCGTCGGACTCGGCCGTGAGCGAGTGCCAGCCTAGTGGCAAACTGGCCGGCACCTCAAAGGTGGCACGGCCCGTGGGCACTCCGTCCACGTCGCGCGGCGGCGCCCAGTCCTCCTGCTGGGTGGCTTCGAGTTCCGTTCCGTCCTCAAGCGAGATCGACAGCCGGGCCGGCGAACCGTCGCGGACGTGCACGTGGACAGCCGCCGTGGTTCCCTCCTGGACGACGACGGCGGGCGGCAGCATCCGTCGCCACGGCGCCACTTCCACGTCCGCGAGGGCCGCCTCGATCTGCTCGTTGGAATGGGCGGCGACTCCCAGTGCGCCCAACACCTGGATCAACGTGGTGGGTGAAACGTCGTGTTGCAGCCCATCCCAGCCATGGAACGACGTCCCGACGCCATGAGCGTCCGCGAGCCGGTGAAGCAGGCCCTCGTCAATGGCGATATTCGTGGCGGGGGGCCTCGCCGTGGGTTCGGTGGCGTGCTGGATGGGAGTGTTGGTCATGTCCGCCTCGTCTGCGATGTGATTCGTCCGAAGGTGCATACCGCCCCGCGTGCAACTCGAGCGAGGCAACTGGTTCCGATTATTGCAGGGCGGTGGGGGCAGTCGCAGTTATTCCGACAGCATGACGCCCCAACCCGAAACCCCCGCTCACCTCATCTGAGCGAGCGTCGGTCGTGGAACCGACATAGGTGAGCGAGCGTCGGAAAATCCAAACCCTCGCTCACAAACAACCGCCAAAACCCAAACCCTCCCTCACAAACAACCGTCAAAACCCAAACCCTCGCTCACATACATCTGGGCGCAGCGTGGTACATGATTGAGCTATGGACGCCGTAGACGCGCTCAACGAAACCGCCTTCTGGCTGGAACGGGAACTCGCGGAAAGTTTCAAGGTCCAGGCGTTCCGACGGGCTGCGGGCGTTATCGCCGGACTGAGCCAAGAGGAACTGGCTGCACGAGTCAAGGATGGCCGCCTCAAGCGAACCAAGGGAATCGGCAGCCGGACCTTCGAAGTGATCAGCCAGGCCTTGAGCGGCGCTGTTCCGGACTACCTTGAGAACCTCCGCCGCCGAGGGGCCGAACCTTTGGTCGAGGGCGGACACAAACTGCACACCAAGCTCAGGGGCGATCTGCACAGCCACAGCAACTGGTCGGATGGCGGTTCAGCGATCGAGTCCATGGCCGATGCGGCTCGTATTCTCGGACGGGAATATCTCGCTTTGACCGATCATTCCCCCAACCTCACCATCGCCAACGGACTCAGCCCCGAGCGTTTGATGGAGCAGCTCACGGTCGTGGATGGGATCAACAACGGGCAATCGTCCAGCTTTCGGCTATTAACCGGAATCGAAGTGGACATTCTTGAAGACGGCGAGTTGGACCAGTCCGCGGAACTGCTGGGCCAACTCGACGTTGTGGTGGCCAGTGTCCACTCGAAGCTCCGATCAGACAAACGGTCCATGACTCGGCGCATGCACGCCGCCATCGAAAACCCCCATACGAACGTCCTTGGTCACTGCACCGGCCGCTTGGTCAAAGGATCACGAGGAACACGGCCCCCATCGGAGTTCGACGCAGAAAAAATATTCGCGTCGTGCGCGGAACACTCAGTCGCCGTCGAGATCAACTCGAGGCCCGAACGCCAGGACCCGCCGGACGAATTGATTCGTATTGCCCTCGACGCCGGCTGCCTTTTCAGCATCGACAGTGACGCGCATGCCCCGGGCCAGCTCGATTTCCTGCAATACGGCGCCGAGCGCGCGGAAGCCAACGGCGTACCCTCCGATCGGATCATCACGACATGGCCGGTCGATCGGCTTCTCGAGTGGCTCCAGCCCAAGCTATAGACCGCCGTCGCCGCCAACTATCTAATGCCCGACGGCGACGTCCGCACCCAGTGGCGACCCCCGCCGTCGACCCCCGGCGATACAACTGCAGGAGGGTTGACAAAAATAGCCTCATAAGAGAGCGGGCGTCGTCAGAATTCGGGTTATAAGTGAGCGGGCGTCGTCAGAATTCGGGTTATAAGTGAGCGGGGGTCGTCAGGGCTTCCCACGGAGCGACGCGCGGACCCGGAACCGCACGCCCGCGACTGCCCACACGACGGCGAACAGCGCAATCAGCACCAGCCCGGCGTCGCCGAGATCTATTTCGCCCAGCCAGGTGGTGACAGGATCGGTCAGCCCGAGGGCCGAGTTGAGGAAACCGCCCAGTGTGATGACCGAGATGAAGAGCGCCGAGAAGGCCGAGATACCGGTGATGATGGCGTTAAATCCAAGCTTTCGCTGCGGATCGTGGATGGCGGACTTGTACATCCGCATCATGGCCACGCCGTTGATGGAATCGCAGAGGGTCATTGCCGCAGTGAAGGCCAGCGGCAACGCCAGGAGGGCGAGAACGGACACACCCGCGAGGGACGCCGCCGTCGTGAGTACAAGCAGGCCAATGGTGGTGGCCGTGTCGAAGCCAAGCCCGAACAAGAACCCGATCACGTAGATGTTCCGCGGACGCTGGACCTTGGATAGCGGCTTGGCCAGGAGCCGCGCGATGAACCCTTTGGTTTCGAGGTCGTCGACGGCGATCGCGCCGCCTGCCTGGGCGGCGCGGTACAGCTGCATCGTGCGGAGGAAAGCAGAGCCGTTGAAGAGGCCCATGGCCAGGAGGAAGAGCCCGGAGACGCAGCTGCCGATCAGCCCCACCACGAGGTGCCCGGTGGTGCCGTCCTCCATGAGCTGGCCCACCAGGCTTGCGCCGCCAACCACCATCACGCCGGCCAGAACTACCACTGAGCTGTGACCCAGGCTGAAGGCAAAGCCGACGCTCACGGGGTCCTTGCGCTGTGCCACGAATTTTCGTGTGGAGTTGTCGATCGCGGCGATGTGGTCCCAGTCGTAGCTGTGCTTGATACCGGCCACATATGCCGTCAGCACGAGGCCGAGGGCCAGCGGCTGCCCTCCACCGGCGCCACCGGCAAGCAGGAGAACGACGGCGGCAAGGTGCAGGAGGACGACCGAGCCGAACATGAACGCGAGGCGCGACTTCATCGGGAGATGCTCGCGTCGGCGGTACATCGAGGCGAACTCGGCGAGTGAGGTCATCAGTACTTCCTGAGGTTCAGCGGCGCCCTGCCGTACCAGCGATCGCGCAAAAGCCCGGTACAGGCACCAAGCAACCGGTTCAGTTCCTCGGTGCTGTTCGAGAGGGAGCGTAGGACCAGTCCCGTTGTGCCCGCAAGGGTCCGGGTCAGCGACAAGCCCGAGTAAGCGTCATACCCCGCCGTCAGGCCGTGCAGCTCATCGGCGAGCGCCTGGTCAACCCGCGGATCCACCACAATGAGCGATCCCAGGTGGCTGTACCCCTCCATGAAGCCCATTCCGGTCACATCGCCCAGGGGCGGCCGGATCAGGAGGTTGTCGAGCGCGAGCAGCACCGCGCCGTCGTCGCCCTCCACGTGGATCTCGTTCCGGAGCCGGAGTTCCCGGTACCGGAAGGAGGCGCCGTCCGGCGACCAGCCGGGAGTGATGACTTCCGCCATGATGAGGCTCGACGTCGGATGAACAGTGATGTGCGTATTCTGCCGATAGCTGGCCTCCCGGTAGGCGATGAGCTGGTCGGGAGCCAACTCCAGTTCCGCCCCCTCCCCCAGGCGGATCGTCATGCGCTGCTCGGCAAAGGACCCCGGAGTCCGATAGATCTTCGTGGCCGACTGAGTGGTCAAAAGCAACGAAGCCCCAGCCAGCACCTCCACGTCCACAACATAGAGATCCGCCCCCAAATACGCCCCGCCCGGATTGACCATGACATAGCAAACCTGCGCGGACCCATCCAAGTAGTGCGGCCTCAAAACCCGCAAGGCACCCTGATGAAACTGCTGCACGGCCACGGATCGACCAGCACGCAAGGCGACCCGCAGGCTGAGCTCGCCCCGCGGCAAGTTGCTCGAAGAGGTGGCGAAGCCGGATTTGGGGGCCGCGGCGTGGCGGGCACCGCGAAGCGGGCACGGCCCCAAATCCGGCGGAGCCGCCGGAGGCGACCCATCCGCCGGTGAGAGCTCAGCCGCCGTAGCCGTCGTGCTCATTGGGCCAGGTCGAGCATCAGGACGTCGTGCCGCATCCATGCGATGACCTTGTCGAGCCCTTCGTCGGTTTTGAGGTTGGTAAAGCAGAACGGCTTGTCGCCG
>FTCF01000401.1_pt1 | contig 15032 bp, 11 predicted proteins | sample 1639631 | NCBI WGS metagenome assembly FTCF01 (sample SAMEA3914864, study PRJEB12502) | metagenome | biome: forest; material: soil | place: USA | collected 2012-03-12 | depth 0.3 m
AAATCACGGCCACACCGGTGGAGAGGTCGAACTCGCCACCGATCATCAACAACGACACCCCCACCGCCATGATCCCGATCGTCGAAGAACCATAAAGGATCGTCGCCAAAGCATTCGGCTGGGTGAACGTCCCGGACACCGAAGCGAAGAAAATGAAGAGGACAACGGCCCCCACCAGGGCACCGACCTCAGGCCGGGCCATCAACTTGCTCAACGGGCTCCGCTTCGCGACCCGCTCATCCGCGGCAGTTTTGGGCGCCGGGGCAGTAACTAAAGCCATGGAACACACTTCCTTCTCTGTCAGCTCGCGCGGCAAGGAAGTCATGCCGCGCGAGCTGAACCGTCATCGGATTAGCGGATGCCCTGCTGAACGAACTTCAGCACATCGGAAATATTGGACTTGTCGACGATCGTCGGGCCCGTCAGCACAGGCTTCCCGCCACCGATCTTGAAGCCACCAAGCTTGTTCTGCCAGATCGAGTCAATGGACATGTAGCCCTGGAGCCACGGCTGCTGGTCCACAGTGAACAGGACCTTGCCATCGTTGATCGCCTGCGCCAGCGCAGGGTTCAGGTCGAAGCTGGCCACCTTGATCGGGCTGTTGGCATCTGTCACGGCCTTGATAACGGTCAAGGTGATAGGGGCGCCGAGCCCGATGATCACGTCAGCATCCTTGCTGGCCTGGAGCTTCGCCGTCGCAGTAGACTGCACCGCCGTCATGTCGGCCCCGTTGACGTAAAGGATCTCAGTGCCGGGCACCTTCGTCTTCACACCCGCGCACCGCTGTTCGAGTTGCACCTGTCCCTGTGACTGGATCACGCAGATCGGGTGCTTGTACCCATCCCCCGCCAGCTTGGCGCCGACCGCCTCGCCAGCCAGGGTCTCGTTGGAGCCGAAGTGGGTGAACGCCCCCATCTGCGCGGAGACGTCCCCACCAGCGTTGAAGCTCACCACCGGGATGCCCGCGTCGGTGGCCTTCTTCAGCACATCCTTCATGGCGCCCGGGTTGGCGATCGTGACCGCGATGCCATCAACCTTCTGGTCGATGGCCTGCTGCACCAGCTGGGACTGGCGCCCCGCATCTGCATCACTCGTGTAAAGAACCTCGACATTGTCTTTCGCTGCCGCGGCTTCCGCACCTTTGCGCACGATGTCCCAGAACGTATCGCCAGCCTCGGCGTGGGTGATGAGCGCAACCTTGATCCGCGGAGTGCTTGCCGCCTGGCCGGCAGCGGCGGCGTTGGCGGTGTCGGCCGGCTTCCCGCCCCCGCTTGAGCATGCTGCCAGGGCCAGAAGGGGTACTACGGCAAGGGCTACTGCGCCCCGCCGCCAATTGAACTTTGCCACGTGAGATCTCCTTTGATGTCGCGTACTTCGACCGTCGACCCCGTTGCTGTGCCTTCAAAGACATGGTGGGAGGACGGAACCATCTAGCTGTGAACGGATGTGATCCACATCGCTTTGTGGAACGCTCCAACGCTAAATCAAGGCTTGACCAATTGTCAATGGAGCGTTCCAATTGAATAGTCGACGGGTGTTCACACCCACCTGCCTTAACTAGCCGCGCACCGTCGCGAGGAGAACGATGACGTACTCAAGCACCCCCGAACTAATCGCGACCTGCTGGACGAGCGCAGGAGATATCGCGCCGTTGAATACCCCCGAGACCAGTCCCGTCCCTATCGGCGAGCGTTTGGAAGCCATCGCCTCAACCGGATGGGCCGGGTTCGGATTGGCGTACGACGATCTCGTCGCTGCAAGGGACACCATCGGTTTCTCCGGGCTCAAGAATCTCATTCACCAGGCAGGCTTCCGCCACGTCGAAGTCGAGTTACTCACGAACTGGTGGGACGATTCCCTGTCCCATGAATGGAGGCCGCAGTTCGAGCTGCTCCTTGACGCCGCCGAAATACTGGGGGCGCGCTTCATCAAGATTGGAACCGCGTTCGGCGAGCCCTTGGATGACCTTGATTTCCTGGTGGAGCCGTTGCGGCGCCTGACAAGGGAAGCCTCAAAAAGAGGGACGCGCATTGCACTCGAGCCCATGCCTTTCTCGATGGTCGGCTCGATGCCGGCGGCCGCCGAGCTGATGCGCTCAGTTGACATGCCCGAATGCGGCCTGGTGGTTGACTACTGGCATGTCTTCCGGGCCGGAACGAGCTTGGAGGAGCTGTCCCGCAGCGTCACCGCCGACCAGATTTTCGGGGTGGAACTCAATGACGCGGACGCGGAAATCAAGGGGACGCTCTTCGAGGACACCCGGGACAATCGCCGTCTTTGTGGAGAAGGAGACCAAGACGTCTCCGGGTTCATCAACACCCTCCAGGCCATCGGTTTCGCAGGGCCGTGGGGCGTTGAAATCCTCTCCGAACAACACCGCAAACGTCCCGTAGTGGACGCACTGCAAGCCGCGCGGTCCACGGCGCTGGCCTGCTTTCCGGCGTGACGCCCCTCCCGCCAACCCAACTGACTCGCATTTGTTGTCGTTATGGGGCCTCATAACGACAACAAATGCGAGCTAGTTGGGTGGGGACGCACAAAGCAACGTTGTGACCCAGCTAATGGCGCGGATCCTGGGGTGCTGGTAGCTTCCCAATGATCGGCCGAATTGATTGGTGGTGTCCCGTTGCGATCAATCATGGCCCATTTCCGTGCGCTTAGTTCCGTTCCACCGGCAAGCAACGACCATCTTGCTGCCGTCCGCGTCGCGCTGAGCGTCGCCGTGCCGGCGCTTGTGCTTCTCGCGGTTGGCCGGGCGGACCTCATCATCTACGCAGTCTTCGGCGCCCTGACCGGCATGTACGGCCGTGCGGAGTCACACCAACTGCGGCTCAAGCACCAAGCGCAAGCTGCCGCGGTGCTCCTGGCCGGTGTTTCGGTGGGCACGTTCTTGTCCGTCTCGCACATCCATTCGTGGGGACTGGTCGTAGTCGAGGCGCTCCTGGCGGGCGTGGGCTCTCTGTTCTCGGACAAGGTACGGCTCAAGCCCAACGGCCCGTTCTTCGGAATCCTGGCCCTGGGGGCATGCGCTTCCGTTCCCGCGACCATCCCCTTCTTCGCCGCGGTCCTGATCTGCGCGGCATCGGCAGCGTTCTCGATGGTGGTGGGTTTCGCCGGGTGGCTTCGGTACCGGGTGTGGAAACGTGGCGCCATCCGGGACATTCCGGCGTCCTCGGCGCGGCTGCGCCAAGCAGCCGGCCTTCACGCGGCCCGGTATGTGCTCGCCGTCGGCGCGGCAGGTGCTTGCGGAGTACTCACGGGCAGCGGCCACCCGCACTGGGCCATGGCCGCCGCCGCTGTTCCGCTGGCCGGAGCCGATACGCCCAGCCGGTTACACCGCGGCATCCACCGCATCGTGGGGACGTTCCTCGGATTGGGGATTGTCGCCGTCGTCCTCTTTCCAGGACCGCTTTCCCCACTGCACTATTTCCCCGGGCAAACCACCATCATCCTTGCCCTGCTGGTAATCGGATTCCAGTTCCCCACTGAGCTGTTCATGAGCAGGCACTACGGCTGGGCGATGGTGTTCTTCACCCCGGTCATCCTGCTGATGACCCAACTGGCTGCGCCCTCGGACCCTGGCGTGCTGGTCCTGGAACGCGGGGTGGAGACGTTCGTAGGGGCCGTGATCGGGATTGCGGTGGCAGTGCTGCTCCAGGCGCCCCGGCTTACTTCACGGGGCGGTCTTACTTCGCGGCGAGGCGGGGCGGACCTGACGTAAGCTTCGCCGGCAGGAAACGCATGACGGCGGTGATCGCTTTGTAACGCTTCGTCGGGATGGATACCCCTTTACCCTTGGCGTTGTCTTCCAATCCTTCCCGGACGACGCGCTCGGCCTTCAGCCACAAAAAGCGCGGAGCCACCGACTTGTCCATGCCCATGCGATCGTGGAATTCCGTGTGGGTGAATCCCGGGCACACCGCAGTGACCTTCACGCCGCTGCCCGCATACGCAGTGTTCGCCCAACGGCTGAAGCTGACTTGCCAAGCCTTGGCTGCCGAATAGCTGCCCCGGTTCGCGAAGGCCGCAACGCTGGCGACGTTGATGATCCGGCCCGACTTGCGTGCCAACATGACCTCCAAGGCCGCGTGGCACAGCTCGAGCGGCGTCTGGACATGCAGCCGCAAATGCCGCTTTTCGTCTTCCACATCGTTCTTCTCGAAAGAATTCAGCAAACCGATTCCGGCATTGTTGACCAGCACGTCCACCGGCCGCGAAGCGTCCCGCAGCCTCGCCGCAACAGCCGCAACCCCGACGTCGGAGGTCAAGTCTGCGGGCAGGACCTCCACCGAGATACTGAAGTCCCGCTCAAGCACTTCAGCGCTTGCCCGCAGCCGACTTTCGTCGCGGGCCACGAGGACGAGGTGGTGGCCCGATTCGGCCAGCTGGCGGGCGAATTGGGCACCGAGCCCGGCAGTAGCACCGGTGACCAAGGCGGTGAGTTCGTTGGCACGAGTTGTCATGCGCCCAGACTAGCCCCGTCGGGCCCCGAGTGGCGGGTGCCATCTCGACGGCGGTACTCGTGCGTTCCCGGTGCACGCGGTAGAGTGCCTCAAACGTGCGCCGTAAAAGCCGCCGATGGCGGGGCAACGGCCGCCAAACCGGGGGGAACGGACCATGGACGAGGCTCAAGCCAGGATTGAATTCCACGAAATCGACGAGCACGGGAATGCGCTGGAGCATCACCTAGGCGCCGTTGAGGAACCTCAGCGCAGAGCTGCGGTGAACCCTTTCATTATCGGGTTGTGGCTGCTGGAGCTGGCACTCGCCATAGCCATCATGGTGATCATCAATGAGGCTATGACCCCGTTCACCCCCAGCCCGGGAAATACCATGCCGATCGCTTACATCCTGAGCACCCTGACCCCACAGCTTCTCCAGACCGCCGCCATCATCCTGGCGACACTGCTGTTCTGGCACGCCTGGCAGTGGCAGAAAAGGAAGGCGCAAAAGTAGGCACCCGCCCCGCGATGGAGGCGAGTGACTACCCATTGAGCGGGCTATGTAGGCAAGCAAATGGGCGTGATCGCGTCGTATTCGTCCCAAAGTTTCGCCCCGGAGGCGGTCACTGCCTGGACAGCCATGGCACTGATGAGCTCCCCTGCATGGCGCTGGTCGCTTTCGGTGACGACATACGTGAAGACCAACTCGGTTTCCCCTCCTGCCGGTATCGGACCCAAGGTCAAGACGGACGGACCAGTCGCGTACTTCAGATCCTCCATCCCCGCGTTGGTAAAGGATCGCAAGACAAGGGTGACATCGGTGAGCTCTTCGCCGGAATCGTTGATGATCCAGGCGGAATAGACCAAAGTGTCGCGAGGAGCTGCACTTGCCTTGTCGGCGTAATGAACGAGGCGCACTCCGGTGCCGTGAAGCGGGCACGTCGAGCAGCTTCCCGGAACAGTGGCATCCGATGGATACCACTGTTCCGGCGGACTATTCGGGATCTGCCGCACCAAGTTCTCCGTCGGAATAGTGTGTTGAGGAGTGGGTTCCTGCATAGCCGCCGCGCGCCCTCCGGTGCCACACCACCATCGCCACGCCGATAGCGGCGAGCAGCCCGCCGACGCCCAGCCAGGAGAACGGATCAAACCCGCCGGTGAAGGCGAGGGGAGACCTTGGCCCCGCGCCCACAGCGATGCCGGTCTCGGTCGGCGTCGGGGAGGGCGTGACCGTCGGCTTGGGAGTGGGGCTGGCAGTGGCCGACGGCGTCGGCGTGGGAGTCGGCGTGGGAGTCGGCGTCGGCGTCGGCGTCGGCTTGGAACCGGCCACTTTGAGGGAAATGCCCGTGCAGCCGGAGCAGGCGGTCAGATCGGCGCGCGGCGCGCTGCCGGAGACCGTCACCGAGATCCGGCCCGGAACAGGGGCCGCGGCAGCCCCTGCCACGGCGTCCGATCGGGGATCGGCTGCGCTGATGCGCGCCGAGACCTTCAGGGTCACCCCCTTACCGGCGGCCAGATCCACCGTCCACGTCGCGGCGCCGCCCTTTTGCTCGGCAGTACCGGTCGACGCGGCGAGGCCTTCGATTTTCGCGTCGTCGATGAGGTCCGTGAGGTCCACAGTCACTTTTGCGCCTGGCACGTCGACGGACCCGGCTGTCGCCGACACCGTCCAGACGGCCGTGTCACCCGGACCCACCTCGCTCCCGCCCGCCGGGGTGGATTCCACGGCAAGCGACCAGGTGCCGGTGCGGGGAGCCTGCCAGATTTGGTCGGCTCCGAAGAAGGGCGCGTGACCGTAGAACCGCAGGTAAGGGTCGAATTCCGCGAACGAACTGACTTGCTGCGGCGAGTTCCAGACAGTCTGCGCGAACAGTCGCAAGCGGGGCATCAGAGTCTGGGTTAGCACGTGCTCCGGCGCCCAGCCGTGAGCGTCGTCCCAGATCGGGAAGAACTGCCCCAGGACATTTCCGCGGAGATCCTCCCGGGCCTTTCGCGGAGGGAACCAACCGCCCGAGAAGGTGTACGGATCGCCGTAATGCTTCCAGGCGTACTCGGGTAGCGGGCGGTTGATCACGGATCCGTTCGTGCTGTCACCGGACGTGAGGTCCCTGGTCCCCATCGTGGGCCACAGGTCATGGTACAGATCAGAGGACGATCCGATCACCAGGCGGCCCTCGGCAAGCAGATCGTTCACGTTGAGGGAGCCGTAGATCTCCGCCCAGAAGATCACCACGATGTCCTTGTCGAGCGGTACCACCTTGTTGCGGCCGTTGAGCTGGTCGTTCCACACGAACGTCATCCGGCCGGACGCCTTCAGCTCCTTGTTGATGTAGTTCAAGAACCAGGCGTACGAGTCACGGGTGCCGGCATCGGGGTTCCCTGTCTCCTTCCGGATCCAGTCGCGCAGCACGGCCTGCTCGTCCAATGCCATGAACTCATCAGCACCGATGTGAACGTACGGGGTTTGGAACGTCTCGCCCATCTCTACCGCGACCTTTGCGAGACGGCTGCGCACGTCCTCCCGCGAATAGTTGTACGCCTCGCCCGCGAGCATGTACCCGGGTTCGGTGTACAGCTGCGCGTCCAGCGTGGCGTGGGCGGGCATGTCGAACTCGGGGATGATCGTGACGTGGTACTTCCGTGCGAAGGCAACGAGCTCGGCGATCTCGGCCTTGGTCCAGGACCCGCCGTCCGGCAGGCGGTCAACGAGTTCGGGGAAGACATTGCTCTCCACGCGGAGGCCCTGTCCGTCCTTGACGCGGAGGACCATCGTGTTCATGTTCGTCCAGGCGAGATCCTTGATCTGGTCCTTGAGCCAAGCGATCGAGTAGTATCTGCGTCCGGAGTCGACCTGAAGCGCACGGAACGGCATATCGGTCCAGTTCACTGCCTTCCCGGCAGGCAGGGATACGGATCCGGTCGCGGCCTTCGTGCTTTGAAGGGCCTGGCCGAGAGTGTTGAACGCGTACAAAACTCCGGCTCCGCCGCCCGCGGTGATGGTGATGCCGTCTGCTGTCACATCGATCGCGTACGCCTCTCCGGTGAGGTAGCGTGCGTTTGCGGGGGCCGTAGCCGGGATCGGCACGTCGCCGAGGCGGACGAAGACGCCGTTCGGCCCGGCCCGGGCGCCGGTCGAGAGCGACGCATCCTTCGTGACGCCGAGCTCGCGGAGGTTCGCCGTGCCGAGGTCTGCCTCGCCCATGATCCGATCCGCGCTCGCCGCGTCGACGACGACGCGCTCCAGCGGACCGTTCCATTTACCGTCACCTGCGGCAAAGCTCTGCACCGCAGGGATGGTCACGGGGAAGCCGTTCGCCCCTAAAGGCGGAGCGGTCCAGCCCTTGGGCGCGGTCTGCGGGTTCGACGCGGGACCGAGCTTTGTCACCCGGAAGTCGTCGCAGAAGGCGGGCGCGATGTTGCCGCCGACGATGCAGAAAGCATTCAGCTCCGTCGTCCGCGGCCCTGTGGTGATCTTGGTCGTGTAAGTGCCCCACTCTGCGCCGTGCCCGGGCGTCGTGATGCCGGCGTCGTACTCGCCGCCCCCGTCTCCGGTGGCGAGACCCCGGTAGTAGGGAGCGTTCTCGGTGTCGAAGATACCCCAGCGGACCCCGCTGCCCTTGAGCGCGACCGAGAACTCGTACTGGGTGTTGGGCGTCACGCCGGTCACAGTCTTGTTGACCATGCCGCGGTCGACGCCGGTGCCTCGGGTCGGCAGGTTGCCGCCGATCGGCGTCTTCGTTTCGTTATCGGCGTAGGCCAGACCGATCCGCGCCGCAGTTCCGGTTCCGTCGGCTCCCGGCGAGACTAGCGAGGCATGGTTGTGCTGTGTCTGCGCGCCCCATTTGCCGGACTCGAACCCGCCGTCGATGAGGACGGGCCCGCTGTCCGCGGCGGCCGAAGTCATCTCGGTCCCAGGGAGCATCAGTCCTCCGGCCACGGCCAGGCATGATGCCCAGGCGACCTTCTTCTTCCGTCGCATATCTTTGCACTCCTTCGACCCGCCGCCATGACCGGTCTCTTTCATATGGGGTCAGTGCGATCGGCCACGTGCCGTCGGACGCCACCGTGGACTGCCGGTCGACGGCGGACGGCCACCTCCGGTGACAGCGGCCTCGACCTACTTGTCATACGCGCCGCGACCGCCGGTGCCAGACAACCATCGCCCCGCCGATAGCGGCAAGCAGTGCGCCGACGCCCAGCCAGGAGAACGGATCGAACGCGCCCGTGAAGGCGAGGGGAGACTTTGGCCCCGCGCCTTTGATGATGGCGCCCCCGGTCGGGGTCGGGGTAGCGGTCCCGGTCGGGGTAGCCTTCCCGGTCGGGGTCGGCGTCGGGGTAGCCGTGCCGGTGGGCGTCGGGGTAGATGTCACGGTCGGCGTCGGGGTCGAACCCGCTACCGTGAGGGAAATGCCCGTGCACCCCTTGCAGGCTGCGAGGTCCGCGCGGGGCGCTTGGCCGGCGACCGTCACCGAGACCCGGCCCCGAGCAGGCGCCTCGGCTGCCGTCGACACGGCGGCGGCAGCGGGACCGGCGGCGTTGATCCGCGCCGAGACCTTCAGGGTCGCGCTCTTCCCGGCAGGCAGATCCACCGCCCAACCCGCGGCCCCGCCAAGTTGCTGGGCAGTACCGCTCGACGCCGTGAGGCCTTCGATTGTCGCGTCGTCAACGAGGTCCCTGAGGTCCACGGCCACCGCCGCGCCTCGCACGTCGACGGATCCGGCGGTCGCCGACACCGTCCACGAGACCGTGTCACCCGGACCCACTTTGCTCCCGTGCGCCGGGGCGGACGCGACCTCCAGGGACCAGGTGCCCTTGGGCACGACGCCCGCGGCCTTGTCCTGCACGGCGGACAGGTTCTTCATCCACGAGAACTGGGTGGGCGTGATGGTGTCATCGCCCCAGGCCTTTCCGTCGCGGTCGACGGCGTATGCGAAGAACCCGCCCTTCGGGGAGCCGCCCTCGGGCTGCCATGTTGCAAACTTGTACGCGTTACTCGACGGTGCTTTGGCGGGATCGTAGATACCCTCGGCGTCACCCCAGCGCGTCGAATCCTGCTCCTCGGGGAACGAGAATCCCGGCAGGAACTGGCAGGCTGCGATCTTATCCGAGAACGTGTTCCAGGTCCCCTGCATCCCCCACGTGCCCCGGCCGTAGGCCTGCAGGAGCACAAAGGAGACGTTCCCGTGCACGGCCTTGAACAACGGGGTTCCGCCGTGCTGGTTGGTGTCGAAGATGAAGAGCTTGTCGGTGCCGGACTTCGGACCGATCAGCTTGCCGAGGGCGTTGAACACTCCAATCGCGCGAGTGAGCTCGTCGCCCTCTGGATACGACTCGACGTCGATGTCGATGCCGTCGAGGCCGTACGGGGTGACGAAAGTGTCGACGAGCTCCTTCGCGTAGGAGCGGTACGCATCTTCGGTCAGCGGGATCTTGGCCTTGGCGAGGCGCTCTAGCCACAGGGTGTAGACGACCTTCGTGCCCTGCGCATGCAATGCGGGCACGTAAGTGTCGCGCAGGGTGCGCCAGTAGTCGGTGTTGGCCGTGGCGCCGGCGTCGAAAACCATCGCCACATCGATCTCCGCAGGGAGGTCGCTCATGCGCGTGACGTTCGGGTAGGGCAAGTTCGAGTTGGCGTTCTGCGGCACAGTGACGTCGCGCCACGTCCGGTAGTACGCCATTGTGAGTGGCTCCTTCTCGCAGTGCGCGGTGTTGCCTATGGATGCCTTTGCGGCGTCATCGGCGACCGCCGGCTGCGGGCCGAAGGCGGCAAGTCCGGCGAGTAGTGCCGCTGCACCTAGTGCTGTTATCCGTCTCATTGCTCTCTCTTCCTTGAGGAGGCATCTTCGAGAATCACCGCGAAAGATACCCGGGTGGGATGCAACTATAGCGATTTAGTAAAACGGTAGCAGGTGGGGACCGCGGTGCACAGGAAAAGTTTGAGATGACCCTGTATCGCTACAGTTGAAGCATGAACAAAACGAAGCGCGTGACCATCACGGACATCGCCCGGCTGGCCGGGGTGTCGCCGGGGGCTGTGTCGTTCGCGCTGAACGGGCGACCGGGCGTTAGTGAGCAGACACGAAAGCGCATACTCACCATCGCCGAGGAGCACCAGTGGCTTCCGAGTTCGGCGGCCCGGGCGCTCGGCGGCGCGGGAGCCGGGGTCATCGGATTCGCCGTCAACCGCTCGGCGGGCACCCTCGGTGCGGAGGCGTTCTTCACCGACCTCATCGCCGGGGTCCAGTCAGCCCTGGCGGAGAAACGCATCGCAATGCAAATGGTGCTCGTCTCCTCGATCGAGGAGGAAGTGGCAACCTACCGCCGCTGGCACAGCGCCAACCAGGTCGACGGGGTCATCGTCATTGATCCTCGTGACGACGACCCGCGCTTTCCAGTGCTGCGCGATCTCGCTCTCCCCGCCGTCGTGCTCGGCAGCCATGCGTCGGAGGAGGGGCACCCGGCGACGATCTGGCTCGACGACAGCCAGGTGGCGCACTCTCTCTTCGACTATCTCGGCGCCCTTGGCCATCGCTCGATCGCGTACGTCGCCGGTCCTGCGGAGTTCCAACACACGCGCCTGCGCACCGAGGTGCTCGCCGGTCTCGGTGAACGCGGGGTGAGCGGAGAGGTGATCGCCACCGACTTCTCGCCAGCCGCGGCATCCATGGCCATGCGCCGCCTCCTGAGCCGACTGGAGCGGCCAACGGCCGTGGTCTTCGACAACGACGTGATGGCAATCGCGGGCCTTCGCGTCGCGCAGGAGATGGGGGTGCCCGTGCCGAAGGATCTCTCCGTCGCTTCCTTCGACGACTCGGTCGTCGCGGGGCTCGTGCACCCATCGATCACCTGCATCACCCGCGACACATTCGGGCTCGGGGCGGAGGCAGCAGCGTTCCTGCTCGAGCAGATAGCTGCGCCCGAGGTACTGGAGGATCGCATCGGCGCCTTGCCGCAGCTCACCGTGCGCGAGAGCACCGCAGTCCCGCGCTGAGGTCTCAGACCACGGTGTTCCGGGAAGCGTAGGCGATCCGGCTGGGGGCGGGACGGATGAGCTCGGTTATGCCGCGTGCGGCGAGAACCTCGGGCTTCGCGGCGTCGGTCGAGGTGACGATAGCCGGGTCAGCGCCTGCCGTGCAGGCGTCGACCCAGGCTTGGAAGATCGCGCCGCCCGGGCTCATCGCGCCGCGGCTGATCGGGGTTTCGTTCTCGTCGACGTCGACGACGATGCCGAGGGTGCGCGCGGGGGCGGGTTGCCGCTTGCGAAGCTCCGGGATGAGTTCGGCGAAGCGGCGTCCGATCGGCTTCACGGACCCGTCCTGGTCGGCAAGGCCCAGCGTGTACTCCAGCTCGGGGAAGTCCGCGAGGCTGCGGCTTACGTCGTGCGAGCACCACCAAGTGACGCCCCAGAGGTTCTCTGTTCGCGCGACCGAGCGGAGCGTCGCCTCAAGGAAATCCGGGGTCTCCGCAGGAGCAAGGCAGTTCGATGGTGCGCCCACCTCCTGCAGCCAGATCGCACGGCCGGGGTCGGTGGCGAACCCGCGGGCGAGTTCGATCATGTACTCGGCGTGGCGGTCGGATGCCACGGAACGACCGCCGTAGCGCTGCGCCGTGCCATTGAAGATCCACGAGTGCACCGTCGTCATTTCGCCGAGCCGGGAGGCGAGTGCCGGCGTGAAGCCGTGTCCGTCCATGTACCAAGCGGCGTCGTACTCGCTGTGCACATGCTGCTGCGCAGGGGCAGAGGTGCGTGCGGCATCCAGGAGCGTCGTGATCCAGTTCGCGGCTTCGGCCTCGGTGACCGGCCAGGGGGACGGGTGGGTCGGCGCGGAGAACTGGTTTGTTTCGTTTCCAAGGGTGAAGCCAAGGAAGTTGGCTGCGTCGCCGAGCCGTTCGCCGAGACGGGTGACCAGATCGACCTGTCCGCTCAGCGCATCGGGGTGCGTGAACATGTTCTTGTCGTGCCACGTGGACAGCCAGGAAGGGATGAAGTCGAAGCTCGACAGGTGCCCTTGGATGACGTCGACGCTGACATCCAGTCCGAATTCCGCCGCTGCGTCAACCACGGCACGGACGTCGGCCACAGCCTTCTCGCGGATCAGGGTGCGGTTGGGCTGGAGCAGCGTCCACAACGGGAAGATCCGGACATGGTCGAGGCCGATCGCTGCCAGAGTGGCGAAATCCCGGCGCACCTCATCGAGATCCAGTGACATCCATGCGTACATCCACGCGGATGAAGGGGTGTAGTTGGCGCCGAAGCGCAGCGGGGCGACGGGGTGGGTCATCGCGGTCCTTTCCGGAAATCAATGCCAGGGCCGGCGTCATCCGGCACTGGACGGTTCGGTGCTCGGTGTGGCAAGCTATCGCCACTATACCGTTTTAGTTACGGGTTGCGACTACGACCCATCACAAGACGTAGCAGCCTGGACCTATCGAAGGAGAACGTCCATGAAGATCCGAACGACTGTCGCCGCAGGCATCGCGGTGGCCACAGCACTCGCTCTCACCGCCTGCACCGGCGGCGCCTCTCCGCCCGCCAATTCCGCCAGCGAAGGAAAGATCAGCGGAAACATCTCTTTCCAGACCTGGTCCCTGAAGAACGACAAGTTCACCCCCTACTTCGAGGCCGTCGCCAAAGCGTTCGAGAAGGAGCACCCGGGCGTCACGGTCAAGTGGATCGACCAGCCCGCTGATGGCTACGAGGACAAGCTCCTGCAGCAGGCCGGGTCCGGAGAACTCCCGGACGTGGTCAACCTTCCGCCGGAGTACGCATACTCGCTCGCTTCGGCCGGACAGCTCGTCGATCTGAAGAAGAAATCGAAGATCCTCGGCGACTACGTCGAGGGCGGCGTGGGCGCGTACAAGTACGACGGACTCGACGGCTCGTTCGGCTTTCCCTGGTACCTGGGAACCGAGCTCAACTACTGGAACAAGGACCTGCTCGCCAAGGGCGGAGTGAGCGGGCCCCCCAAGACCCATGCTGAGACCTTGGATGCCGCGGCCAAGCTCGCGGCGGCAGGTGTGAAAACGATCTCGGATGTGCCCGGCCCGAAGGCGCTGCAAAGCATGGTGTCCGATCGGGGCGGGAAGCTCGACGTCTACAAGGACGGCAAGTTCGTCTTCAACACCCCCGAGGCAGCGGCGATCATCAAACGCTACGCCGAACTCTACAAGCTGGGGGCGATCACACCCGAGGCGCTGCAGAACGCCGGAACCGCGAATGCCAACATCAACACGTTCAACAAGGGCACCGTGGCTTGGACTACCTCGGGACCGAACTATATCGACAAAGACGTCTCCGTGAACGCCCCGTCGATCCTGCCCAGCGTCGAGGCTACCAACGCCTTCGGCAACCCGCCATTGTTCGTGCAGGGCATCAGCGTCTCGGCGAAGTCGAAGAACTCCGCCACGGCACTCGCCTTCGCTGAGTTCCTCACGAACACGAAGAACCAGACCGCGTTCGTCAAGCTCGCTCCCGGCTTCTTCCCCGGCACCAAGGCTGCCAATGAAGACCCCGCCGCCTTCTCCGAAACTGCGAAGAACAAGATGCAGGGCGTCGCCACCAAACTGGCCGCTTCGCAAATGAAAAACGCCAGGATGGTAGGCGCCCCGCGGTTCACGGAGGCGATGGAGACTTACGCCAAGCAACGGATCGCCCTCGCGGTCAAGGGAGAAATCCCTGCCCAAGAGGCGCTGGACAAAGCCGTCGAGTACGCGAAGCAGAACGTCGCCGGCTGAGCCGACGACGAGATGAAGGGGGCGGTCGCTGTGAGACGACAACGCTGGTATGCGCCGTATCTGTTGGTTCTGCCCGGTGTAATCTGGGTGGTCGTGTTCGCGCTCTGGCCATTCCTGAACACGATCGCACTCGCATTCACGGATGCCCGCCCCCTTCGTCCGGCGGAGTTCGTCGGCTTCGCGAACTTCGACAAGATGCTCGAGGACGATCGCTTCGGCTACGCGCTGACGACCTCGTTGGTCTATGTCGTCGTATGCGTGCCGCTGCTGACGTTCCTCCCGTTGCTGCTCGCACTGCTCGTGCACAACAAGGTGCCGGCGATCGGGTTTTTCCGTACCACCTTCTATTTTCCTGTGATCGCCTCAGCGGTGGTCGTGGCGATCGTCTGGGAGTTCCTTTTCTCGGGCAGTGGCACGATCAACTCCGCCCTGAGCTTCTTCGGCCTCATCGACCGCCCGGTCGAGTTCCTCTCCGACCGCTGGTTGCTGATCGGATGTGCGATCGGATTGACCGTGTGGAAGGGGCTCGGCTACTACATGGTCGTCTATCTGGCGGCCCTCGGAAACGTCGGCCGCGAGTTGCACGAGGCTGCGGCGATGGACGGTGCCGGCCGCTGGCGCCGATTCTGGTCGGTGACCGTCCCTGGGGTGCGCGGACCGATGATGCTCGTATCGGTGCTGGTATGCGTAGGGGCGACGCGCGTCTTCACCGAGCTCTACGTGCTCTCCAATGGTTCAGGGGGACCTGGCGGGCGGGCGATGAGCATGGTGATGCTCATCCAGTCGATGGGCAAGGGACTCAACGGTCAGGTCGGCTATGCATCCGCGATCTCGCTGGTGCTGTTCCTGCTGACC
>FTCF01000365.1_pt1 | contig 14584 bp, 15 predicted proteins | sample 1639631 | NCBI WGS metagenome assembly FTCF01 (sample SAMEA3914864, study PRJEB12502) | metagenome | biome: forest; material: soil | place: USA | collected 2012-03-12 | depth 0.3 m
CCTGTTGCAGGGCACCACGCTGTCCAGGCTTCGGGACCAGTATTCGGTGAACGTGGTCCGTGCCTACGTTGACGCGAACAGGGCAGCCCAGAAGTGGTTGCTGGCCTATCTCGAGGAGCGGGGTGTGCCCTTCCAGTATCGGGATGCCTACACGTTCGCCACGACCCCGGCCGGCGCGGATCGGCTTCGTGCGGAAGCCTTCGTGGCCCGGGCTGCGGGACTCAACGTCAAGTCCACCCGGGAGACGGGGCTGCCGTTTGACGTCGACGACGCCTTGCGGCTTGCGAAGCAGGCCCAGTTCAACCCGATGGACGTCTTGGATGCGCTGGCTGCGGATGTTCGGGCTGCCGGCGGCAGCATCGTGGAGGGTATCCGCGTCATGAACGTCCGCAACGGCGATCCCATGACGGTGGTCACCAGGAAGGGCGAGGTCCGCGCCCGCAACGTGGTGCTCGCCACCGGGACACCCATCCTGAACCGCGGGCTCTACTTCGCGAAGCTGCGGCCGAATCGTTCGTACGCGGCCGCGCTGCGGCTGCCGGAAGGCATCACCCCGCCGCCGGGGATGTACCTTTCCGCTGAGCCGCCCACCCGCTCGCTGCGGGACTATCCAATGCCCGACGGCGGGGCGCTGCTTCTGGTGGGCGGCTTCGGGCACGCGGGTGGCCGGGCGCCGTCGACGCAGGTCCATGTGAATGAGCTGCTCGGCTGGGCTCAACAGCACTATCCGGGTGCCGAGGTCACCGACACGTGGGCTGCCCAGGACTACCAGGCCGCCAATCTGATGCCGTTCTTTGGCAGGTTCCCCCGGGGCCACGGGAAGATCTTCTTCGGCACCGGCTACAACAAGTGGGGCATGACAAATGGTGTTGCAGCGGCGCTCGACGTCACGGCCGATATCCGTGGCGAAAAGCTGGAGTGGGCCCACACGATCCACCACCGGGTCACGGGTCCCCGCGGGGCAGCATCGACGATTTCGTTCAACGTGGAGACACAGCAGCAGAATTTCCGCGACAAGGCAGCCCTGAAGGAGAAGCCTGCCATCACCGAGGAGACCAACCCCGCCGAGGGCACGGGCGTCACGGGACTCTTCCACGGGAAGCCCGCGGCCATCTGCACGGTGGACGGCGTGGTGTGCAGGGTGTCAGCGGAATGCGCGCACTTGGGCGGGATCCTGCACTGGAACGACGCCGAAAAGTCCTGGGACTGCCCCCTCCACGGCTCGCGTTACTCTGCCGCGGGCAAGCTGCTGGAGGGGCCGGCGACGCACAATCTGTTCAAGCTGCAGTAGGGTTGCCGGGAAAGCGCTGCCTTTGGAGCCGCCGCCCCGAGATGAATGGATTTAGCAAATATACTGGGATGGCACCTTCTCCTGCCCGGGGGCGCGTGCGGTCACAGAAGGAGTATGAATGGCGCCCAAGCGCGTTACCTTGGCAGATGTTGCAAAACTCGCCGGGCTTTCGACCACTGCCGCCTCGATGATCCTCAATGGACGTCCGGATACCCGGCTGTCCAAGGAGGCGCATGAGCGTGTGCTCGCGGCCGCGGCCGAGCTGAACTATCGCCCCAATGTTGCGGCAAGAGGGTTGAGGACGCAGAAGACACGGACCATCGGTTTCATCTCGGACCGCGTCGCCACAACCAGGTTCGCAAGCGGCCTGATCGAAGGTGCTCTCGCGGCAGCGAGAGCGGCCAACCATGTCATGCTTGTGCTCGAGACCGGTGGGGAAGCCAAACTGGAAGCCTCGGCGCTCGAAGCCGTACTCGATAGGCAGGTAGACGGAATCATCTTTGCCTCCATGCGTGCCCGGGAGCTACACATTCCCGAACTGCCCGCAGGGACGCGTTCGGTTCTCTTGAACGCCACGAGTCAGAAGCACGCCGTCAGCGTGCTGTCCGACGAATACACCGGAGGGAGGACCGCGGTAGAAGTACTCGCCCGCCACAAGATCGCGGACGGGGTGGCCGTACTCGGGTACTCGGAAGAAGCCGAGCGGGGCCTGTTCCGCTCGGTCGCCGTCAATCGCCGCGTGGCAGGCATAAAGGATGCCGTCGCCGAACACGGCATCGACGTCACTGCCTGGGAATCAGTCTGGCTCTGGGAGGCGGATACCGGATACGTGGCGGCGAAGAAGATCCTGCGTCGGCATCCGGACATCCGCGCTCTGCTGTGCATGAACGACCGGCTCGCGTTCGGCGCTTATCAGGCGCTTCAGGAGAAGGGGCTTCGGATTCCGGACGACATTTCGCTCGTGTCGTTCGATAACGACGAATTGGCCTCATATCTACGTCCGGGCCTCACCACGGTTGCCCTCCCCCACGAACAGATGGGCAGGGATGCGGTCAGTTTGCTGCTGTCCGACGATGCGGCTTCAGGCGAGCGGCTGGTTCCGATGCCGTTGGTTGAGCGTTCATCGGTCATTGGCTAGGCTTCCACGATTCTTCGCAGGGCTCGCACGATGGATGTCGCCCGTGGATCGTCTTGGTTTTCGAGTGTGTTCGTGACGTAGCCAAAGCCGACGTTATGAACGGGATCCGCGAAAGCGACCTGACCTCCCGCGCCGTCGTGTCCGAACGAAGAGGACGTGAGAAACTCACGTCGTGGAGACGAGAGCATGAACCCAGTTCCCCACCGGGGGTACGGGCCAGGAAGCCACCAAACAGGCTCCCCCTCGCTCTGGACCTGGGTCATGTCGTTGACGACATCACTCTCCACAAGGGTCACGCCCTCCGTCGGAGCCACTGTCGCTGACCAGATCGTGGCGAGTGCCGCGGCCGTGGCGATTCCGCCTGCGCCCGGAACCTCGGCCTGATGCACCTCGGGCGAGTCGAATCCTGCACCTGCGACCACCAGCTCAGACGGGAAAGCCGTTCCCAGCGTCATCGCCCGGCCGGCCCAGTAGAGGTCGTCCTCACCTGGTTGCCGCGTGCCGCCCGCAGGCGGATTCCGGAGGCTGACCCCCGCATTGAGTCTGGCCACCCGCGGCTCCTCCGACGGCGGGATCCCGATCCACGCGTCGGTGCCCAACGGACCACTGACGGACTTTTGCAGGAACGAGCCCACGCTGGTATCGGTAATGCGGCGGATGACCTCGCCTACGTACCAGCCGTAAGTCAATGCATGGTAGCCATACGCCGTTCCGGGTTTCCACAGCGGTTCCTGCGATGCCAGGACGGATACAATCGAGGGCCAGTCGAGCGCGGTCTTGAGGCTGATGTCTTCCCGGGGCGCGGCAAGCCCCGCGCGGTGGCTCAGGAGCTGACGGACTGTGACTGCTTCCTTCCCGGCAGCCCCGAACTCCGGCCAGTAATCGGCAACCGGCCTGTCCAGCCCGAGCCGGCCTTGGCCAACCAGCATGGCGACAAGGACCGCGATGAGGCCTTTGGTGCAAGAGAAGATCACCGTCGGCGTATCACGTGCCCAAGCTCTTCCCTCGTGCCGGTCGGCGAGGCCTGCCCACAGGTCGACGACCGTCTTGCCGCCGACCCTGATGTTCAGCGCAGAGCCGCCTTCGCCGTCCCCGACGCTTTTGCGGTAGGCATCGGCCACCGGGCCGAAGCCATCAGCCGCGAATCCATTTACTTCTTTCATGCGCATTTTCTCCTGGGGAATAGGTGGAATCGGGGTGGGACGCTCAACCCTTCACGCCGGAACTTGCCACGCTGGCGACGAAGGATCTCTGGAAGATCAGGAAGACAACAAGCACCGGCAGAACAAAAAGGACTCCGAACGCTAGCACCGGTCCCCATTCCGGGGGCTGCGCGTTTTGGAAAACGCTCAGCTCCAGCGGAAGGGGCCGGAGTTTGGTATCGGTAATCATGAGTACAGGCCAAAGATATTGGCCCCACTGGCCCAGAAAGGTCAGAATGGCTACCGTCGCGTATGCTGGCAGGCTCATGGGGGCCACCACTTGGAAGAGTGTCCGCACCGGTCCGGCCCCATCGATCGTTGCCGCTTCTTCCACCTCCACGGGGATGCTGAGGAAGTACGTGTAGAAGAGGAAAATCGAGAACGCATTGGCCAGGAATGGCAGGGCCTGGACGTATAGTGTGTTCCGTTGGCCGGAGAGCATGTAGTAAAGAGGCAGTGCCACCGCCTCGAACGGGATGATTGTCATGATGGTCACCAGGAGGAGCACGATGTTGCGTCCCCGCCACTTCATGCGCGCCAGCGCGTAGCCGGCGAGTGAGTTCACCAGCAGACCTCCGAGTACAACAATGGCTGTAACCGCCAGGGAGACCCCAGCGAACTGCCACACATATCCCGTGGTGTCGTTGGAGAACCGGTTAAACACGCCGGCATAGTTGTCGAGCGACAGGTCCGATGGAACCAAAGCGCTCAGGCCGCCCAGGACTTTGTCGCCAGGCCTGAGGCTCCCGACCAGCAAGTAGTACACCGGAACGAAGAAGACCAGGCCGAAGAAGACGAGCAGGGCATAGCGTCCGGTCCTCGAGAGCAGCCGGGACCGTTTGATGCTTCGGACGCGGGTCATCGGATGCTTCCTTCCTGACGGACTAGCCGGCGTTGGATGACGGCGACGATGGTGACAATGACGAGGAAGACCACGGCCATGGCTGCGCCTTGTCCGATGTTGTTCTGGTCATAGCCAGTAGTGATGACCTGGTACATCATTGTCTGGGTCGATTCGATATCAACGGATCCGCTTTGACCGAGAAGGTACACCTGGTCAAAGAGGCGGAAAGAGAAGACCGTGGTCAGCAGGGCCACGAAGATGAGGGTGTTTCGAATTCCGGGCACGGTAACGTGCAGGAATTGACTCCATCGTCCAGCGCGGTCCAGGGAGGCAGCCTCATACAGGTCGTGGGGAACAGCCTGCAGTCCCCCGAGGAGGATGATCATCTGGAAGCTCACGCTCTGCCAAATCGACATCACGATGATCGCCCCCATGGCAGTTGCGCTGCTTCCAAGCCAATCGTGCGGGCCGACGGAACCGCCCGTGAACAGGGAGATCGCGGAATTCAGCAGACCGTGGTCATCCCGTGCGAAAATGAGCCTCCACACGACGGCAACCAGGGCCAGCGGGAAGACGAGTGGCATGAAGAACATTGTGCGGAACACGGCCATGCCACGGAGCTTGCCGTTCACCAGAAGCGCCAGTCCCAGGGCCAGCGCGGTCTGGACGGGCACCACCACGGCCGCGAAGGTGAAGTTGTTGCCCAGCGAATGAAGGAAGGCTGCGCTGATGTCAGGATCGGCGAAAAGCCTTGAATATTGCTCCAGCCCAATGAATCGTGGGGCCCGGGTGCTATTGAGCTGAAGCCGGTAGAACGACATCGCGATCGCACCAAGGAACGGGATGGCGAGGAAAACGGCCAGAAGGATGAGCGCGGGGGCAGCCATCACGGGGCCCATGATCGAATGGGACGAGAGCCGCCTTCGCCGCTGGGTGGGCGGCGCCGTCCGCCCGGCCTGGGATCGAATAAGAAGAGTCATAACCTAGAGCCTTCGAGGGTCACGTACGGGGTAGGCAACCCCACCCCGTACGGGAGCGATCACTTGTAGTTGTTGTTGTCCGCGAAATCGCGGTCGATCGCCCGTGCGGCTGCCTGGAGACTTGCAGCCACGTCGGCCCCGCCCCAGATGGCGGTAAGAGCCTTGCCGAACGATGACGCCACCACCGGGTAACCCGCCGTCACGGGCCGCGATACGGCAACGCACTGCTGGGTCAGTCGATCCTCGGTGGGGCAAGCTGCGTCGAGTTGGTCCTGCAGGAAAGCCAGGGGCTTGCCTGCTCCGTAAAGCGGAGAGGAAGCGGCGGTGGTTTTCGTCGCCGGCGGAGCCCCGTTAGCTGCAGTGTAAGTGGAAACGATGGGGTCGCTCATGAGGAAGTCAAGCAATTTGCCTGCTGCCGCCCCGTTCATCGTGTGCCCTCCAAGGCTCCAGGCGATCGTTCCGGAACCGGTCTTTGCGCCCTTGCCAAAGTTGGGCAGCGGACCCACGACGAGGTCGTTCCCGAGTGCCTTGTCATAGGCCGGGTACATCCAGTTGCCCATCCAGTTCAGCGCCACCTGACCGGACTGAAAAGCCGTGCCGTCACCGTCGGGGTTGGTGAACTGCTTCCACGAGGCGAACTTCTTCAGGGCGTTCACTGCAGTGTCCGAATCGAGCGCACCGGAGGCTTTGCCGTTGGCTATCATCGGCGTGCCGGCAGACCAGAGGACCGGAGAGAAGCCGTAAATGCCGTATTCGGAGCTCAGTCCGTTGTTCTCCGCGATGCCGAGCGGCTTGCCGTTGGGCACGACGGCGGAGAGCTTCCTGAGGACCTCGGTGAATTCGTCTGCCGTCCAGGCCTCTGACGCGCTCTTCGGCATCGTCACACCGGCCTTGTCGAGCAGCTTTTTGTTGCCCCACATTGCCAGACCGGAGTTCATCATGCTCACGGCGTAGAGTTTTCCGTCCACGGTGTTCTGGCCTTTGATGGCGTCGGTCTGGTTCTGCACGGTGGCCGCTGAGACGTAGTCCGACAATGGAGCGATCTTCTGCCCGTAGGCCAGGTTGGCGATCTGCGGCCCGTCGACTTCCAGGACATCGGGCAGGTCAACGGGGCTGGAAGTCTGCAGGGCCTTTGCGAAAGAGTCGGCTGGCAGGAACTGCATCTTGACTTTGATGTCCGGGTGGGTGGATTCGAAGTCGGAGACGATCTTCTGGATCGCGGTGTTCTCCGCGGACTGGCCGTCCAGCGCCCAGACCTTCAGGGTGCCCGTGCCGGACCCTGCCGAAATGTTCGATGCTGCCGAGGGCGAATCGGATGCCGGTGATGAGCCGCAAGCCGCCAAGGCGACCGAGACGAGCGCAGCGAGGGCGCCCGCTGCGATGCTTCGCCGCCGCGGATGCAGGGTTGGGCGGAGGGTACTTAGTGTCATGGCGGGTGACTCCTTCGTCGTGTAGGGCTAAGGCTGAAATTTTGCTAAATGGATTTAGCCATGGTTACGGACCTCTCCCAGGTTGTCAAGAGTGGTCCTTTGTGTTTCAGGGCGTGACTTGGCAGGAATCTTGCGGGGCCAACTCAGTCCCGATGGACGGCGCGGAGCGCGTCAATAATCTGCGTCGCGCGATCGTCTCCGGCTTCCATCCAGTTGGTGAGGAAGGCAAAGCCGGTCCCCGAATCGGGGTCGGCGAAGGCTACCTGTCCGCCGGCGCCATCATGGCCGAAGCTTCGGGGGCTGAGGTAGCGGCGGGCGGCTGAGTCGAGCTGGAATCCCGCGCCCCAGCGCGGCCACGGACCGGACGCATGGTAAACCGGCGCGCCTTCGCTCATGGGCAGGAGAGCACGGTCAAGCGTCACATCGTCAAGGATGCGGTTACCTTCAGTTTCAATGACGGTTGCCGACCAAATAGACGCGAGGGCATGTGCGGTGGCCACACCTCCGGCTCCGGGAATCTGAGCTGCCCGCACTCGCGGGTCGTTGAAACCGGTGCCGTCCCCGACGAGCTCAAGTGGCAGCGCACCACCGAGGGTCATCGCCTGCAGGTTCCACCCATCCGGCATGTCCGCAAGCGCCCGCCCGGCTTGCGCTTGGCTCTCACTCACTTGGACGTGCGCGACTCGATGCGCTTCCGAGGCGGGTAGTCCGATCCAGGCGTCCCCGTTCCACTGAGCCATTGTGCGTCCGAAGTAGTCGCCGATTGACTCGGATGCGACACGGCGGATGACTTCCCCGGCGAGCCACCCGTGCGTGATCGCGTGGTAGGCATAGCCGGTGCCCGGTTCCCAGAGCGGGTCCTGCAGGGCTAGCCGGGAGGTCACATAGTCCCAGTCGAGGATCTGCTCGGTAGTGAATGGAATGCGGGGAGCCGAAAGGCCGGCCCTGTGGGCGAGGAGTTCCCCAACCGTGACCTTCCCCTTGCCCGCCGTAGCGAACTCGTGCCAGTAGCGGTGGACGGGGGCGTCGTAGCACAGCCGGCCTTCCTGGACCAGCCGCGCGGCAAGGATCGAGACGAGTCCTTTGGTACAGGAAAACACCACGGTCGCAGTGTTTTGCTCCCACAACGATCCGGTTCTTTCATCGGCGACTCCGCGCCAGAGGTCCACCACGGTTTCTCCGCCGACGAGGATAGCCAGGGCTGCACCCATGGTTGGACGGCCGTCGAAGGCTTGGGCGAAGGCTTCGGCCACCGGTTCGTACCCGGGTGCGACTGTTCCTTGTGTCTGCGTATGTGTCACCTAACGGCCTGTCCCTCTTGAGGCTCTGGGGCGAGCACAAAACCCTGACCGTCCCATTCCACGTCGAGCGGATCGGAAATGCGCCCGACAAAGTCACCCGTACCGGAAAGGTTCTCGAAGGCAAGAAGAACCGGACGCCCTGAACGGTCATGCACGATCCGACCACTGTAGAGGTGCTCCTCCGCCAGAAGGCTGGCCTGGTCGAGGTCGAAGGGACCGAGCGGGGAGGCTGCTGGGGCGAGCCATATCCCGCCTGGCAGCCCTGCCCGCGGCCCGGCGAGATGACTCCGGTCGCACGAAAAAAGCAGCCAGTCCCTCCCGGACAGCTCGACGATCTGGGGAACCTCGAGGTGAGCGAACCCGGCACTTCCTGTCAACGCTGTTTCCGCACTCCAATATTCAAGGTCGTCGGAACGCGCATATCCGATAACGCCCCGGTTTCGTTCGTCTGGTCCCTTCCGGCCGCGGGCAGTGATGAGCATATGCCAGGATCCCGACGGGCTCTGAAAAACCCAAGGGTCGCGCCAAGCTTCTTCGTGCCAGACGCCGTCGTCCAGGGTTTCATAGGAGCGCGGATCAGCATTCAGGGCGAAGTCAGCGGACTTATGCCAGGCGTGCAGGTCGGGCGAAACCGCTACGCAAATGGTCTCGATATTAGTGATGGCATCCGGCCGTAGGAATCTCGAACCGGTGTAGAACATCCGCCAGAGCCCATCATCGCCACGGACAACACTTCCCGTCCAGGTTGCCGAGGCATCCGGTTCCGACGGTCCTCCGTGGACGAGGACCGTGCCGTGGTCCCGCCAAGTACGCAGATCCGCGGAGGTGGCATGCCCGATGGATGCGTTGCGGTGTCGAAGGTCGGGGTGGCCGAGCGATTTCGGGGCCTGTAGGTAGTAGAGATGGTATGCCTCGCCATCGTCGGCGATCCAGAAATCCCACACCCAGTGGTCGTCTTTTGCGAATGTCATCAGGCGAACACCTGCGGGCGCGTCGCATCGAAATCTCGGCGCCGGGGAGCGGTCGAAAGCATGAAGGACTCCTTGTCTATATCCGAAGAGTTGCCCGAAGAGGCGGGCTACATTCCTTGGCTAAATCCATTTAGCACAATATTCATGCCCAGCCAGTAAGATGTCAAGCGATGCGAGGAACCTGCAACCCGGCAAAAACTACCGGGGCAAGGCAGCCCTGAAGGAAGCCGGTGATCACCGAGGGGAGCAACCCCGCCGAGGGCAAGCTGCTGGAGGGGCCAGCGACGCACAATCTGTTCAATCTGCAGTAGATGGCTCGGTGTTCAATATTTCTCCACGTTCAATGTGATTGAACGAGGAAGACTACTGAGTGTTCAGGTGGAAAACTCACAAAAATTGCCGTTCGAACACTCAATTTTCCAATATAGTCACTCATTTCTTGTCCACCGGATAGTCAGTGGCAGATGCCGGCACTTATTCTGAACCTAAGGACCGGCGCCGATCCTGTTAGAGATCCAAATTCATAGAGAACAGGACGCAATACGGTCGTATCCCTTTGAGGCCGTGCCGAGTGGGGATCTGAGCACTTCTGGGCTGTCCTGTCCTGTTTCGGAATCCAACAGGTTGGGGACATTGTGAAGAATCGGAACCTGCTACGAATGGCAATTGCTTGCCTTGTCTCCGTGGCGATTTTCGCACCAAATGCTGCCATGGCCGCCACGGTTCAGAGTAATCGAGCGACTTCCACCGAAAAAAAGTCTGATGACCGTACTATCGGTCTGAGCACGGTAATCTACGCTCCGGATGCGACAGCGAAACTTGCTGCGACGAGAGCAATCGAGAACGTAAGAAGCGCTGACCCTTCCGGTTTCGAGGCACGAAAGAAGTTAGTCTTACACTCCCCCAAGACGATGGCGTATCTGACGTCTTTTACGGGGTTGCGATTGAACGAGCAAGTTGAAGGGCTGGCTTCCTTGATGCCGGCGGATGCCCTGACAGGGTTTACTCAGATGATGGACGAGGGGGTTCTCGATTTTAGAGTTCAAGTCCTTGAACGCGATGTATTCAACATAGAGATGATTGCGCAACGGCAGAACACAATGCAGACGAAGGGTCTGGGAGCTCTTCCCCGGTGCGCGTCAGCGTGGGCTGCCTTCTGGGCTTGGTTTGCTGTGAACGTGACGACTTGCGGTGCATTTGCGCCCTTTCCAGTAGCGGCCTTCTTTTGCGCCGCAGGGTTTGCGGTTGGCGGCGCTATCATCGACTTCAACATGAGCTGTTGAAATGGCGGGCAAGAGACTAATGACCGCGCGATCTAGATACTGGTTGACTTTGAGTGCGTTGCTCGGCGCGACGGTAATCGTGGTTGGGTTCGCTCCTGTTCCGCTCCTTCTCGTTCTGGGCGGTTGCCTCATGGCGGGGTTTCTTGCGACCGCGGTGCTGTACGGTCAATGGCGACGCGACGTAATTCGGTCTGGGGCGATGGCCGCACCGTTCCCTGTGTTCAGCGCCATCATCACATTCAATGTTGCACTTTTGCTCCGGGGGAGCGAACTCGGCTGGTACCTCGTTCCGATCCTTGCAGCGGCCCTTTTCATCGGCTGTTTCGGATGGGCGCGCAAGCACGGACCTTACGTAAAGCCGGAGAATGTCAGTGGGGGTCAATCGTGAAATGGTACAGCTACGGACATCCGCCGATCTTTATGATGTCCCTGGCGATCCTTTTTATGAGCAATTGGGACCTGTGGCTTCGAATCCTCTTGCCGTGGGTGGTTCTGGTTTCGTACGTGATCAATGAAGTAGTTCTTTACCGGCGTGAGAAGGCTGCGCGTGCACGCGCAGCCGAACTCGATCGTAAGGATCCGATGGCGCACGCTTATCGGGAGCCGCATTCCTAGAGTGCATCACCGCGCCTCTCAGCTCGGGTTGAGGCCTAAGTGTGCCGCCAGCTCACCGGGGCGGTTGAAGCGGTAGAAGAATGGACCGAGTTCTCCCCTGTCGAGCGTTGAGGTCAGGGTGATGAGACTTTCCAGCAGCGGAGCCTTCGCCAGGTCGCCAAGATGTATCGGCTCGAATCCCGCGTCCCGAATGAGGCGCTCGGTCGCCTCGCGGGCATCGGCGTCGGACGCGAAGAGGGTTCCCGGTGGCATTGGCTCAGCATCGACGGCGTCATAGATTGAAGCGAAGTTGGTGTTGAAGGCCTTAGCGGTCGGCCCGCCGACAATCGTTTTGACCTGCTGGGCGATCGAGTCGTAGCCCGCCGGCCGCTCGCCGAAGGTATTGCTGGCATCGATCGTCACCTGACCGTCTAGGCCGGCAATCTTGGCCAAGCCGACGGCGATCGAGTCTCCCGGAATGGCGACCACCACGACGTCGGCGCCTGTGGCATCACCGCCGTCCCGGCCAAGCGCAGTCACGTCGTGGCCTGCAGCCGTCCAGCGTCGCGCGAGCGCACCGCCGACGTGCCCCCGCCCAATCACGGTAATCCGCATGGATCCCACCTACTCATTTCGAAGCAAGTACCGACGAAGAACACCTCTCCGAGGCTCCATACCAACTATTCGCTGGGGCCTGCGGGCTCACGGCCACCCGGTTCACCAGTGGAATTTCGGTCAGCATCCCGACAATCATTGCAGCGACCGACGAATTGATGCGGGCAGTCGGGCCAGCCATCGCCCTCCCCACGGAGCAACGTAACTTTCATTCCGGCATCCTAGTCCCCCGCACGGGCCGTCGGAAGGCTTCGCGGCCCGTGTCGTTCCGCGGAACGGCGAGTAACCATGAGGACTAGGCTAATCCTCCTTTTCAAATGCCAATTTAAGAACTGAAATAGGCCGACTTTGTTCGAAGTTCCCTTCCAACAAAGGCAAAAAGGCCGTATCATTCCTTGCAAGCTGTGGGTCTCAGGGGGCACCTATATGAATAGGAGTTTCCCTTGCAGCGTCTACATATTATTGCCTCAGCTACCGCATGTCTTTCTTTGATTGCGGCCATCTTTATTGCCGCGCCAGGACAGGCAGGTACTGCCCAAAGGAACACGGCACCCCAGGAACGGGAAGACCAGCCGATACGAGCCGATACCAGTCGTGGAGTCCAGTCTGTCGCCTGGGATCAGGGACTGTCGCCCGGGCGAAGCGCCAGTCCACTGCATGAAATCGCCAATAAGTACGACAGCGTGTACGTGATGGACGGGAACGCCGCCGGGACCGCGGAGGATGGGGGCGCAACATTTTACCCGTTGCCGACCGAAGCCGAAGGGTCGCTAATCGTCACTCCTGAAGTTGCGAGGGATCTTCACCTCAAACCGGGCGAATTTCCCGCTTCTCAGTTTGACAACCTCGACGCATTGGCAAACGCGCCAGAAAAAGGCGACGCTATCTTGGGCCCGCCATTTCAATCAGTGAGTGCAATGGCGGCGATCGACCACTCCACGTACTTCTGGGCTCCTGTGGGAGGTAGCTGGAGCGGCGAGATCCGGCGCTTAACGTCCTACAACCATGCTTCAGAAAAATACTACGGTTGGAATGTTGCGCCACTCGTCATCTTTGGCGTGTGCACCCAGGGATCCGGGTACTACACGGGCTACAACGGCGGGAGCTTTGGACTCTGGAAGCGTTGGTACGGGACCGGCTGCGGGAAGAGCGGGTCTAGCCGTGTCCCCTGGAACAACGTTCTCGCCTACCCCACGTTCATGGCCAAGTCCATGGTCGTGTACGCAGGTGTCCCGGGACATTTCAGGTAGAAGTCAACTAGTCACATAGGGGGTCGCATGGTCCATGTAAGAAACCGGCTGCTCATTATTGGCGTGATTGTCTGCGCGGGCGGAGTCGTCTTCGAAACGTTTGCCACAAACTTACTTTCGCTGCTTATCTCCCTCCAAGGCGGAGCCGGCGCGGGCGTCGGTATATGGCTGACAGGCCTCGTCGGTTCAGTCGTGCGCTTCGGGCTTGCCCCACTGGGCGCATCACTCATAGCTCTGGGCATCGCAGCGCACATGCTTCGAAACCAGATCCCGGACCTTCTCAACAACCATGGGAAGGACGAGTAAGCAGCATTTGGAACCGGAATCTGTTTGGACAGGAGTTTCAAAATGACCCCGAACCTAAACGGTACCGAAAGCGGCATCCTGTTGTCCCGACTATGCGTAATCGCCGGGGTCATTGGGGGCGCCTTGGCAGTCCTGCATCCATTTCTGGGGGCTGCGCTGTCCGTGCTTGTGTTGGTGTGGGCGATTGCCGGCCAGCGCGGCACCGGTCAGCACGCATACCACATAGCACTCTTAGTCAGTCTGGCCGCTCTGGTGATGAACACTGCAATTCTGCTCGCATCACTGTCTGTTGGGACGTCTGTTCCCGATCCCCTACCGGCCATGAAAATTAGCTAAGGGACGGACCTTCTCAACAACCATGGGAAGGACGAGTACGCGTAAGGACCCGGTCGCAATACCCGAACCCCGGGACCCAAACGGAAATTCAGTGACGATATCCTCCCGGCATGGGGAACTTCAGAACGGGATATCTGGCCAGGGATGAACGACGCGAGCGGCGAAGAAGGATCCAGCGGCAGCTGTCCTACGTCGGATTAGGGGTGTTGGCTGCCGCCACAATTTTCGTTGTGACGATTGCTCTCCGCCACTGAGGCGCCGCCACCGGCAGCCGGCGTCGCGAAGAGTACCGCCGGCGCAGCGCCGTCGTAATCCATCATGAGCCGTAACCAACACGCGCTGCTGGTGAATGACGGGGCGTGCTCGGATAGCCTTCAACCATGGGGGATCTGGGGTGGGTTCGGCGGGTGCTGGTTGTCGAAGATCAACCATTCATGCGCGGGCTTGTTGCTGAGGCCTTGAGGGGCGCGGAATTCGACGTGCATGATTGCGCGTCCGCGTCCGAGGCGCTGTCGATGTTCGCCGCCGTCGATCCCGATGTCCTGGTGACTGACATCGACCTGGGAACCCGGCCCAACGGCGTCGAACTGGCGCATGTCGTGAAGTCGCTCTCCCCGGGGTGCGCCATTGTGTTCCTCACCAACTATCCGTCGGAAGCTCCCTTTTCCGAGTTGCCGGCGGGGGCAACCTTCGTCAACAAGGCGTCCCTTGACTCCGTGGACGGCCTCATCAGCGCAGTGAACTCAACGCTCGTGGAACTTCCTGTCACCGTGACTCCCGCTGTGGCGTCGGACGCAGCGAAGATCGGCGCGCTGACCCGTGTACAGCTGGATATCCTGCGCATGATCGCGGAGGGCTGGTCGAACGCTGAAATCGCCAAACAACGGGGAAGCAGCATGCGCTCGGTGGAGAAGGCCGTTTCGCGCACGTTCGAGGCCCTTGGCCTGAACCGGAGTCCGGGCGTCAATCCGCGGGTTGCCGCGGCAACGCTGTACGCGCGCACGTTTGGGTTGCCGGCCCCGGTCGATAGCGAAAAATGATCA
>FTCF01000273.1_pt1 | contig 14460 bp, 18 predicted proteins | sample 1639631 | NCBI WGS metagenome assembly FTCF01 (sample SAMEA3914864, study PRJEB12502) | metagenome | biome: forest; material: soil | place: USA | collected 2012-03-12 | depth 0.3 m
AGCGGAACCAGCAAGAGGAGCAGGACGGCTGCGTGAATGAAGAACGGCGTTGACGTGGCACCCGGGAGCAGCGAAAGCAGTCCGCCGATGGCGGGACCGGCAGCCACGCCTCCGGAGGAAGACAGCAAGGTGAAGCGGGAAGCCCATTCAGGCCGGGACGGAAGCAACTCGCGCAAAGCCGCCGAGCTCGCACCGGTGGCAAGGCCCACGGCAACTCCCTGGAGCGTGCGGCCGGCCGAGAGCATCAAGAGGTTGTCAGCGTTGGCGAAAACCAGGCCGCCCACCAAGCCAACGAGGACAGCGAGCACCAGCGCCGCACGCCTGCCGATATGGTCCGACCAGTGGCCGGCGAGCATCAGCACAGCCACGAGTGCCAGGACGTAGCTTGCAAAGGCAATGGTCACGCCCAGTGAAGTGATTCCCAGTTCTGCCTGAAGCAGTGGATACAGCGGGCTCGCCAAGTTGGCACCGACCAGCAGTGTGAACATGACGGCGCCGGCCAGGACCAGCCGCGCCGTGGTGGAAGCATCCCAGCCCCAGCGCCCGGCGGTGGCCTGGCGCATGCGCAGTTCGCTAAAGACAGTCATTTCCGTGCCTTCGCCTCAGCGGCCATCACGGAACCTGGCCTTGTGGGCCGGGACTGGACGGCCCAAAATATTGATGGCAACAGGATGCCGCAGGCCTGCCGGATAGATCAGATGTCCGTGAAAGAATTGATCAGAACAGTCAAAATTGACGTCCACTGATGACCACAAATGATCCGGAGTGATGATTTGAATACCCTCGATCCGACGGACCTCAAAATTTTGCTCGAGTTGATCCGTGATCCCAGGGTCCAGATCGGCGAACTCAGCGAGTCCCTGGGAATTGCGCGCAACACCGCCCAATCGAGGATGCGCCGCCTGGTCCGCTCGGGCGTACTGAACGACGGCGGCCGCGAGGTCGACCTCGAAAAGGTGGGGTACGACGTCGTCGGCTTCGTGACGCTGGAGGTGACCCACCGGGAACTCGACGGCGTGATCGGAGCCCTGCGCCGTATCCCCCAGGTCCTTGAGGTACATGAAATTTCCGGGCGCGGCGATCTCTTGTGCCGCGTGGTGGCCACCGACACGCACAACCTGCAAACCGCGCTTCGCTCCATCCTCAGAACCAAAGGCGTCATCCGCACGGAGACGGTCCTTGCCCTGCACACCCATATCCCCTACCGGACAGAACCGCTCATCGGCAGGCTCGTCGACACGGCCGAGACCGCCGGCGGCGCGAAACGGGTCAAAACGCAGCTTTCCACTGATTCGCCGGTCAGGGAAGCCGACTAGGATTCCAGCATGGATTGGCTCTCTTCTCTTCAGCACCTCAACTGGCTGGCAATACTCCTGGCGTTCGTTTCCAGCATGGTCATCGGATTTGTCTGGTACATGCCCGCCGTCCTCGGCAGACGATGGATGGAAGCCATTGGCAAGACCGAGGAAGACCTCAAGAAGATCGACGGCGGCGCAGGAATCTGGATCCCCATGATGGTGGCCGCGGCACTCACGAGCATCCTGCTGGCCGTCCTCATCGCGAAGCTGGGCGTACAGGGAAGCCTGGCCGCCGGTTTCTTTGCTCTAGTGATTGCGGTCGTCTTCCGCGTCGGCGCCCACGTCATCCACAACGGTTTCGCGGGCAGGCCGTCCGCAGTGACCCTCATCGACTCCGGCCATGACATCGTGGCCATGACTGTCGCCGGGTCAATCATCGGGGGGTTGCAGTAACGGGAGGAGAATAGCCTCGTGACCATCATTGACAATGCCGTCTATGTGAACGGTATCCGGACCGCCACTCCGGGAAGCCTCGAGCAAAGCGTCGAAACGCTGGCCGCCCACGGCGGGATGGTGTGGATTGGACTGTACCGGCCGGACGAGACGGAAATGGCGGCAGTTGCTGCCGAGTTCGGCCTCCACTTGCTCGCAGTCGAGGACGCCGTCAACGCCCACCAGCGGCCCAAGCTGGAACGCTACGACAACAACCTCTTCACAGTCCTCCGGCCTGCGCGGTACGTAGACGCTACAGAGACCGTGGAGTTCGGTGAGCTTCATATCTTCACGGGGAAGAACTTCGTGGTCACGGTCCGGCACGCGGAAACGCCCGGGGTGGCCCAGGTCCGTCGCGATCTGGAAAAACAGCCGGAACTGCTGCGCCATGGTCCCGAAGCCGTCCTGTACGCATTGTTGGACCGGGTGGTGGACGACTACGGCCCTGTGATCTCGGGGCTGGAAAACGACATCGACGAGATCGAGGACCAGCTCTTCGGCGGTGATCCCCTGGTTTCGCGGCGCATTTATGAACTTGCCCGCGAGGTCATCCAGTTCCAGCGCGCAATCAACCCGCTTCCGGACATGATGGCCTCCCTGAAGCGCGGGTTCGTGAAATACGGAGTCGACATCGAACTGCAGCGCATGCTCCGGGACGTGGAGGACCACGTCGAACAAGTAATCTCCCGCGCCAATGGGTTCCGCGAGCTGCTCCAAAACGCCCTGACCCTCGACGGGACCCTGACCGCGAACCGGCAAAACGAGGCGAGCGCGGCGCAAAACGAACAGACAAAGAAGATCTCTTCGTGGGCCGCGATCTTCTTTGCACCAGCCTTCGTTACCGGGCTCTACGGCATGAACTTCGACGTCATGCCTGAGCTCCATTGGCCATTCGGTTATCCCATGGCGCTGGGAATGATGGTTGCCGCGGGCTTTATCATGTATGTCATCTTCAAGCGGAAGAACTGGCTCTAGTGGCTCACGGACAGGATGGCTTCAGCAGGGGCAAGATCATCACTCCCGGATCGCCGGCCCAACTCGGGGCCTTCGGTTTGTTCCAGCCGGCGAAGTCACAAGAGCGGATCCTCACCCCCACAACGCAACGGCTCACCGCCAAGATGGCTGACGAGATGCTCTGGGTCAGTTTCGCGGAACTGTGCGGCGGCCTCATGTCAACGGCGGACTACGCGGCTTTGGCCGAGGACTACGGAACCTGGGTGATCGACGGCGTACCCTCGCCAACGATCGAGTCGGCTGCCGGGTCCGCACCGGCCTGGCAACGGTTCAGCAACGTGGTGGATGTCTTGTACGACCATGACATCACGCTGTTCCTGGTGGGCCACGGCCCCTTGGACTGGGACCTGGCCGCTATTCCGGCCCCGGACCCGGCCCACCGGATCGGCGCCCAGCGCGTTGATCTGGCCAGCCGCCTGTCGCTCCTTGGCCGGGTGGAAGCCTCGGAGCCTTTTGAAGAGGTAGAGGCCGGGGGCAGCTGATCGCCGGTTCCCGGCGAAAGGTGGGCCCTGGAATCCGCCCCCCTCCGGAACCTAAGCCCAGGAGGGGGCGGCGTGGCAGTCGGACCCTACACGCGTGACCTGCCGCGGATGAAGTGGAAGATCAGAACGACGACGGCGACAACCAAAAGCAGGTGAATGAGCCCGCCGCCGATGCCGCCGATAAGGCCGAGAAGCCAGAGAACGGCAATAATGATGGCTATCCAAAGCAACATGTGAGTCTCCCTTGTTTGTTTGCGTGCCCCGGCCGGCGGCCTAGGGCATTCGTTACTAAGTATACTTACTAATGACGGTAAGCGGGTCAGCTAGCGCGGTTTTTCCATTTGGAAGCCGCGCCGGCAACGCAGTACCCGGATGCGGAAGTAGGTCCCGAGGAGGTCCATTGGCCGTCGACCGGGCCAGGACCGCGGCGACGAAGCCCGCCGTGGTGGACAGGACGCGCGCGCCACCGCATTTGGCGCAGTTGAAGGCGGCGGCGAGGGTTTCGCTGTGGCGGTCCATCATGGTGATGGAGTCCACGACGAGGTGCACGTCGGTATCGCATGTCGCGCACCAGGGCTGCTTGCCCCGGGGCTGATGGGCATCCAGGGGGCGGTAGGTGCTTGAGATGGTGCCCATCGGATCAGGCCAGGGCCGGGCAGCTTGCCAGAATGTAGTCGGCGGCGGCCGGGCCCGTCATGGCCAGTCCGTTGCCGGCGGGATGAATGCCCTTCGTCTTCATCGCCGCCCAAAAAGAGCTCTCCGGCTGCGGCACGGACTGCTGCAGCCAACTCCAACTGGTGTACAGGCCGTAAAAGCAGTCCCGTCCGAGAGTCGAGTGGAACCGGTCGTTCGTGTTGATGGTGGCTTCTTCAAGGAATTTGTCGAAGTGGATATTAACTGTATTAGCCATGGGGGCCCTTTGTTGCGGGTGCATTGTGTGTGCTGCCATGTGGCTATAGCAGCTGAGCCCCAATGCGTGCACGCGGCACCGGGGCGGTCACCCGGTTCTGTGGAACTCTGCGGTTCGGGCGGTCTGTGCGTTGTGCGCAGTCACGGCTTTCCAAGGGGGTGCGGCGGCCGGTGGCCGTGCGCTGAAGTCCGCCTCGTTAACCTGCGTAGGAATCTTGTCTACGATGTAGACTTTACGCGTAGACTACAAAGTAAGCAAGCTTCTTTCTTCCCCAGGAACACGCGAAAGCGCGATCAGAGACAACGCGATCAGATCAGGATGGAAACCCGTGCCGCCCCGAAAGACTCCGATCAATTCTTCCACTGCCGGCGAGAAGGCCACCGGGGAGAAGCCCAGGCTCAGCCGCGACCTCGTGCTCTCCACTGCCCTGGCACTGGTGGACGCGGAAGGACTGGACGCGCTCACCATGCGGCGCCTTGGGCAGGAACTGGGCCGGGATCCGATGAGTCTCTACCGGTACGCCGCCAATCGGGCCGCGCTCCTGGACGGCGTGACGGAGCTGGTCCTGAAGGAGCTTTCCATCTTCCCGGACCGCCCGGATTGGCAGGCGCAGCTGCGGCGGATAGCCCATGACTTGCGCTTGTTGGCGCTGCGGCACCCGAACGTGGTGCCACTGCTCGTGACCCGCCCGCTCTCGACGCCCTTGGGCCTGCGCCCGCTGGGCACGCTGCGCCCGCTTGAACAGATCCTCTCGTTGCTGATCGACGCCGGGTTCGCCCCGGCCGACGCGCTGCACGTCTACCGGGCTTACTACGGGTTCCTGTACGGCCACATCCTCAATGAACTGCAGGAATTCGTCGTTGATCCGGACGAAAACGAAGCGCTGCTCCGCCTTGGTCTGCACCGCCTGCCTGCGAAGGATTTTCCTCGCCTCCGCGCCCTTGGCCCGGTGCTCGCGGACTACGACGGCGCGGCCGAACTGGACCAGGGCATCAGCATCCTGCTTGCCGGACTCACAGCGTCCCTCGTCGGCGAAAAAACCAATCCCAAACGCTGACCGGCACATCTGCGGTGGTTCGGAGCCAAAGGCTAGCCGGCGCGAAGGCCGCGCCCGTCGAGAGTGGCAACGACCGTCGTCGGTCCGCCACAGTCACGGCCGTCCGGGTAGGTAGTCGTCGGCATGAGCCTCGCATGGCTCATGCCAATCGACCAGCCGGAGGTGTTGGTGCCCGACGTCGTGAGATCGAGCGGGTGGTCGTTGATGCCGGCCTCGATAATAACGTCGATGCTTCCGTCCGCCATGCGCAAAGGCACCGCTCGGGGCGCCCCGGGCGGGGTCGGCAGCGGAATGGGACCGGGTGTAAGCGGCGTCAAGGCGTTGATGGAGAAACTGTTGCACGTGCCGTCCTGGCACATCTCGATGCCGAGCGTTGCGAGGGTCGCCGCTCTCTCCGCGGTGATGTGCAAAGTCACCGATGAGCTGTAGCCGACAGCCGGGCACACGCTGGGGGATCCACATGACAGGAAGAGGGGCGCCCCGACTGCGAGTACGCCCAGAACCGAACAGACGCGACCTACTGGACCGAATCGACGCAATGGGACCCCCTCACCAGAGTCATGGTAGGTCCCCCATGACAGATCCTGCTATTTCTCCAGGGTGGGGATCCGCCGAAGAGTTTTCGCCTTGCGGGTGTTCCCGCCTGCGGCTCGTTGCCCCCGGTGCTACGGCACCTCGGATACCCTAGATCGCCCCACCTGCGGTGGGCGGCGCGCCGGTGTCGTTCCCGCTGTCGCCGACTTGTTCCCGGGCGACATAGTTCTCGAGGTCGAAGAGGTTGTCCGCGCGCTCCGCGATATTCAACAAAGTGGTCATCGAGGCCACTTCTTCGACCTGCTCCTTCAGGAACCACAACATGAATTGCTCGCCGAGGGGATCATTTTGTTCCCTCGCTGCCCGGAAGAGTTCCTCAATGTTGCGGGTGACTTCCTTTTCCTGGGCCAGCGCCAAGGCAATCGGTTCCCGCACGTCGGCAAAGTCGTTTCGGACGGCCGGAACTCCTGGAATCTCGACCGGCTGATTGCGGTCCAACATGTACTGGACCATCATCATGGCGTGGTTGCGTTCTTCCAATGACTGCCGGTAGAAGTGTGCCGCGAGCTGCGGTAGATCCTGGCCGTCGAAGTACACCGCCACCGCGATGTACTGCTGGGACGCGGCAAACTCGTTTCCTACCTGGGCGGACAGGAGCTCATTGAATGTCTTCTTTGCCATGCGCCCGATCCTACCTTTGGGATTTGGCTGCGGACAGCGCCTCAGAACGACAGGACCAGCCCGACGCCGGCTGCCGCAGCTGCGACGCATGCCGCCATAGTGCCCACTCCGTTGAGGAGGGCAAGTCCGGTCCGGCCGCTCTGGACGAGCCTGACGGTCTCCAAGCTCGCGGTGCTGAAGGTCGTGTATCCGCCGAGGAATCCTGTGCCGAGGATCAACTGAAGGGATTCGGGAGCCTGATGCGCCATGACCAGTCCCGCCAGGATCCCCATGAGCAGCGACCCGGAGGTGTTGATGAAGATGGTGCCCAGCGGCAGCGCCGTCCGGGCCCAGGATCGGACCGCTCCATCCACGACGAAACGGGCGGCCGCCCCTGCGCCCCCCGCGAGCGCTATCAGAAGGAGGGTCATGGCTGGGCCTTCTGCGTCCGTTGGGCGGACTTGTGGCGTAGCGCCCCAAGCCAAATCCCCAGGGTCGTGGCCGCGACACCGCCTAGCAGGCTGGCTACCAGGTACCAGATAGCATCCATCCCGCGTCCTGCTCCGATGAGATGCACAGAGTCCAGTGCCAGGGTGCTGTAGGTGGTGTATGCCCCGAGGAAGCCACTTCCAATGCCCAAGCGGGCAATCCGGCGGAGGCCGGCGTCGGGCCCGCTCCGGGAGAGTGCTTCGAGGAGCCAGCCAAGCGCGAGCGCGCCGGACAGATTGATAAGCAGAGTGGGCAGCGGCCACGCGTTTGGCGCCGGAAGAGCCATGCCAAACCCGTAGCGGCTCAAAGCCCCCAGGATTCCGCCGGCGGCGACGAGCAGAACGAACCGCCCGTGCAGATGAAGCGGGCGGTGCGGGTTCCGGTCCGGTGGTGCCGTCTGGTTTTTGGCTCCCGGCGGGGCCGTGCTGCTTTCCTTCATTGATCCCTGCTTGGGTCGTGACGGCCCAAGGGAACCATGAGCACGGGGCAGTTTTGGCGATGTGCCAGGTGCAAGGCTACCGATCCGGTGACCAGTCCTTCAAACCTCGGGCCGAGGCCATGTTCCTTGGTTCCGACGACGATCATGGATGCGTTGATACTCGCCGCATAACGGCCCAGCGACCGGGCAGGCTCGCCGGCGAGCGTCACAAAGGTCCACCGCACGCCCGTTCCGACAAGTTGATCCGCGATGCGGGATCGGAGCGACTCCGAGATGGCCGCTGCGTCGTCGTCGATTCCGTCCGGGTCGATCGGTTGGGCCGCCAGATGCCCGTCCCGGTCCCCTGCCGCCGGGAAGCTCGTGACGTCAGCGAAGGCCAGGACCAATTCCAATCCCGCGCTCAGTGCAACTTCCGCGGCTTTCTCAACCACCGTGCCGGGCTGATGCGGGAGGACACCTGCCAGCACAGGACCGGTCAACCGGGCGGGGCTGTCCTTGGCGAGCGGGATGTCCTCGCCACGGGGATTGCTCATGGGCCCTCCAAATGTCCGGGTGGTCTGGATGCGGGCTCTTGCATCTTGCTCCAGTATGGGCTTTTACGGCTGGCGTTGTCCCAAGCGCTAAGCGAGAATGTCGATATGTGCGGTCGGTTCAGTGTCGGGTTCGAAGCAGACTATCTCTCGAGGAAGCTCGGTGCCGTGCTGCGCGGTGATACCGACTACCCTTCGCCAACGCTCCAGATCAACCCAACCGACCCCGTGGTCTTTCTGCGGGGACGGGCTGGAAACGGTTCAGTCGGACGGGAGCTCGCAGCCGGGCGGTGGGGCTTGGTTCCAACATTCTCCAAGTCCTTCGATTCGAAGGTGCCCACCTGGAATGCGCGGTCGGAAACCGCCGGGGCAATCCCGGCATTCAGGGCTTCCCTACCCAAATGGCGGGCAGTCGTTCCGGCTTCCGCCTACTACGAGTGGAAGAAATCGGGGCCTGGCCGCAAGGATCCCAAGCAGCGCTACATCGTTGAACCTCAGGATGAGCTGATTACCTTCGCCGGATTGTTTGCGCCATGGCGCGACGAGAGCATCGAGGACAAGTCCGCGCCCGGCGCCTGGCGTTTGTCCTGCTCGATCCTGACCATGGATTCCCCTCCGGAAGGCGTTCATGAGAGATTGCACAATTTGCATGACCGGATCCCGGTTCCGATCTCTGCAGACATGATCGACGATTGGATCGACCCCCAGGAAACCAGGGGCCAGGCCCTGCTGGACGCCGTGCTGGGCGATGCGTATGGCTTGGCGTCGTCATGGACGATGAGGCCCGTGGAACTCGTGGAGGACAACACCAAGTTGGTAGACGTCGCGAATCCAGCCGCCTGACTCAACGTTCGTAGCGCAGCTCGGCCCTCACGTCCGTATCCTTGAGCCACGTCAATCTGGTGGCCGATCCAAAGGGATTCGGCCACCACTGCACCAGGACCTTGCCCTCCGAGGTCCGGGTGACCATGGCCGGAACATATTGAAGGTACTTCGGCCAAACGAGCTTGGCGATAACGGGCACCCTTGAAACGGTTGACAGCGGTTCCGTTTGACGCGGAGGCGGGGCACCGACTGAATTCAACGGCGCGGGATATTCGGGCTGGTCAGGCATGCCCGAATACTACTGCGAGGCATCGACAATATGGAGGTCGGGAGATTCGAGCTCCTTACCCCGTCCTTTCGGGGCACCGGGCGTGCGGCGGCCGCTTCCCATGCCGCTGGGAAGGGGCCGCCACAGCCTAAAGCCGGGTGTCGAACGAATCGCAGAACACGTTCTCGTTGAACGTTCCGTGGAACCCGGACTTGCCCTGGATTTTCTGGATGGTGGCCCGAATGGCCTCGCGAGTCCCTGCATGGGCGTTGATGGCCGTCTTGACCATCGGCACGTCGATCAAGTGGTTCGGCTGGTTCAGCGAGACGAACACGGTGGGGACTTCCGTGACGTACCAAGGGATTTCCGCCGCCATGGGGCTGGACCACTTGATGCGGATCGCAGCCTCTTGGGCAAAGCCCTTGACATTGGCGAAGACGAACGCGGCATCATACTTGTCCGCATAGTCGCCGGTGGCTTCGTCGGAGATGACGCTCATGAAGTTCACGCCCGACTCCCCCGCAGCCTCACGCTGTTCCGCCGTCTTGAAGAGGTGGACCTCGAAACCGGCGATCTCAAGTTCCTCCTTGACCGTATCCAGGTAGGCGAGCGGATCCGCCCGGGTGAAATCGGAACCGCCGGAGATGCCGTACAGGCGAATGCGCTTATGGGTTTCCGGCGTGATGGGCAGATTGCCGGCGGTGTCCTTGATCAGGGTGACGGTCTTGTCGGCGATTTCGGCGGCGACGGCGAGGTGCGCTTCGCTGCCGATCAGCCGCAGTGCCTCCGGCGACGGCGTCAATTCTTCCGGCAGTTTCTTGTGCAGCCCCAGGCTGGCCTTCAACCCGAGGATCCGGCGCAGTGCGTCATGCAGGCGCTGATCAGTGATCACTCCGGATTTGTAGCCGTCCATCATGTACTGGAAGTCCTCCGCCGGGTTGCGGAAGAAGAGGAACATGTCGCAGCCGGCGGCGATAGTGGCTGGAACGAGGTCTTTGCGCTTCTTGGCCTGGGTGAGGCCGACCATTTGCGATGCATCGGTGAGGATCAGGCCGTTGAAGCCGAGCTCGCCACGGAGCAAGTCCTGGAGAAGCTCCGGAGCGAGGGTTGCGGGCAGGATGTCCCTGTCCTCCGTCCCCGGACGAAAATGCCGTGTGAGCTCAGGCGCTCCGATGTGTCCGGCCATGATGGATTGGACCCCGTGGCCGATCATTTCCCTGTACACGTGCCCGTAGCTGGAATTCCATTCCGCATACCCGAGCGTGTTGTACGAAGTGACGACGTGCTGGTCCCGTTCGTCCACGCCGTCCCCCGGGAAGTGCTTGATGGCGCAGACAGTGGGCGACTCGCTGATGCCGTCGAAGTACTCCTTGGCGCGCTCCACCACGATTTCCGGTGTGTTGCCGAAGGCCCGGGTGGAAATGACCGTGTTGCGCCAGTTGTAGTGGATGTCCACGATCGGCGCGAAGGCCCAGTTGCAGCCCAATGCCCCGGTTTCAACGCCCGCCACCTGGCCCATTTTCCTGGCGATGGACTTATCGGGATGGGAACCGGCCTGCAGGTGGGTCGACACAAAAGTTCCGTCGTCGCAGCTTCCGGCTCCTCCCATTTCCGGGTTGGAGGCCACCAGAAGCGGGATGCGCGTTTTGGACTGGGCGTAACGGATGTGTTGCTGGACAGCCGCGGATGGACCCGGCCTGTACCGCATCCCGCCAACGTGATAGTTCTCCAGCACGCCGTCGAGGTACTCGGGCGAGTAATCGTTGTTGTGGTTGATGAAGAGCTGCCCGATTTTTTCCTCGAGGCTCATGCCGCGGATGGTGGAGTGCACCCACGCAACGGCGTCGTCGTCGAGGTTGAACGGCGCCGACTGGAGGTCGACGTCGAACTGGCGCGCTTGGGTGCCAGCGGCACCCGCGGGGCGGCTGCCGGCCGGAGCTTTGGAACCTGCGACGGCGGCAATCCCGGCCAGCGCTTCCGCGACCACCTCGCTTACCGGGGCGGCGATGTCCACGACGAACCCGGCCTCGTCGGCGTCGAGCGGTTCCAGGGTGGCGAGCTGCGAATCAAGGAGGGCAGGCGGCATGAAGTGGCCGGAACGCCCTTCTGTCCTTTCCCTCAGCACCTCTTTGCTGCCGTGCAGGTGCAAGAAGACGGTGTCCGGGGCTTTCTCACGAATGGCGTCACGGTAGCTGCGCCGGAGGGCGGAGCAGGCGAGAACCAGCCCGCCGTCCCCGGCGTTGGCGAGTTCAGTGCCGACGGTCGCAAGCCACGGCCAGCGGTCTTCATCGGTCAGCGGGGTTCCGGCAGCCATTTTGGCGACGTTTTCCACCGGGTGGAGCGAATCGCCGTCGAGGAACGGAACTCCCAACGCCCTGGCAACGAGGTCCCCGATGGTTGTCTTGCCGCAACCGGAGACGCCCATCACCACAATGCGACGCGGCTTTTCGGCGGCTGCGCTGAGATCGCCGGCCGTGCCCGTGTTCCTACCAGTCATGGACGGTGCCGTCGACGAGGCGGTTGTACGGCAAGTAGGCCTGCTGGTACGGGAAGGAGTTGGCGGCTTCTTCGTTGAATTCGACGCCGAGGCCCGGCTTGTCGCCCGGGTGCAGGTAGCCGTCGGTGAAGGTCATGGACTGCTCGAAGACCGTGTTGGTCTTGTCCGAGTGCTGCATGTACTCCTGGATGCCGTAGTTGTGGATGGCCAGGCCCACGTGCAGCTGCGCGGCGAAACCGACAGGGGAAATGTCGGTGGGGCCGTGGAAGCCGGACTTGATCTGGTACTGGGCAGCGAAGTCCATGACCTTCTTCAGCGGCGAGATCCCGCCGAAGTGCGTGGACGCGGCACGGACATAGTCGATGAGCTGTTCCTTAATGAGCGTCTGGAAGTCATAGACCGTGTTGAAGATTTCACCGATCGCCAGCGGCGTGGTGGTGTGCTGGCGGACCAGGCGCAGTCCTTCCTGGTTTTCGGCCGGAGTGCAGTCTTCGAGCCAGAACAGGTCGTACGGTTCCAGCGCCTTGCCGAGCTTGGCTGCCTGGATGGGAGTCATGCGGTGGTGTCCGTCGTGCAGGAGCGGGATTTCCGGGCCGAATTCGTTGCGCACGGCTTCGAAGACGGTGGGCAGGTGGCGCAGGTAGGCCCGGGTGTCCCAGTCCTCTTCCTGCGGGAACGCACCGCGGCCGGCGGGCTCGTAGTCGTAGCGCTCGCCCGAGGCCTGCGCCTGCGCGGCGACGCCGTACACGGCTTTGATGCCCGGGATGGCGGTCTGAATGCGGATGGACTTGTAACCCAGCTCCAGGTGCTCCCGGACCGAGTCGAACAAGGAGGGAATGTCCGCGCCCGAAGCGTGGCCGTACGCGCGCAGCCCGTTACGGGAGGCACCGCCCAGGAGCTGGTAGACCGGCAGTCCGGCCACCTTGCCCTTGATGTCCCACAGGGCCATGTCGACGGCGGCGATCGCGGCCATGGTGACCGGGCCGCGGCGCCAGTACGAGGAGCGGTAAAGGAACTGCCAGGTGTCCTCGATGCGATGCGGGTCCTTGCCGATCAGCAGCTGCGCAACGTGTTCCTTCAGGTACGCGGCCACGGCGAGTTCACGGCCGTTCAGGGTCGCGTCGCCGATGCCGGTCACGCCGTCCTCGGTGGTGATCCGCAAAGTCACGAAGTTCCGGGTGGGGCTGGTCACGAAGACTTCAGCGGCAATGATTTTCACAGCTGGTCCTTTCAGGGTTGCTGATCGAGGGCTGGCCTGGCCCGGATGCGACGTGCACCACAGGGCGGGTAAAGACGATCTTAGGATGAATGACAATTATTGGCAACCGGTTGCAGTATTATTTCGTGGAGATTTTTTCTGGTCCTCCGGTTTCCGCAGCGGTTTCCGAGGCGGTTTCCGAGGCGGCCCGCACAGCGGGAGTCGAGACGGCGCGTTCCCCGCCCAATGGCTCCGCGCCGGATGTTTCCAGGGCTCGACGGGCCTTGATTTCGCCCAGGATCTGGGCATGGAACGCGTCGGTCAGCTTGTACTTGGCCATGACGACGATTGCGAGGATGGTCATGATGGCGGGCAGCGCACCTGCGGCAAACTGGATAGCCTGCAGGGATTCGGCGGTGTGCGTAGGACCGGACTTGTAGCCGCCGGCCGCGAGTGCGTATGCGGCAAGGGCACCGCCGACGGCCTGGCCCGTCTTGCGGGTGAAGGAGAACAGGGCGTACGTGATGCCTTCAGTCCGGACACCGGTCTTCCATTCGCCGTATTCCACAGTGTCTGCCTCCAGGGCCCACACCACGATGTTGACCGCCATGACGCCAAGCATGCTCAGGAGCAGACCGGAGAACCCGATCCAGACCATGGAGGCCGGAGCGATAAAGACGATTGCGCCGCCGATGATGGCGAGGAACCCGGCGGCCACGTAGATGGTCTTCTTGCCGAAGTTTCGGACCAATCTCGGCATGAGCGGAGCGAGGGCAAATGTCACGGCCAATTGAACGATGGAGAGGACTGCGTAGAGATCCAGCCGGCCGAGGACGTCGCGCAAGTAGTACAGCTGCACGGAAGACAGGGCCATGTAGCCGCTCAGGAAGAGGAAGGAGCTCAGGCACAGCATGAGCAAGGGACGGTTGGTCTTGAGCGTTGCCATGCTTTGCTTGAAGGACACCTTGGGCACCGTCCGGTGGACCCGCTCCTTGGCGGTCAGGAAGGTGAAGAAGTACAGCGCTGCGCCGATCACCACGAAGACCAGAGTGATGATGGTGAACGTGGACTGCAGGTTGGCGCCGGGCTTGATCAGCGGAGCTACGAAGATGCCCAACGCGGAACTTACCAAGAGGGCGCCGACCATGCGGGCAGAGCCCAGCTTTGCTCGCTCCCCCGGTTCTTGGGTCATCGCGCCGGCCAGCGAACCGTACGGGATATTGACCAGCGAGTAGGCCAGGCCCAAGGCCGCGTATGTCACGTAGGCGTAGAGCAACATCCCCGTTTCGCCGATCTGCGGAATGGAGAAGGCCGCGACACTCAGGAGCAGCAACGGGATGGAGCCGAACATGATGAATGGGCGGAATTTTCCGAAACGCTTGCTGTAGGCGCGGTCGACCAACCGTCCGGCAAAGACATCGGCGAAAGCGTCGCAGATCCTGACAGTGAGCAATAGGGTCCCGGCGGCTGCCGCGGATATGCCCGCGACGTCGGTGTAGTAGACGAGCAGGAACATGGTGGCAGTAGTGAAGGCAAGGTTATTGGCGGCGTCGCCAGCCCCGTAGCCTAGGATGCTGAGTTTGCTGAGCTTGTTCATTGCGGGCTCCTTTACCCTTGCCGGTACCCCATGTTCCGGCTTGCGATGATGGAAAAGCTTCGGCCGAACCAGGCCTGAAAATTGTTGAAGCTTGATGTAATTCTAATCACCCTGGCAATCATTAGGCAAGCGGTTGCCAAATGTTTCCATTGAACTTTCCACTTCAGGCC
>FTCF01000515.1_pt1 | contig 14401 bp, 14 predicted proteins | sample 1639631 | NCBI WGS metagenome assembly FTCF01 (sample SAMEA3914864, study PRJEB12502) | metagenome | biome: forest; material: soil | place: USA | collected 2012-03-12 | depth 0.3 m
CCACGTCTTGAGGTCGCGGAGCCGCAACGATCCGCAGATGTCGGTAACGATGTGCCTGCCAGTTGCAGGCATCGGCGTTCCGGGCCCCGGCGCCGGGATTATTCTCAAGTATGCGCAGGTTGTGGGCCGCCATTGCATTGACCACGACGGCGGCGCTCTGGTCGGGATGCGAACCTCAAGTCACCGCTTGTCCGGCAATTGCGATGGCTCCTGTAGTGTCCCTGACTATCACGGCAGAATACGCGCCAACGATCAAAACCGTCCATTTGAAGGCATGCCAAGACGGGAAATGCCGTGAGGCCGACTTGGATTTACGCCCGGGCAGCGTGTCGGTGCCTCAATCCTGCAGCCCTGAACCCGAAGGGTCATGCTCTGCCGTCACGTCGCCGGACGGCACCCGCTATGGCTTCCTGAACATGGGAACACTGACGTCCTCGCCCATCGATGCCGAAGTGACTGGCACGGGCACCAACGGCGGGATATTGCCGGCCAGGACACTCAACTTCACGCCGAAAAGCGCCAAACCGTGGGGCGATCAGTGCCAGACCGCCATCACGGCAAGCCTCTTGCTCGATCCCCACGGCCTGCGGCAGTCTTGACCCCCCGCGGCAAATCCCGGCGCGGCGTCAGATCTCGCCGAATCCCTGTTCAACCAGCCGCCTGACGTAGTCCACGGCTTTCGATGAATCTTTCCCCCAAGCCTCGACTCTGAGCTTGCCGCCCTTACCCACCGCGAGGCTCATGAGTTCCATGATGGAGGTGCCATCGACGCCGTTTACGGTTGCCTCGACATCCAGGCCGGCGAGTCCGCCCGCAATTTTCGCCGCGGGCCTGGCGTGCATTCCCATGGGGTTGATGAGCTCGAACTCGCCGCTTTCCGCAGGTTCGCCCCTGCCTTGGGATTCAGCCCGCCCGGCGCCATCAAAAGCGGGCTCCGGACCAAATCGAACCGCCTCCGCGGCGGCCTTCACCGCGGCCGCCAGGGCGCCACCCTGGGTGGCCACCGCGGCGGCGACCAGGCCCTCCACCAAGGGAGCATCGGCGAGCAGGACTTTGTCCGGCTCGCTGCAGAATTCCACGGCTGATTCTGCCGTCATGACCGCGGAACCAAGGTCCGTCAGGACCACCACGCCATCCCCTGCAGCCTCCCCGAGTCCCGCCTCGAATGCGGCGATCGTTTTCTCCAGGTCCGTGCCAATCCGGCCATCATCCGTGCCGCCGACGGCGTAGAACCGCACATCGGGGGCCATCTGCGCGGCCAGTTCCACCGCACCCTCCGCGATCTTCCGGCTGTGCGAGACCACCACCAAGCCCACCGTCATTCAGCGGCCCCGTCGGGGAATCCCGCAGCGGTAGCGGCTGCGCGCAACAACAGGGCAGAAGACGCAGCCCCGGGATCCCGGTGACCGGCGCTGCGTTCACCGAGATAACTGGCGCGACCCTTGCGGGCTACCAGCGGATCAGTCGTGACGGCCCCGACCTCAGCAGCCTCGGCCGCCGCAGCCAGCACGGCCACAGCATCTCCCCCGGCCACCAGGACCTCGTCCGCCGCTTCCACAGCCGGAGACCAGGCATCCACCATGGTTTTGTCGCCCAGCTCCGCCTTGCCCCTGGCAACGATTCCGTCCCGTGCCGCAGTCAGTGCCCCGGCGAGCGCCGCTGCATCAACGTCCGCGTTTTCTCCCAGCGCGGTGGCCGCCCGGAGATATGCGGTTCCATACAGCGGTCCGGCTGCCCCGCCCACCTTGGACATCAGGGCCATCGCGGCCAGCTTCAGGGCTGCGCCCGGTGTCTCCGGTGGAGTCTGGGCAAGTTTCTCCATGACGGCCTGGAATCCCCGGTCCATGTTTTCGCCGTGATCCGAGTCGCCAATAGCACGGTCCAAGGCAATCAATTCCTCCCGATGCTCAGACATGAGCCGAGCGGAAAGCGTCAACCATTGGACCGCCCATTCGACCCCCAGGCCCACTGTCACATCCCCCAACGCAGGGCTGGAGTATGGACGGGCGCGTCCCAGAGTGTGGTCAGTTCGTCATCGAGCCGCAGCACCGAGATGGAGCAGCCCTGCATCTCAAGCGATGTGACGTAGTTGCCCACCAGTGAGCGTTCCACTTTGGCTCCTCTTTCAGCGAGGATCTGGGCCGCCCGGCGGTAGACAATGTACAGCTCACTGAGCGGCGTACCGCCCATGCCGTTGACGAAGAGCAGCACTTCTTCACCGGCCTTGATCCCGAGGTCCTCCAGGACCGGGTCCAAGAGGCGGCTGGTGATGGCGTCGGCGCCCTCCATGGCGATCCGGTGCCTGCCGGGTTCACCGTGAATGCCTATGCCGATTTCGATTTCGTCGTCAGCAAGCTCGAAGCTGGGTACCCCGGCATGCGGCACGGTGCAGCCGGACAAGGCAACGCCCATCGTGCGCACGTTGCGGACAACTCCTTCCGCTACGCCCGCGACAGCCTCCAGGGAATCCCCACGCTCGGCCGCGGCGCCGGCAATCTTCTCGACCAGCACGGTGCCTCCCACACCGCGACGGCCTGCCGTATACAGCGAATCCTCCACAGCGACGTCGTCGTTGACGAGAACCGAGCGGACGCTGATTCCTTCAGCCTGGGCCATCTCTGCCGCGGTCTCGAAGTTCAGCACGTCACCGGTGTAGTTTTTCACGATGTGTATGACACCGGCCCCGGAATCGACTGCCGCGGTGGCCGGAATGATCTGGTCAGGCGTGGGCGAGGTGAAGACGGCACCCGGCACGGCGGCGTCGAGCATTCCGTGCCCCACAAAGCCGGCGTGAAGCGGCTCATGGCCGCTCCCCCCTCCCGACACAAGCGCCACTTTGCCGGCTACGGGCGCTCCTTTTCGAACGACGTAGATGGGGTCCGTATGGACGTCCACGAGATCGGCATGGGCCATGCCGAAACCCTCGACAGACTCGTCCACCACCGAGCGGGGATCGTTGATGAGCTTTTTCATGGCGCGCTCCTGGGGCGTTGCTGGTAGGTGATTTGACCCTACTACCAGCGCCCCGGGCACGGTAGGGGAACGGTCCGTATGTGGAAAGTCCGGAAGCGGAAACGCAGAAGGGACAGCCCCCAATGGCTGGCCCTCCTGAAAAACCTTCCGGTATGCGCCTGGTCAGTGCGGTGGCCCGCCCACCGTCAAACGACCGATGCTGAAGTCCTGGGCTGTTGCGTCCTTGGCCATCGAGTCGGGCCGGAGATCCGTGCACGCGGACCGCATGCAACCCCCCGTTCCCCGCTTGCGCGACTCCGGCGTGGAGCCAGGACGCGGCAGCTCGATCTGGAAACCTGAAAAGTCCGGAAACATAACGTGGTACTTCATTTCTCGCCTCCACAGTATGGTTGACTCGCCGCTACCGAGCCTTGAATAGTTTATCCATCAAGTTGATATACGTAAAGACTTGTGGACTAGCACATCCAGGAAAGAGGAGAAGAAACCGGAGCTAAAGGACTTTGATCATGCGGGTATTGCCCAGGGTATTGGGCTTCACCCGGGCCAGATCGAGGAACTCGGCCACGCCTTCGTCATGGGAACGCAGCAATTCCGAATAGACCTGGGGGTCGACGGCGGTCTGGTCTGCCATGACTTCGAATCCGTGGCGCTTGAAGAAGTCCACTTCGAACGTCAGGCAGAAGACCCGCGCAACGCCCAACGCGCGGGCGTCCTCCAGGAGTTGTTGGACAAGGACGTGGCCCACGCCCTTGCCCCGCCAATTGTCGTCTGCCGCCAAAGTGCGCACCTCGGCCAGATCCTCCCACATGACGTGCAAGGCGCCGCAACCGATCACCTCGCCGTCGGACGATTCGGCGATCCGGAACTCCTGAAGGCTCTCGTAGTAGGCCACGGTCTCTTTGGCCATCAGGATTCGCTGCTCTGCCAGTGGCGCTACAAGCCTTTTGATCGCGGAAACATCGCTGGTGCGGGCAGGGCGGATACTGAACGTCGAAGTCACAGCCCCAATCTTACGAGGCGAATGGCGCCTAAAGCCCCAGGTCCTCAGGAACAGGAACCTCCCGTCCAAGTACCTGCTTGGCCAGGAAGTGCTCCACGACGCCGTACCAGACCTTGGCGTGCTGCGGCTGCAGGACCCAATGGTTCTCGTCAGGGAAATACAGGAAGCGGTGCTGGGTCTCACCATTCTCATCGGCGGGCAGCCCGGAACTGGAAAGAAGTTCGTACCAAAGCCTCAGGCCCTCGCCGATCGGCACCCGATAGTCCTTGTCACCGTGGATCACCAGCATGGGGGTTTTGATTTTCGCGACGTGGAGATGGGGCGAGTTGTCCAGCGCCATCTCTGCGGTCATTTCCTTGAGCCAATACTGCGAAGCGTCCGTTGTGGGCCCGAACTGGTCCATGGCCCACAAACTGGCATGCGTCACGATCCCCTTGAACCGGTCCGTTTGCCCGGCTATCCAGTTGGCCATATACCCGCCGAATGACCCGCCCATGGCGGCTGTCCGCGTCTGGTCAATGTCGGACCGCTGGACCACTGCGTCGGTGATCGACATGAGGTCCGTAAACGGCGCCTTGCCCCATTCGCCCCAGCCGCGCTGGATGAATTGCTGGCCGTACCCCGTGGACAGTGCCGGGTCCGGCAGAAGCACGGCATACCCCTTCGACACGAGCAGCCATGGATTCCATCGCCAGGTCCAGGCATTCCACGAGCCCAACGGCCCGCCGTGGATCCATAACAGCAAAGGCGCCGGGTTCGCCTCGGACGCGCCTTCCGGGAGCGCGAGGTAAGCCGGAACCCTCGACCCGTCAGCAGCGCTCGTCTCCACCCGTTCCAACGAGCCTTTGGTCCTGGGGCGATCAGCGGGTGCGGGGAGCCGCTCGACATCGCCCGAGGCGAGCTCGATCCGGACCGCTTCCGCCGGGAATTCATACGAGCTGCGCAGCGCGAACGCGCTCAGCCCGTCCGGGGAAACCACGACGTCGGTATACGCGGCCGCATCCTGCGTCACCCGGGCGACCGAACCGTCCGCGACGACGACCCGGAAGACCGGCGTGGCGCCGTCGTCGTCGGCTGTGACGAGGAGCGAGCGCCCGTCGGGAAGCCAGGCCGCGGGGCTGCCCCAGCGGTCCCAACCGGGCGCTAGCGGCTCGAGGTCAAGGGTTTCTCCCGCCCCGACGTTCAAGAGGTGGAGCTTGACCTGGGGCGCCTGCCCGGGGGTACTGTCGCTTTCGCTGACTACCGGGAGCATCTTGTTGTCAGGGCTGACCGGGCCCGGGAAATAGCTCATTCCCTCATGGTCAAGGAGCACCTTGACCGAACCGGAAGCGACATCGACGGCGGCGAGCACAAATCGCGTGTCGGCCTTCGCGAGGGGCTTGGCCATGCTCGTATAGATCGTCTTGCCGTCCGGGCTGACCACCGCATGGGTGTTGCGGAGGTTGCCGCCGACGTCGGGCGTCAGATTGCGCAGTTTCAGCGGTGCGGTAGCATCCACGGTGGCGGGCTTGCCGGACTCAGCCGTATCTCCCTTTTCCACGGCGAACAGCCTGGGCTGGGCCGGTCCCAGATCCGCGTCCCAGTAACGGACCGGGTAGCCGGTATGCAGAATGGCCGCCACCTTGTTGTCCTTGCGGCTCTTGCGCCGCTCCTCGTCATTTTCCTCATCGGTGGAACCGGCAAGGACCGAGGCCGTCACGAAAGTTGCATCCGCGGCTGACGCGGTCATGACGCCCGCGACTCCGCCCGCGCGGGAGTGCACCACCCGGGCCTCACCGCCGTCGGCAGGCAGGAGCCACAACGCGCTCACCGGATCCGCTTCGGGGCTGTCCGGATCGGGCCGGGCTGAGGTGAAGTAGAGGTCACCGTTGGCAGCAAACACCGCGCCGGTTTCTCCCTTGGCGCTGCGAGTGATGCGGCGGGCGTGCTTCCTTCCCGCAGGATCAAGCTCCCAAAGGGCAGTGACGTACTCAGTGCCCTTGGCGTTGAGGGTGGAAACCGTAGTGACCAGGCGGCTTCCGTCCGCACTGAGAGCCAGGCCGCCGACCCGGGGGATGGCCAGGTAGTGGTCTAGATCGTGGAAAGGAGTTTCGGGTTGTGTGCTCGGGGTCTCTGAGGCATTCGAATCCATGCTCTGATTCAACACGCAATGTGCTCCAGATCACAAAAGATTCACTGAGAGTGAAACACTTACTTCAGACATTCACCCAACTGGCTCGCATTCGTTGTCGTTATGGCCGCTCAAAACGACAACAAATGCGATCTACTTGGGTCGGGCTAACGCAAAAGCCCCGCCCTCTCCTTTCGGGAGCGGGCGGGGCCTTCGACTCGGAACTTGGCGGAAGCGGAACCTAGGCGCTCGGAGCGATTTCCGGGATGCGCGGCTTGGCGTTGCCGGCAAAGGTGAACTTGGCGTCGTCGCCTTCGCCGTCCACGTCTACCACCACGATGTCACCCGTGTGCAGCTCGCCGAAGAGGATCTTCTCGGAGAGCTGGTCCTCGATCTCGCGCTGGATGGTGCGGCGCAGCGGCCGGGCACCCATGGCGGGATCGTAGCCCCGGGTCGCCAGGAGGACCTTGGCGGCCTTGGTGAGCTCGATGCCCATGTCCTTGTCCTTGAGGCGGCCCTCGAGGCGCGTGACGAACAGGTCCACGATCTCGATGATCTCGTCCTGCGTCAGTTGCGGGAACACCACAACGTCGTCAACACGGTTGAGGAACTCGGGGCGGAAGTGCTGCTTGAGCTCCTCGGTGACCCGTGCCCGCATCCGGTTGTAACCGGTGGTGGTGTCCGTGCCGGACTGGAAGCCGGTCGCCACGCTCTTGGAAATGTCGCGGGTGCCCAGGTTGGTGGTCATGATGATCACCGTGTTCTTGAAGTCCACCACGCGGCCTTGGGAGTCGGTCAGGCGGCCGTCTTCCAGGATCTGTAGCAGCGAGTTGAAGAGATCGGCGTGGGCCTTCTCCACTTCGTCGAACAGCACCACGGAGAACGGACGACGGCGGACCTTCTCGGTCAGCTGCCCGCCCTCTTCGTAGCCGACATAGCCCGGAGGGGCACCGAAGAGACGCGAAACCGTGTGCTTCTCGGAGTACTCGGACATGTCCAGCGTGATGAGGGCATCCTCTTCACCGAACAGGAATTCCGCCAGGGCCTTGGCGAGCTCGGTCTTGCCGACGCCGGTGGGGCCGGCGAAGATGAAGGAGCCACCGGGACGCTTGGGGTCCTTCAGGCCTGCACGTGTGCGACGGATTGCCTGGGAGAGGGCACGGATGGCCTCGTCCTGGCCGACGACGCGCTTGTGCAGCTCGTCTTCCATCTTGAGCAGGCGGCTGGATTCTTCCTCGGTGAGCTTGAAGACCGGGATGCCGGTGGAGTTCGCGAGAACTTCGGCAATCAGCTCCTCGTCTACCTCGGAAATATCGTCCATGCCGCCGGACTTCCAACTGCGTTCCTTCTCGGCACGCTCGGCAATGAGCTTCTGCTCCTTGTCGCGCAGCGAGGCCGCACCTTCGAAGTCCTGCGCGTCGATGGCCGATTCCTTCTCCATCTTCACTTCGGCGATGCGCTCATCCATGGCCTTGAGCTCCGGCGGAGCCGTCATGCGGCGGATGCGCAGTCGAGCGCCGGCTTCGTCGATCAGGTCGATCGCCTTGTCCGGCAGGAAGCGGTCCGAGATGTAGCGTTCGGCCAGCGTTGCGGCAGAGGCAAGGGCGCCGTCGGTGATGGTCACCCGGTGGTGCGCCTCGTAACGGTCACGCAGGCCCTTGAGGATCTCGATCGCGTGCGCGACGGAAGGCTCCTTGACCTGGATCGGCTGGAAGCGGCGCTCCAGCGCGGCGTCTTTCTCAATGTGCTTGCGGTACTCATCCAGCGTGGTGGCCCCAATGGTCTGGAGTTCACCTCGGGCCAGCATCGGCTTGAGGATGGACGCGGCATCGATGGCACCCTCTGCAGCGCCGGCACCCACGAGCGTGTGGATCTCGTCGATGAAGAGGATGATGTCGCCGCGGGTCCGGATTTCCTTGAGGACCTTCTTCAGGCGCTCTTCAAAGTCACCACGGTACCGGGAACCGGCCACAAGGGAACCGAGGTCAAGCGTGTAGAGCTGCTTGTCCTTGATAGTCTCGGGCACGTCTCCGCGGACGATCGCCTGGGCGAGGCCTTCGACGACGGCGGTCTTGCCGACGCCGGGCTCGCCGATCAGCACGGGGTTGTTCTTGGTCCGGCGGGAGAGGACCTGCATGACGCGTTCCATCTCCAGCTCGCGGCCGATCACAGGATCAAGCTTGTTTTCCCGCGCAGCCTGGGTAAGGTTGCGGCCGAACTGGTCCAGCACCACCGAGCCGGCCGGGGTGCCTTCCTGTTGGCCCGGTCCTGAGCCGGGACCCGCAGTTTCCTTGCCCTGGTATCCGGAGAGCAGCTGGATGACCTGCTGGCGGACGCGGTTGAGGTCGGCGCCGAGCTTGACCAGGACCTGCGCGGCAACGCCTTCACCCTCGCGGATGAGGCCGAGCAGGATGTGCTCTGTACCGATGTAGTTGTGGCCGAGCTGCAGGGCTTCGCGGAGCGAAAGCTCAAGCACCTTCTTGGCGCGCGGGGTGAAGGGGATGTGGCCGGACGGGGCTTGCTGGCCCTGGCCGATGATCTCCTGTACCTGCTCGCGGACGCCATCGAGCGAAATGCTCAGGGACTCAAGCGCCTTGGCGGCAACGCCTTCACCCTCGTGGATCAGACCCAAGAGGATGTGCTCGGTACCGATGTAGTTGTGGTTGAGCATGCGTGCCTCTTCTTGGGCAAGCACAACAACGCGACGGGCACGGTCCGTAAATCTCTCAAACATTTCGCCACACTCCTAGCTACGACGTACTTTGATGCTACGTGGCAACGCCGGAATTTTGGGGCGTGTTCGCCACAGGGGAAACATGGCCGCACCGGGAATAGGTTCACTCAACTCGTCCTTGGACCCAGGGATCACGGACGAGACCGCATCCCGGGCTACCACCATCACGCCGCGCTTCCGCCGATACCCCCACGAGCCGGCCGGCCGCCGTCGTTCTTCCCGGCAAACGTGGCGACTGTCTACCGGATATGCCCAGCCGGCTCCAAGCCTTCCGGGGAATAGTGCAGGCACACTGCCAAACCACATCGTTATCCCGGCGAACCAGGCGGTTAAATGACAATACCCCGGCCGTTGGGGCCGGGGTATTGATACTTGGTGTCAGGAATTGGCCTTCTGGTAGGCTTCCTGAATTTCGGCCTGAATGCGGCCACGGCTGTTTACGGTATAACCGTTCTCGCGCGCCCATTGACGGATCTGTGCGGAGTCTTGGTTTCTCCCTGCGGCAACGCGGCTACGCGTTGCACGGCCGGTCGATGTCTTGCGCGCCTTAGCTACAAATGGCCCAAGAGCGTCCCGCAGCTTCGCAGCGTTGGCACTGGACAGGTCCATTTCGTAACTGACTCCATCAAGGCCAAAGCGGACAGTTTCATCCGCAGAGCCCTCATCCAGGTCGTCAACGAGGATAATTTTGACTTTCTGTGCCATGAAAAGACTCTCTTTTGGAGGGGTCGGATATGCAGAATAGCTAGACTACTAATTAAAGATTATCGTCCAGCGCAGGGCACATCGTCAAAGGCACAGTCAAAGGCATCCTGAAACCCGCTATTAAATCTTCGGGAGCGCCCCCGGGAAAGAGCTATTTCGCAGGCTTTGAGCCGTCGGCCGCCGGCTTGGCAATTCCGAATCCGGCTTCTTCCTGGGCGCGGGCTTCTGCTTGGCGCTCTGATTTGTCCGCGTTGAAGATAGCCTTCATGGCAAACCAAAAGAGCAGTCCGACAACGACGGACGGTGCAAGAACGGCAATGTATTCCATGGTCAGTGCCCTTCGGGCTTGAGGAGTGGGAACAGGATGGTTTCCCGGATGCCTGCTCCGGTGAACAGCATGACCAAGCGGTCGATGCCTAGGCCGATGCCGCCCATGGGCGGAGCACCGTATTCAAGGGCGCGCAGGAAGTCTTCATCCAGCTGCATGGCCTCGACATCGCCGGCTGCCGAACGACGCGACTGCTCCGTGAGGCGTTCGCGCTGGATGACGGGGTCGATCAGCTCGGAGAAGGCCGTGCCTCGTTCCATTCCGCCGATGATGAGGTCCCAGGCCTCGATCAGGCGGCCGTCCTCCCGATGCGGCCGGGCAAGGGGCTGCGCGGAGGGAGGGTAGTTGTAGACAAAGGTCGGGTTGAGCAGGGTGGGTTCGACGATCTCGCCGAACAGTTCCACTACAAGCTTTTCGGCGTCCCACTTGGGATCCACTTTGACCTCGTGCTTGGCGGCAATCGCCTGCAGTTCAGCCACCGTGGTGTCCGGAGTGATCTCTTCGCCGATCGCCTCTGAGAGCCCCGGGTAGACGGCAACCCAGGCCCATTCGCCGTCGAGGTCGATTTCTCCGGCGTCAGTCTGGATGGTGCGGGTGCCCACGACGTCGGCGACGTTGAGGATGATTTCCTTCATGCGCTCGGCCATCACGAACTGGTCCGCCCACGCCTCGTAGCATTCCAACGTGGTGAATTCGGGGCTATGCGTGGAGTCGACGCCTTCGTTGCGGAAGACGCGGCCCATGTCGTAGACGCGGTCGATTCCGCCCACCACGGCGCGCTTAAGGAAGAGCTCGGTGGCGATACGCAGCGTCATCTTCTGGTCGAAGGCATTCATGTGGGTCTCGAACGGGCGGGCCGTGGCACCACCGTGTACGAGCTGCAGGATGGGGGTCTCCACCTCCACATAGCCGCGGCGGTCCAGGGTGTCTCGAACCGAGCGCGTAATCGCTGCGCGGGTGTAGACCATTTCCCGGGCTTCGTCGCGGACCATAAGGTCCACATAGCGCTGCCTGACGCGGGTTTCCTCATTCAGTTCGGCGTGCAGCACAGGCAGCGGGCGCAAAGCCTTGGAGGCCATGGACCAGGAGTCGGCCATGACGGACAGCTCGCCACGCCTGGAGGAAATGACTTCGCCCTTGATGAATACGTGGTCTCCGAGGTCTACCAGCGCTTTCCAGTCGGCGAGTGTTTCCTCGCCGACGTTCGCCAGGCTGAGCATCGCCTGCAGGCGCACGCCCTTCCCGTCTACGCCGCCCTCCTGGAGGGTGGCGAAGCAGAGCTTGCCGGTGTTGCGCACGAACACGACGCGGCCAGTGATGCCCACGATGTCGCCGGTGGTTTCGTCGGCCTGGAGATGGGCGTATTTCTCGCGGATCTCGGCTAGCGAATGTGTCCGCTCAACACCCACCGGGTAGGCCTCGGTGCCGCGCTCAATCAGCTTGCTGCGCTTTTCCATGCGGATGCGCATCTGCTCGCTGGCGTCGGCGGGCTCGGCGGTGTGCGGGGATGGGGTGTTTGCGGAAGTCACAATCCACAAGTTTACCGGGGATTCCTTAGAGTTCCCTATCTTCCCCTCGCGCCCCTGCGGCAACATAGACTCGGGCTGTGGAGACATGGACAGTTGAAACGGACGACGACGGCGGCCACCTTGAGGTGCATTCCTTCCGGCCGGTTGCTGACGCGTCCATTCCCGGCGCTTCAAGCGCTGCGGAGGAGCCCGGCGTCGTGCTTGTTCACGGCACCTTGGTGACCGATTCCCTTTACTGGCCATTCGCCCGGAACCTGAGTGTCCTGCTTGGCCGGCCGGTGCATTCCTACAACCGCCGCGGCCGCGGCCGGTCGGCACCGCAGCCGCCCGACTACTCCGCCGCGACGGAGACCAGCGACTTGATTTCAGTAATGGACGCGAGCGGGTCCACCGACGTTGTGGGGCACAGCTATGGCGGATTCGTCGCGCTCCAGGCGGCGCTGCGCGCACCCATTTCCCGCCTCGTCACCTACGACGCCGCGGTTTCCCTCTCCGGCAATTTGAACGGGCGCTGGCGGCCGCAATTGGAAGAGGCCGTCACCGCGGGCGAGCTCGACAATGCATGGGCGCATTTGGTCCAGGGGCTGGGCACGGCGGGCCCGATTTCCTATTTGCCGCTCGGGGCGCTGCGGATGATCAGCATCCTCTCGGCCAAGACGAGGTTGGGATCCGAGATGAGGGAACTGCTGCCGACGGCGGTGTTGGAGATGCGCGCGATCATCGACGCCGACTCGCATGTCCAAGACTACGCGGAGTTGAAAACGCCAACCCTGATGCTCAGTGGCGGGTGGAGTCCGGCGTACTTTGCCGAAACAGGCCGGCAGCTTGCGGATGCCATCCCGTTGGTGGACTTCGCGGTAGTCCCGCTGCAGTTCCACGAGGGTCCCCTCCGGCCGGGAAAGCAGCTCGCGGTGAGAATCGCCCGCTACCTGGCACAAGGGACGGCGAAGGCGCCGTCCCCCTAGGATGAAGCGGTGAGAGAACGTGAGGTCCCGACGCCCGACGGCGGCAAGCTTGCCTTGTACAGTTACGGCACGGTGGACGCCCCGGGAGAGCGCCGCGTGGTGCTCATTGGCGGCGCATTCCTGACCGCGCTCATCTACCGGCCTTTTTCGATGGCGCTATCCAAGGGACTCGGGGACGGCTGGGCGGTCGACGTCTACGATCGCAGGGGTCGCGGCAGCTCCACGGAACTACCCGCAAACTACTCCATGGCCACGGAGATTGCGGACGTCCGCAGCATCATGGACGCCACAGGCGCCAGGAACCTCCTTGGCCACAGCCTTGGCGGATCCGTGGCACTTAACGCCGTTCAGGAGTTTGCGGGAACAAGCTACGAGCCGGACAAACTTGCTGTGTACGACGCCGCCGTGAACATCGACGGAAGCGTGGACACGGGCTGGCTGGACGGCTTCGCCCAAGCCGTGGATAGCGGAAATGTGGGGCGTGCCATGGCAAGGATGAAAAGGGGCATGCAGCCTGGCACGGCCTTGGCACGAATTCCGGAGCCCATCCTGGCCGGGCTCATGGCCCTTGTTTCGCACACGAAGGTCAACAAGGTCCTCAGGGGACTCATGCCAACCGGCGTGGCCGAGCTCAAAGCCGCCTACGACGAATCTGCGCGTCCCCGGGACTTCTCCGTACTCCCCCGAAGCACGCGGTTCATGGTGGGCAGCAAAAGCCCCGAATACTACAAGGTCACTGCGGAGCGGCTCTACGCAGCTGTCCCCGGAAGCACGCTGGTGGTATCGCCAAAAGGCTTCCATGGATCCATTCCTGCAGCGGTCAAGGAACTTGTCATGGACCTTTCCAGCTATTTCAAGGACTGACGGAACCCTGCGGCTCGGTTAGGCTCGAAGCATGACGCGCGAGAACATCACAACGGCCGACGGCGGAACCCTCGAGCTGTTCACGACGGGCGGTGAGCTTGCCGCCGGCGGCTCAGGCGTCGTCGTCGTGCCCGCCTCTATGGTGACCGCCGCGGACTACGCCAAGTTCGCCCAGAAACTCAGTGCCGCCCTTGGCCGCCCGGTCCACACCTTCAACCGCCGCGGCCGTGGAGAATCATCGCCCCAGCCCGAGGACTACACCCTCGATGTCGACATCCGGGATCTTTCCGAAGTCATGAAGCACACGGCCAGCACCGATGTCTTCGGCCACAGCTTCGGAGGCGCAGTGGCCCTGCACGCGGCACGCACGCTGCCGGTGGAACGCCTGGCGGTCTACGACCCCGCAGTCTCCGTCAACCACAGCGTGAAGGCAGAGTGGACGAGCGAATACGAGCGCGCGACGGCGGCTGGAGACTTTGACCGCGGGCTCGCTGTGCTCGTGAAGGGCGTCGAAACGGAGGGCGCCTTCGCGCGGATGCCGCTGTCCATGCTGACGCTCGTCACCAAGCTGACGTCGGGCACTCCCATGGGCAAGCAGATGCGTGAGCTCATGCAGGCCGGCGTCCGTGAGATCAAGGCAGTCATTGCCGCGGACATGCCGGCAGAGCCGTTCCTTGAACTGCCGCTGGAGACGCTCATTGTGGTCGGGGAGAAAAGCCCCGCCTACTTCGGTGTGGCGTGCGGCCAGATCCACGACGTCCTGTCCGGATCGAGCTACACCATCCTGCCCGGCCACGGCCACGACGGAGTGATCCGCGCACCGGACAAGCTCATCGCCGAGCTCTCCGACTTCTTCTCGGGCTAAACGCCCGCTCACATATGCCGGTTTTTCGCCGGACGCCCGCTCACATATACCCGCTCCCGGCGGGACGCCCGCTCACATATGTGGGGGTTTGGTGGGGGTCCGGTCCGGCTCGTGGGTGAGCGGGGGTCGGCCCACAACCGTTGATAGGTGAGCCGGGGTCTGCCAAAGGGGCCGGATATCTGAGCGGGGGTGTGGGTTTTCCGGCACATACGTGAGCCGGCGTCCGCCCGCAACCGTTCATACGTGGGCCGGGGTGTGGGTTTTCCGGTTCATTGGTGAGCCGGGGTCGGCCCGCAACGGTTCATTGGTGAGCCGGGGTCCGGCAAAG
>FTCF01000020.1_pt1 | contig 14334 bp, 15 predicted proteins | sample 1639631 | NCBI WGS metagenome assembly FTCF01 (sample SAMEA3914864, study PRJEB12502) | metagenome | biome: forest; material: soil | place: USA | collected 2012-03-12 | depth 0.3 m
CCACATCATCCCCTGGCACGACGGCGGCCCCACCAGCCTGGCGAACGGGGCAGGCTTGTGCGAAGCCTGCAACCACACCAAAGAACTCCCCGGCTGGACAGCGCGAACCAGCACGGCAGGAACAAGCCCCGGGACACGGCATGTCCTCGACATCCGCACCCCCACCGGACACCACTACCAATCAACAGCCCCACCCCTACCGGGAACCGGGATACAAGGCACAGACCCTCCGCATACAGGGCGCCATCGGCAGCGGCTACGACACCAAGCCAAGGCACTAAAGTACGCCCACGTCACCGAGCTACGCGCCGCCGCCTGAGCGGCTCAAGCGAGCATGCCGCCGGCTACGGCTTGACCGGGTTGCCCGGGAGGATCTCGGAAGGAACGGGCTGGGGCAACGGGAGCGTGGGCGTTGGGACCGCCGGCGTCGGGATCGTGATAGGTCCCGGGCGGCCCTTGGTGATGTCATGCAATCCATTACGCGGATCCGACTCGGACCCGGGCGCGGTAGTGCCCGGAGTGGCATGCGGCGATGGATGCTTGTTGTTGTTGTTCTGGGCGTCGGGGCTGGAGGACTCCGGAGAAGGCGACGGCGGAATGCTTGCTCCCCGGGTGGGCATGGGACCAGGCTCCGGACGTGTTCCCTGTTGTTGCGGAGCCTTGCCGCCCGATCCAGGGCTGAGCTGCGAGACGACCGAACCCACCACGGCGCCCAGGTGTTCAATCGTTCCGGGAATGCCGCCGTCGGACGCGGCCGCTGCGGTAGCGCCGGCGGCAAGGGAAGCCGCAACGGCAACAGCGGCGAAGGTCAAACGGCCCTTCTTACGGCGACGGGCGGCGAGTTCGTCGATAGGTGCAGCCGCGGCGCGGGAAGGCGCCCCAAAAGGCGCAACAGCCTCAGCCGCCTCAACACTGGAAACCGGCGCGGTCGCAGCGCGGACGGGTGCCATCAAGGCTTGCACAGCCGCCGATGGTTGCGGCCGGCTGCTCGCAAGGGCGCGCAGTTCCAGCAACTCGGTCCGGATCTCGTACGCTTCGTCGAGCCCGGCTTCAGCAAGCAGGCGGTCAATGCCTTGCTCGCCGAAAGATGCGGATTTTTCGCTCATGATGTGCCATTCCTTAGTAGTGCACGTTCTCTCAGTGCACTCAATGCCCTGCGCTGCAACTGCTTCACGGCTCCTTGGGACTTGCCCATGATGGCCGCTGTTTCTTCCAACGACAGGTCCGCCACAACCCGTAGAGCCAGGACCTCCCGGTAGTCGGGGTTGAGGTCGGCCAGCAGCTCGGTTACGCCCAGTCCTTCCCCATGCCCGAATGCCTGGTCCTCGGCCGAAGGCGCGCGCCGCGAATCCAGATCGGATTCGTAGGGCGCGGAATCAGGGGTGCGTTCCCGCTTGCGATAGTGATCCACCATTCGCGCGTGCGCTATGGAGAAGAGCAGGGTCTTAGCCCCCTGAAGACCTCCTCGGAGGGTATCCAGTTTGGGATAGAGAGCCAGGAACACGTCTTGGGTAACTGCTTCCGGATCGTCTACGCCGCGGGCGCGAAGGTATCCAAACACCGGTCCGGAAAACTCGTTGTAGGCAGCCGTGAAGAGCAGTGCGGGATCGTCCTCGTCCGCCTGCAAATATTCATCAGCCAAAGGGTCCAGCACCCGCGACCCCTCCATCCCACGCAGCGCGGTCATCGTCCCTGGCCTGGGAAATGACCACTACCGCAGTCTGTTGCGTCGCGGGGCTCCTTGTCATGTAGCCAAGGAGCCCCGCCGTTCAAGCGTAGCCGCAGTGTTACGGGCTGACTGAATCGGACGGCACGTGCACAGGCGCGGTCGGCACGTGGGACGGGACAGCCGGCACGGCAGGCACAGCGGGGACGGCCGGTGCGGAAGGCACTGCAGGAACAGCCGGCACGGCCGGCACTGCGGCGTTTCCATCGGCGTCGGCCTTGGCGGAAGCAGATCCGTCAGCCTTCAGTCCGGCAGCCTTGCCTTCGCTAACTACAGTTGCGCAGTGCGCGTTGACGTTGGCTTCGCCGCCAGCGGCAACAACCAGTGAGGAGTAGCCGGGCACCTTGGCGTCAGCCTTCAGGCCGCCGTTGAGGAGAGCGGTGCAGAGGCCGAACGCCTCCGGTGAGGTGGCTTTGGCCGATGCGGCTGCCGCGGCAGCCTTGGACTTTGCGTCGTCGACGGCGTTAGTCGCCTTGGACTGTGCGTCGGCAGCGGCGTCAGTGGCCTTGGACGTGGCCATCTGGGAGGCCTCAGCCGTCTTGGACTGTGCGGACTCGGCCGCTTTGGTCGCGACTGGAGCCGGGGCACCGACCAGTTCGTGGGCGCTCTGCTGCAGGCCGCTCGGAAGTGCTCCGTTGAAGGCTGCGACGCCGGTTCCGCCAACCGCGACAGCTCCGGCGGCGAGGACGCCTGCGGCGATTTTGCTGGTGGCAAGGACAGTGAACAAGGACATGAAACCCTCCGACAAACGTTTTGGGACTGCTCCGGCAGCGGCTCTGTCGCTACCGGATGATCAGTGCGGACGTTGTCCACACTCCCCTTACATCGCTGGGGGTCCCGGCGAGGTTACGCCCGATCCAAAAAAACTTTCAGGCGAACTGGCAGTAGATGACCTTTCCCAAGCGTTTTGGGGTCATTTGATGCCAGTTCGCGCCGGTCAAGCGAGCGCCCTGGCCTGCTCAATCAACTTGAGTACCTCGACGGGCCCGGCGGGATCCACGGGGAGCGGCAAGGCGGAGGCGGCACCGCCGTCGGCGATCTTCTCGCCAAGGATCCGGTAGAACTCCTGGTACGCGCCGCGTTCAGTGGGTACCGGCGTCCGCACGCCATCGATTTCCAGGGTGCCGTAGTACTGCGGATCATCGACGCCGTAGCCGCCATCTGTGGGCAGCCCGCCTGCCAGGATGAACGGCTCCTGGGGATCGATTCCGAACTTCACGAAGCCGCCCTTGCTGCCGAGGATGCGGAAGCGTGGTGCGTGAAGCTGGCTGTTGACGTTCATGGCGACGTGGCTGATCACACCGCTAGCGTGCTTCAGGACCAGGAAGACGTCGTCATCGGCTTTTTCTTGCGGCCGCCGCGCCAGGATTTCAGCATGGATGACTTCGGCGGGACCGAACATCTGGATAGCCAGGTCCAGCAGGTGGGTTCCCAGATCGAAGAGCAGCCCACCGCCGTCGTCTGCTGTGGCGCCGGCCTTCCACGCCTTGCTGATTTCGGGCGCCCACCGCTCCATTGACGCTTCGCAGCGCATGACCTCACCCAGCGTCCCGGCGTCGAGCAGCTTCTTCACCGTGAGGGCGTCGCCGTCCCAGCGGCGGTTTTGGTAGACGGTAAGCACACGGCCCAGCCTCGCCGCCAGCTCGATCAGCTCCTGCCCCTGCGCGCTGCTCACGGCGAAGGGCTTGTCCACGACGACGTCGAGCCCGGCTTCGAGCGCGGCCTTCGCGAGTGGGTGATGGGTCGCGGGCGGCGTGCCCAGCACCACGAGGTCCAGCTCATCGGCAAGGGCCAAGACGTCTTCCGGACTGTCCACGATCCTCGTGCCGGGATAGCGTTCCTGCGCTTTGGCCTTACGGCCCGCGTCCGAAGTAGCGATGACGTCGAGGGAATACGCGGGATTGGCTGCGATGAACGGCGCGTGAAAGACGCTGCCGGAGAGGCCAAAGCCGACGACGGCGGTACGGATCGGTGAGAGGGTCATGCCGCTACGGTACCGGGCCGAGGCAGCCCGGCGAAGGTTTTGTCAGCAGTCTCGCAACAGGCGCGTAACGAGCTCGCGCCACGACGCCGCGAGGCGCTCCGACGGGACTCCGTGGGCGCGGAGCGAATGGAGCGTGCGCTCGGGATCCAGGGTGGCGCCGAGGGAAAGGGCCAGAAGCCAAGGATCGCGGTCAAGACCCGCTTCCCGCAGCAGCATCTCGATGTGCCGGTGCCACAACACGACCGGCGGAGCGTCGTGCCGGTTTTGCGGGGAATGCTCCGCCGCGGCACGGGCCAACTCGCCGTATTCTTCGACATATTTGATGCGCGCTTCACCGAAGGCAATGAGGCGTTCAAGTGGGGGCGCTCCGGGTCCCAGCGGCGGCGGACCGAAGATGAATTCGCGCTGGAATTCCGCTTCGGCGTCGCTCAGGAGGGTCATCATGAGTCCGGCCCTGCTGCCGAAACGGCGGAAAACCGTTCCTTTCCCGACGTCGGCCCTGCACGCGAGCATGTCCATGGTGACGGCGTCCACGCCATGTTCGGCAACGAGATCCCGCGCAGCTTGAAGGAGCCGTTCGCGGTTGCGCGCGGCGTCGCTGCGCTCCGGCTGCGTCCCGAAAGGCGATCCGGGCCGGATGGGGATGAGGCTCACAAAAACATTCTAGCCTTGGGAATATTAAGCGGACCGTAGTCCGTTTAGAATCTACGAAGGCAGCAAAAGCCTCCAAAACCGAGCGCCTGCGGCACCGTCCGCGGCCAGACCCAAGGAGTTCCCATGTCCAAGAACACCGTTCTCGCCCTTGTTGGCAGCCTCCGCGCCGATTCCCACAACCGCAAGCTCGCCGAAGCCATCCAGCTCAACGCCCCGGAAAATGTCGAAGTACAGATCCACGGCTCCCTCGGCAACATCCCGTTCTACAACGAAGACATCGACGTCGAAGGCCAGGTTCCGGCCGAGGCCGCAGCTTTGCGTGCAGCAGCAGCCAAAGCTGACACGCTCCTGTTTGTCACGCCCGAACACAACGGCACCTTGACCGCTTCCCTCAAAAACGCCATCGACTGGCTGTCCCGCCCCTACGGCGCCGGCGCCCTCGCGGGCAAGCCGACCGCCGTCGTCGGCACCGCTTTTGGCCAGTTCGGTGGCGTCTGGGCACAGGACGAGGCCCGCAAGGCAGCTGGCATCGCCGGCGCCAAGGTCCTCGACGACGTCAAGCTCGCCGTTCCGGGCTCCATGATCCGCTTCGCCGAACTGCACCCCAAGGACGACGCCGAAGTTGTCGAGCAGATCAAGGGCATCTTTGAGCCCCTGACCGCTGTCCAGGAAGAAGAAGAAGCAGCAGCCTAGTTCCGCCGGTTCGCTCCGTGTGCCGAGAGAATGCCCCTGTCCCGCCTTTGAGGCGTGGCGGGGGCATTCTTTGTCGTCGCCCTCAGCCCACCGCTACCATTCCGTGACTGAGCTGAGGCCGAACCGTCATGGACCGAGCGGCCCACACCCGCGCAGCCGGCCGTAACGTTGAGATACAGGCACCAACGGTGATCACGGCAGGAGCGGGCTGTCATGCGGGTCGGACGCGGCGTGGAATGCACGACGACGGCGATCGCCGCGCTTTGCCTATCCCTCGCGCTCTTCCTGGCTGGCTGCGCCTCGCCCGGCGGCGGTCCGGGCGGGTCACGTTCCACACCACCGGTCCCACCTGACTCCGGGCAGGCGACGCAGGAGCCGGTAGCCGGGCCGATTCCCACGCCCCTCCCGGCACCTCCCCCGTATATCAACCCCCTACCCGCGGCATCGCCCCCAACCACGGCAAGCCCCAAGGCACCCGTCGCCGCGCCGGTTCCCTTGCCCCTCCCAACCGCCGGCGAATCGACTGGAAGCACTGTGTATTTCGTGGCAATCGGCGACGGCGGCAGCCGCGGTGTGCGGTTCGGCTGTGACGACAGCCTCGTGGCTGTCCACATCACCACCCCTCCGGGCAGCGACCCGCTGGCCGCGGCAATGGCGCAGCTGCTGGCGCCCGATGGAACCGCGTCCCGGGAAGGTTTGTACAACGCGCTCTCTGGTTCCGCCCTGCGGTACGTTTCGGGCTACCTCGACGGCACCACCGCCGTCGTGAACCTGAGCGGGTCCCTTCGCCCTGGAGGGGTGTGCGACCACCCGCGGATCGAAACCCAGCTGGCGCAGACCGCGGTGGCGGCTACGGGAGCATCCCAGGCCGCGATCTACATCGACGGGAACATCCTGGCGGACGTCTTGAGTTTGCGCTGAGGTGGCCTGCTACTCGAATAGCGCGTCCATATCTGCGTAGCTCCGGGTCCCGGCGAGCCCCGACCAGTTTCCATCGCCGAGAACTTCCATTGCCAGCCTGGAGACCTTCGCGTAGGCGGCCCGAGCGGTGCTGCCGCCAATACTGATTCGCCGCACGCCGACGTCGTGCAATTCCCCGGGCGACGGCGAACCCAGGCCGGCCAGAGCATTGAGCGGTGCGCTGATCCGCCGGGAAAGTTCGTGCAGAATATGGAGATCGGTCAACCCCGGCACGAATATTCCGTCAGCCCCGGCCCGCTGATAGGCATCCGCACGGCGCAGGGTTTCCTCGTATGCGCTGTCCGGAAACTTTCCAGACCAATAAGTGTCCGTACGCGCATTGATGAACAGTCCGACGCCCGCGTCCTCGGCCGCCTGTCTGATCAGGGCGATTCGCCTGGACTGTTCAGCGATCTCGCTCAGCGGTTGGTCCGCTGAATCCTCGATATTGATCCCGACGGCGCCCGCGTCCAGCACCGCTCGAACCGTGGCCTGGAGTTCTTCGTCCGTACGGCCGTACCCGGTCTCGATATCCGCAGTCACCGGCAAGCGGGTGGCCTTAGCAATCCGCGACAGTGCTTCCATCGCGAGCTGCCGCGGAAGGTGGTCCCCGTCCCGGTACCCCAGGCTCCAGGAGACTGCCGAGCTGGAGGTCGCCACCGCCGTCGCTCCCGCTTCCTCGACCATCCGGGCAGATGCCGCATCCCACGCATTCACCAGCACCAACGGCGCATGCGGCGCGGCATGGAGCTCGTGGAAACGGAGGGCCTTGGATTCGAGTTCGGGATGCATCGTCATTGCTCTATTCCAGCCTTCCTCCGTCAGTACGTAAAGCGCTTCGCACCGCGAATCCCAAAATTGGGATGAAACATCCGTTGCTCAGTTGGCAACTCCGGGGAGTATCCTTTCACTGTGACCCACGAAACACTGGATGCCGGGCCCGAGTTGCCCGCGGAAGCAATCGACGCAATAGAGCGAGCAGCAACTGCCGCCCACCGCCACGAGGAACTTTTCTCGGAGCGCGCCGCCAACATCAAGCAATCCGCCGTGCGTGACGTCTTCGACATTTCAATGCGGCCGGGACTCGTCTCCCTCGCCGGCGGAAATCCTTATCTGCAGTCCCTGCCCCTCGAGAAGCTCGGCCAAACCGCGGCTCGGATCATCGCGGAAGAAGGCATGACAGCGCTGCAGTACGGCGGCGGCCAAGGCACCGAGGAACTGCGCACCCAGATTTGCGAGATCATGGCCGCGGAGGGCATTCTGGACGCCCGGCCGGAGAACGTGGTGATCACCGCGGGTTCCCAGTCGGCCCAGGACGTGGCCACGAAGGTCTTCTGCGACCCAGGTGACGTCGTCCTCGTGGAGAACCCCACCTATGTGGGCGCACTGAACACTTTCGAGGCGTACCAGGTCCAGGTCGAGACAGTGGACATGGACGACGACGGCTTGGTCCCGGAACTCCTCGAAGCCAAGATCGCGGCGCTTCAGGCCGAGGGCAAAACCATCAAGTTCCTCTACACGATCCCCAACTTCAACAACCCCAGCGGCATCACACTTGCTCCGGCGAGGCGCCAGCGCATCGTCGATATATGCCGCAATGCGAATATCCTGGTTCTCGAGGATAACCCCTACGGCCTTTTGCGCTTTGACGGCAACCCGTTGGAACCAATGCGGGCCGCGAACGAGCACGATGTCATCTACATGGGCTCGTTCTCCAAGATCTTTGCCCCTGGACTGCGGATCGGATGGGCCCTGGTTCCCGAGCACCTGCAGCGGCGCTTCTACCTGGCCTCGGAAGCCGTCACGCTGTGCCCTCCCACCCTGAACCAGATGATCATCTCGGCATATCTTCGGGACTACGACTGGCGCGGGCAGATCGACACTTACCGGGCCCTGTACGAGGAACGCTGCAACGCCCTCCTGGTGGCGTTGGAAGAGCACATGCCTTCCGGCCTCAGCTGGACCAGGCCCGAGGGAGGCTTCTTCGTCTGGGTCACCCTGCCCGACGGCGTCGACACCTATCCGCTGCTCAAGAAGGCGATCGAGGCAGGGGTCGTGTTCATCCCCGGCGCGGCGTTCACGCACTCTGACGAACCATCCAACAAACTGAGGTTGGCTTTCAGCGCAGTGCCACCGGAGTCCATCGCCGAAGGCGTCCGCCGACTGGCGCCGGTTTTGCAAGAAGCCATTGATGTCATCAGCAAAGGAGCAGGTATATGAGCGGAATAGTCCTCGTCGGAGTCGACGGCAGCGTAACAGCAAGGCGGGCCGCCGATTCGGCAAAGAATTTGGCGACCGCACTGGGCGCGGAACTGCGCGTCATCACCGCTTTTGAAGGCGCGCACGTGGAGGTCGTCGAAAGCGGAGGCGACAAGTGGATTCTCTCCGACGCCGACGCCGCGGAGAAGGTGGCCAGCAAGGTGGCTGCGGAACTGGCCTCCGATCAGTTGACCACAAGCTATGGAGCTGTCTTCGGCAAGGCCGGTGAGGCCTTGGTCAAGGAAGCCGAACGTGTGGGTGCCCAAGTGATCGTAGTCGGCAACCGCCGCATGCAGGGACTGGCCAGGGTTCTCGGCAGCGTTGCCAACACAGTGGCGCACAATGCGCCGTGCGACGTCTACATCGCCAAGACGGACGAACCTTAAACGACTCCCCGACCCCTGGGCTTTGACGGGGATCACGCGTTGTGGTGGGCGGTCTCACCCCGATTTTGGCCATGCGGCTAGGACGCCGCCGGTAAAATTGAGGTGGCCCCCAAGGGCGCGAGCCGCCCATCACAACAACCCGTAGGGGATCCCTTTTGCTTACTCTGCAGCCGCGCCAACGAGTCGGACACGACATTCTGCTCGCCCGCCATGGCAACCACATCAGCTCCATGCGCTTCGACCGGGCAAATGACCGCATCGTGGCGCTACTCGACGACGGCTCGGTCGACAGCGCTCCGAACATGATCTCTCCGTTGCTCCAGATGCCGGAGACGTTCCGCAGCATCCTTCGTTCCGACTGGAAGTTGTTGCTCGTGGTTGCTTCCGCGATGCTCGCCGTCGGAGCCCTGGCCATGGTCCTGTCATTTGGCATGATCGGCAGCATGAGCGACCAGCAACTGCGCGACCTTGCGCTCAGCTACACGTCCTACTAGCTCAGCCAACCGCGCAGGACCCCCCACAGTCCTGCGACCCCGCTCTGCTCAGTCAAGCAGCAGAGCCGGCTCTTCAAGGATGGACGCGACGTCGGCCATAAAACGGGCAGAGAGGTCCCCGTCGACCACCCGGTGATCGAACGAACCTCCGAGCGTGGTGATCCAGCGGGGGATAACCTCGCCGTCGAGCACCCAGGGCTTTTGCTTGATGGTGCCGAACGCGACGATCGCCACCTCGCCCGGGTTGATGATGGGCGTTCCGGTGTCGATACCGAGGGCGCCAACGTTCGTGATGGTCAGTGAGCCGCCCTGCATCTGCGCAGGCTGGGTCTTGCCCGCGCGTGCCGTACTGGCCAGCTCGTTGAGTGCGAGGGCCAGTTCCTTGAGGGAAAGGTCCTGGGCATCCTTGATATTCGGCACCATGAGCCCGCGCGGGGTTGCTGCGGCAATACCGAGGTTCATGTAGTGCTTGACGTGGATCTCCGCGTTGCCGTTGCCGTCGGCGTTCTCTACCCAGGTCGCGTTAACGCTCGGATTGCGGGCGGCCGCCCAAATCACGGCCTTCGAGAGGATCAGCAGCGGCGATACCTTGATGCCTTCAAAGTCCCTGGAGGCCTTGAGCCGCTTGACGAACTCCATCGTGCGGCTGGCGTCGACGTCAACGAAAATACTCACATGCGGGGCCGTAAAGGCTGATTCCACCATGGCCTTCGCGGTGGCCTTGCGGACGCCCTTGACGCGGATCCGTTCCACCCGCTGATCCTGCGGTTTCTTGGATGTACCCCAGAACTTGTCCGCTTGGTCCACCTCGGCATCGCGCTGCGACTGGTAGCTGACCAAGTCCTCGCGGGTCACTTCGCCGCGGGCTCCCGTGGGAACGACGTCCGCCAGGTCAATCCCAAGTTCGCGGGCGATCTTGCGCACCGGAGGCTTGGCCAACACCCGGTTGACGAGGCCGCTGACCGTTGCGCCAAGGCCGGTGAGACCCGGCGCCTGGCCCGCAGGTCCTTGGTTTGCGGCTTCCTGGCTTATGGGCGCGGGCTGCTGTTCCGCGACGGGGGGCAGGGTCGGAGCAGCAGGCTCGACGACGGCGGGTGCCGTGCCCGGCGCGGCCGCGGTTGCAGCGGGGGCGCCTCCCGGGCGCTTACGCGGGCGGCGCTTGACGGCGTCGGCCTTCGGACCGGAGCCAACCAGCGGACCCCCGGCGGGACCGCCGTCGGACGTTCCGGCGTCGTCGGGCAACTTGCCGTACATCAGGGTCTCGACGAGCTGTTCGGCGGCCGGCTCAGCGGAGGGTGCCGGTACGGCCGTGGGCGAGGCTGGCGCCGGGGCGGACTCTGGTTCTCCCGGCGCATTGTCGGAAATGCCGATAATAGCGGTTCCGACTTCAACAGTGATGCCTTCGGCGACGAGCAATTCCGCCACGGTACCGGCATACGGAGACGGCAATTCCACGAGGGACTTCGCGGTCTCGATCTCGCAGATGACGTCGTTGATGGCCACGGTATCGCCGGGCTTGACCTTCCAGGAGACGATTTCCGCCTCGGTCAGGCCTTCGCCGACATCCGGCAGGTTGAATTTCTTAACAGTCACTTAGGTCCTCGATCTCGGCTGGCCCGTCCGCTGGGCGGCGGGTGCAATCAGGGGCGGCTAGTAGGCCAGGGAACGGTCCAGGGCTTCGAGGATCTTGTCGATGTCCGGCAAGTAGTCCTCTTCCACCTTCGCCACGGGATACGGCATGTGGAAACCGCCCACGCGGATCACGGGAGCCTCAAGGTGCAGGAAGGCGCGCTCACTGATCCGCGCAGCGATCTCGCCGCCTATCCCCCCGAATGTCGGGGCCTCGTGCGCGACAATCAAGCGGCCGGTCTTCTTGACGGAGGCAGTGACGGTGTCGAAGTCGATGGGGGAAATCGAGCGAAGGTCGATCACCTCGATGCTGCGCCCGTCCTCTTCCGCCGCCGCTGCGGCGGCCAGGGCGACCGGTACCAGCGGCCCGTAGGCCACGATGGTGGCGTCGGAGCCTTCGCGCAGGACGTGCGCCTGGAACGGGTCCGACGCCGGTCCTGGGTTTTCGGTGTCCACCTCGCCCTTGAGCCAATACCGGCGCTTGGGCTCGAAGAAGATGACCGGGTCCGTGCAGTCAACAGCCTGCTGGATCATCCAGTAGGCATCATGGGCATTGGACGGGGTGATGATCCGGAGGCCGGCCGTGTGGGCGAAGAGCGCTTCCGGCGATTCCGAGTGATGTTCGATCGAGCCGATGCCGCCGCCATAGGGTATGCGGATGACCACGGGAACAGTCAGCTTGCCGCCGCTGCGCGAGTGCATCTTGGCCAGCTGCGTGGTGATCTGGTTGAAGCCGGGGAACACAAAACCATCGAACTGGATTTCGCAGATCGGACGGTAGCCGCGCAAGGCCAGGCCTATGGCAGTGCCGACGATGCCGGACTCAGCCAGCGGGGTATCGACGACCCGGTCTGCACCGAACTCCCTGATGAGTCCATCGGTCACGCGATAGACGCCGCCCAGCGGTCCGATGTCTTCTCCCATGAGCAAGGACTTCGGATTGTTGGTGAGCGAGGCACGCAGGCCTTCGTTGATGGCCTTGGCAATGGTCATGGTGGTCATCAGTTGCCTGTCCCCTCTTCCTCGTCGCCTTCGAATCCGGCGGAGTATTCCTCGAACCAAGCAAGTTCCTCGGCCACTAGCGGGTGCGGTTCGGCGTAGACCCCTGCGAACGACTCGCGGAAGTTCGGGCCCTGCAGATTTTGCGTGGTGCTGCGGACATGGGCAGCGAGTTTGTCGCCATCAACCCTGACTTGCTCAAAGAAAGCTTCGTCGGCCAGGCCCTCGCTACGAAGATACTTCTCGAGGCGATCCAAGGGATCCTTGCCGCGCCATGCCGTTTCTTCGGCGGACTCGCGGTACTTGGTAGGGTCGTCCGCCGTGGTGTGGGCACCAACGCGGTACGTATATGCCTCAATGAGCACCGGACCGCGGCCTTCGCGTGCGTGTTCAAGCGCCCACTCGGTGACCGCATGGACTGCGATGACGTCGTTGCCGTCCACCCGGATGCCCGGGAAGCCGTATCCCTTGGCCCGGTTGAACAGGGGAACCTTGGTTTGGACCTCGGTGGGGACCGAGATGGCCCAGTGGTTGTTCTGGCAGAAGAACACCACGGGAGCGTTGTAGGACGCCGCGAAGACCATGGATTCGTGGACGTCGCCTTCGGAGCTGGCACCGTCGCCGAAGTAAGCCACAACAGCCGCCTTCGGGTCATTGGAACCGTTGGCTTCCGCGAGCTTCTGGTCCCGCTGGATTCCCATGGCGTAACCAACGGAATGCAGCGTCTGGGCCGCAAGCACGAGGGTATAGAGATGGAAGTTGTTCTCGGTGGGGTCCCAGCCACCGTTGGAAATTCCGCGGAAGAGCTTCAGGAGCTCCGCCAGATCCACATCGCGGGTCAAGGCAACGCCATGTTCCCGGTATGTGGGGAAGATGTAATCCTGCCGTTGAGTGGCGCGTCCGGAACCGATCTGGGCGGCCTCCTGGCCGGTGAGGGGAACCCAAAGCGCCAACTCGCCTTGGCGCTGAAGGGCCGTGGCCTCCTGGTCGAAGCGGCGGACCTTGGCCATGTCGGCGTAAAAGCCCCGGAGCTGCTCAGGATCAAGGCGCTTGGCGTAGTCCGAGAAGACGGGATCTGTCCCTAGCTTGCCGTCCGGCCCCAGCAGCTGGATCATCTCGGCAGCGGGATCGCCTGAAGCGCCTCCCGCAGGAGACTGCTGACCCAGTCCCGTTCCGTTGATCCCGGGGGTGGGCAATTGAGTTGCGCCCATTCCGTCTCCTTGCCTGCCGCAGCCCGATGCTGAGCAATATTCGCTGATATATGCCGATTCCGGAATGCATTCCGGAATCGGCATATCTTGGCTTTCGTCCCTTACTTTATCCGCAGTAAGGGACGCAGGGGCATTTGTTAACCGCTAGGAAGGTTGCGGCGCTTTTGTATAGGACGCACAGAGTTCCAGGAATCGGGTATTGGCCTCGACCTCTCCGATGCTGACCCGGACGCCTTCGTTGCCGAAGGCCCGCACGGACAACGCCCGCTCGCCTGCTAGTCCGGCAAATTCGGCGCTATTCTCGCCAAGATTCAGCCACACGAAGTTGCCTTGAGCCTCGGGCACGAACCATCCCAGTTCCCGGAGCCCTGCGGTAACCCGATCCCGCTCGTCAACCAGGCTTTGTACCCTTTCCACAACTTGGTCGAAATTCTCCAACGAAGTAATGGCGGCGCGTTCGGCAATCTGCGAAACGGCAAACGGCGTGGCGGCGACCCTCAGGTGCCGGGTGAGATCCGGACCGGAAACGCTGTATCCAACGCGAAGGCCCGCCAGGCCGTGAGCCTTGGAAAAGGTGCGGAGGACCACGACATTCGGGTACTTGCGGTACAACTTGATACCGTCAACGGCGTTCTCGTTCCTGACGAACTCCTGGTAGGCCTCATCGATAACAACGACGACGCCCGCCGGCACTGACTGAATGAACCGCTCGGTTTCCTCGGCGGTGAGGATGGGACCCGTGGGGTTGTTCGGCGTGCAAAGCAAAATCACCTTGGTGCGGACGGTGACGGCAGCCGCCATCGCCTCGAGATCGTGGCGCCCGTCGGAAAGCAACGGGATCTGGACGCTGTCAGCCCCGGCCAGCCCCACGCAGATCGGGTAGGCCTCGAACGAGCGCCAGGCATAGATAACCTCATCGGCCTTGCCGTCGTGGTTCTGGCCGGCGAAGGTGGCAAGGATCTGGTTCAGGGCACCGAGGCTTCCGGCTCCGGTGACTACGTCGTCAGCGGAGATTCCCAGGAAGTCGGCGAGCGCCGTGCGCAGCTTGGTGGACAAGGGGTCCGGGTATCGGTTGATGTCCGACTGATCAGCGATTGCCTGCAGCACCGCGGGAATCGGGGGTAGCGGGTTTTCATTGGACGACAGTTTGTAACTGGTCAGGCCCTCTATCGCTGCGGGCGGCTTGCCCGCAGCATATTTGGGGAGCCTGTCCACAACCGGGCGGGGACGCACGCCCTCCGGTGCGTTGTCAGAAGAATTCATGGCACCAGCCTACTTGCAGGGCTTCGGGCCATGCTGGCAAGCCCTCTGGTCAGTGCACGGAAAAGCGGCGCATGGG
>FTCF01000360.1_pt1 | contig 14228 bp, 9 predicted proteins | sample 1639631 | NCBI WGS metagenome assembly FTCF01 (sample SAMEA3914864, study PRJEB12502) | metagenome | biome: forest; material: soil | place: USA | collected 2012-03-12 | depth 0.3 m
GCTTCGCCACTTTACCCAGGCAATCGGTCGCTAAAAGCTCCCTCATGCCTGGGCTCAATTCCGTGCGCCCTTCAGGCGCAAAACGGTGGCCATCCCCGCACCGTCTGTTTCAATGCCCGCAAGGAGCGTTAGTGCGACGACAGCTTGATTTTTTCTGTCAGGGCCTTGCGGATGATCTGGCTGCTCTGGGCGGGGGTGATGATTTTCTGCTTGCGGAAGGTATTGGCAGCTTGCGTGACGGCGTTCACGTACTGCCCGCGGTTCTTCCACGGATGAGTCGGCGGCACAAGCTGCGAAATGCTGGCACCGCGCTTGTTCACCGGCTCGCCCCGGGGGGTGCCGGGATAGGCGTCCAAATTATCGGGAATGCCATCATGGTCCTGATCGCCGACGGGCTTGGGACGGGCAACCGGCGTATGGTTCACCGGTTTGGGCAGGAGGCTGAGCTGCACAGCGACTGCCCCTTCGATCGCCACTCGAAAGATCCCCCCATGATAGTCTTGCCCGCCCATGGCCGTGCCGTAGAGGTTTCCGTCTGCCCCAAAGCAGAGACCGCCCGCTGGTCCGTAGAGAGTAGTGTCTGGATCGTGACGGACGGGAAATTCTGCCAGCACGGTATAGGTGCCGTCCGGGGTCAGCCGAAAAACGGTGCCGCATGCGTTGAACCCACCGTTCTCGTTCACCCCGTAGAAATTTCCATCGGGCCCTCGAATCAGGCCGCCGCCAGGATTGAATCCGGTGGCTCTTGTTGAACTGAACAGGACGGTGTGCTGACCGTCGGGCGTGAGCCGGTAGGCAGTCCCATAGTCCTTCAGTTGCTGGTAGGGATCATTGACGTCGGTCACTCCATAAAAGTTGCCATCGTTGCCCAGGGCGATGCCGGCCGCGGCATCCACCTCAGCGATGTTAATGATCTCACCGGCCGCCGAGAGCCGGAAAAAATGCCCCACTTCGAGCACACCGTTGTAAGTCGTGCCGTAAAGGCTGCCGTCCTGGCCAAAAAGCACGCCGCCGGGAAAGGAGTCATAGGACGCTGGAAACCCTGCCAGCTTGGTCATCACACCGGCGATCGTAACCTTGAACAGCGAACCATGATAGAAATCGTTCGACGGGTTGAGGCTGGTGGCCATGCTGCCGTAGAGGTTACCATCAGGGCCGACGGTGAGGGCACTGGGACCGTAGCCCACTGATACGGGGGTCTGAGTGATGACCGTCAAGGCTCCAGGCGCCATGGGGCCATAGATGTTGTAGTGATAGATGCCGGGCTCTGGAAACCCAGAGGAGGCGTCAATAGTTTGGGTGCCCTGGGTCACCTTCAAAGGCTGGGCCAAAGCCGGGTCGATTCTGAACACCGAACCGCAGCCGTGGGATCCACCGTAGTTGGTTGTGCCATAGAGGTTGCCATCGGGGGCAAGCACAAGCGAGCCGGGATTGTAACCTGTGGCCGTGCAGAACTTCGCAACCGTCTCGAAATGACTGTCGCTGACCCGGTAGCGGAAAACGATGCCGTAACCGCCTTGACCATCATTGGTCGTCACAACGGCGGTGCCGTAGAGATAGCCGTCGGCAGCAAGAGTCAGCGAACTGAACGAGCCTTCGCCATCCGGAAGGTAAAAAAGCTCTTCCACAACCGGCGCGGTCGCAAAAGCGGAGATGCTGGAGGCTACCATCGTGGCAGCAAAGACCAAGGCATGCAGTGTTTTCATGATTGAATCCCAGCTGTAGTCGTAGTGGAACTGAAGAGCGCATTACATTTGTGTAATGCAACTTCCTGAAGGTGATCTTTGCAGATGCCCCTCAAACGTCAATACAAATTACTATCACATGGTGAATACCATGTGAATCAATTTGCAGGATGAGCCGCCCGCGCTTTGCCGGCACTTCGAGCGAGTTCTCGTTGCCTCTGGGCGGCTGAGATCAACCCAATCCTTCGATTTTCCAGCTCTCGCGATAGGGTACGACGAGGGTGGAATTCAGGCTGTCCTGGTCGGTTTTCTGGGCCTGGGCATCCCACGAGACCCACTGGTTGGGCAGGCGGTCGGCAAGGGTGCCGATGAGGACGCATTCGGTAAGGTTGGCACCGTGGCTGAAGGGATCACAAGAGAGGCGGCTTTCGAGGATGCCATCCACCCAGTCGTGATAATGATTCTGGGGCGGAATGCCGGCCGGATAGGCGGAGGCAGGGAAGTTTTCCTCGGGCATGAGGTAGGGGCGGGCACCGTAGGGCTTGAAGATGCTGCCGTGCTCGCCGATCCACAGGCCGCCGGAGGCAGGCCACTTTTTGAGGGCCTTGGGCAGGGGAATGCTGCCCTCAACAGGCGCATGGGTGCCATCGAACCAGCGGAGAATGAAGGTTTCGGCAGCGGTTTTGCCGTCGCCAGCGAACTCAAATTCGACCTCGCGGGCATCGGCCCACATGCCGGGATTGAGGCCGCCAGTGAAGGTCTGGCGGACGCGGCGAGGCGGGGCAAGCTTCAAGCCATCGACAGTGCTGTCGAAATGGTGGCAGCCCATGTCGCCCAGCTCGCCGACACCGAGGCCGCGCCAGGCGCGCCACGTCTGGGGATGGTAGGTGTTGTCCAAATAGGGGCGCGGATCGCGGACGCCGAGCCACTGGTCCCAGTCGAAGCCGGCAGGGACGGGATCGGCGGCGGGGCGGAGCTGGGTGTTCTTGGGCCACCAGTTGAGCGGTTTGTTCTCCCAGAAGACAACCTCTTTAATTTTGCCGACGGCTGCGGTGTTGAGGAAGTGGACCATCATGCGGCCCTCGATGGAGGAGCGGAACTGGTTGCCGAGCTGGGTGGTAACGCCAGCCTTGGCGGCCTCGGCGGCGATGACACGGCATTCGTGCACGGTGGGGGCCATGGGCTTTTGGAGATAGACGTGCTTCTTTTGACGCAGGGCACTGACGGCGACGGCGGCGTGCATGTGGTCGGGAATGCCGATGGTGATGGCATCAAACTGGCCGGCATGCTTGGAAATGAGGTCGCGCCAGTCCTTGTGGCGGGCGGCATCGGGGAAGTCCTTGGCGGCGAGGGCCATGTGGCGGTCATCGACATCGCAGAGGGCGGTGATCTTGACCTTCTTATGAGAAGCGACGCTGCGCATGGTGTTGCCTCCCATGCGGGCGACGCCGACGCTGGCGACCTGGAGGAGGGAATTGGGGGAGGCGCTGCGGGTGATGGCGGGGAAACCGAGGAGGGCGGTGGTGGTGCTGGCGGTGGCAGCGAGGAAGCGGCGGCGGTTCATGGTCTTCCAACGTGGCCGGCGACCGCGGAATTGCGGGCCATTGAACTGGGGGATGTCCGGGGGCGGGGTACGGGGCATTGGCGTTTTCTGTCCTTGTCACCAGGGACGGGCTGGCCTATGAAAGAGACCGCCCGGAGTCTCGAACGGCGGTGTGCGCCCCCCTCCCCCTACGACCATCCTTTCTCTTCTTCCCGGAATATGATGAGATTCGCCCGAATCGCCGCCCTGCTGCTGGGCCTGCCGCTGATGGTGGCGGGCCAGACACAGAGCAAGGCCCCCTCGACCGGGGTGTTAAACTCGCTGAAGGCCAACATCGATATTGAGGGGCTGGAGACCTCGTACAACCCGGAGACGGGAATCGCGACAGCGAACGGCGAAGCCCACATCAAGTACGGGGACATGGAGGTGGAGGGCGGCCGCGCGGACTACAACGCGAACACCGGCGACATCTTCGCGAAGGATCACGTGACGATCGTGAAGGCGGGGGTGGTGTACAAAGGGGAAAACATCACGTACAACGTGAACTCGGGCGAGCTGCACGGCACCTATGTGCGCAGCGGGATGACGCATAACAACGGCACCCTGTTTTACAAGGTGGACAAGGTGGAGACGGCCTCGAAGTACGTGGAACGGGTGGACGGCGAGCCTGCGTACATCACGACCCATGACCTGGAGAACCCGAACTTCCACTTCAGCGCGAAGTCGATGACGATCTATCCGAACGACCGGCTGGTGATGCACGATGTGACGGTGTACATGGGCGGATCCGCGAGCGGATCGGTGGACCACCCCTCCGGCACGCCGATTTTCTGGCTGCCGTACGTGACGCAGCCGCTGGATGATGAGAACGGCTACCTGTTCTCGCCGGGCTTCAGCTCGACGTGGGGCGCCTACCTGATGAACCAGTACACCACGATCATCGGGGACCACACCCTGGCGAAGTACCGGCTGGACCTGCGCAGCTCACGCGGCGCGGCGGGGGGCGCAGACCTCATCGCGCTGCGGGAGAAGGACAATGACAACTGGGGCAAGCTGAAGTTCTACTATGCGGACGACCTGAGCCCGCTGACGAACAAGGCAGGCGAGACCCGCACGGACGTGCCGCGCGACCGCTTCCGGGTGGATTTCCAGCACCGCATCTACATCACCGGGCCGGCGGAACGGACCTGGTACTTCGACTTCGACATCCACAAGTTCTCCGACCAGTATTTCCTGGAGGACTTCTTCCTCACGGAGTTCCTTAACAACCGTGAGCCTGACAACCAGGTGTCTCTGGTGCACAGCGATCCGCGCTATACGGCGACGCTGATGGCGAAGTTCCAGCTCAACGACTTCTACCGCACGGACACACGGCTGCCGGAGATCGCGTTCGATTTCACCCGCCAGCCGGTGTTCAACTCGGGCTTCTTCTACCAGGGCTCCACATCGTTCGACATCATGCGCGAGAAGCTGGGCAGCCCGGAAAAGACGCTGGCGGAGCAGCAGATCAACCACGGCGAGGAGTTCATCCGGCGCAACGGTTCCTTCACTGACCCCAACAACAGCGCGTACGATGTCAACGCGAACTACTACGACGCGCTGCTGGGGCTGAGCCCGTCGCACTATCCCACGCGCGATGATGTGTCCCTGGGCCTGCAGCGGCTGCAGGATTTCCTCTCGGAAAACGGCTTTAACCGTTTTCACACCTATCATGAGGTGCTTTACCCCAAGCAGGTGTTTGGCTTCCTGAACCTGGTGCCTCGCTTTGGCCTCGGCTTCCAGGATTACTCAGACATCCGGGGCAGTGCGGTGCCCAGCCTGAACGGCGGCAGCGCCTCGCGGTCGCTGGTGCATGCAGGTCTGGACGCCTCCTTCAAGTTCTCCAAAACCTGGGATGACGTGAAGAGCGAGACCTTCGGGCTGGACGGCATCAAGCATGTGGTGCAGCCCTATGTGAACTGGTCGTACCTGAACACTTCCAACATCAACGGGCTGCCGGCGATTGACCGGACGGTGACGACAACACGGCCGCTGCCGCTGGACATTCCGCTGTACACGGGCATCGACAGCCTGACTTCGTGGAACATCGCCCGCATCGGGGTGTGGAATCTTTTGCAGACGAAACGTGACGGGGGCGGCTACACGCCGGACTACGATCCGAACACGCCAGCGGCAATCACGGCCGCCTCTCAGCCCTACACGTGGGCAGGCTTGAACACGTATGTGGATGTTTATATGAAGGACCCGGGGATCGATCCGGCGCTGATCGCGGACCTGGGGCCGATCGTGGATGCCAAGGGGCACCCGATCAAACGCAGCACCTCGAACCTGTACAATGAACTGTTCTGGAGGCCGATCCCGTGGCTGTCCTTCTCCGCGGACACGCAACTGCCCCTGGGCGGCCCGCTGTCCTACACGGAGGCCAATTACGGCGTGACATTCATGCCGGACAAGAACATCTCCTTCACCATCGGCAACCAGTACCTTGAAAATCATCCGCTCTTCCCGAACAGCAACCTGTGGTACACACGTTTTTACCTCCGCATGAACGACGAGTGGGGCTTCTCAATGAACCACGTTTACGAGTTCGCCGTGCGGGAGCTGCAGTACCAGAGCTACTCGGTGCATCGCGACTTTACCAGCTGGATGGCCTCCTTTGGTTTTCTGCAGCGTGACAACGGCGGCGTGAAAGACTTTGGCGTGATCTTCTCACTGACGCTGAAGGACTTCCCCCAAGTAACGATCCCGCTGGACACTGACCCGAATCCCACGGGCCGCGCGATCGAGTGAAGCCCTTGTTTCTTGATTTCCTGGGGCCGCAACGTGAATGACGTGCGGCCCCAGTTTTATTTAGCCCCCACCCTCTCATGAAGCTTACCATCATTGGCTCCGGTTACGTCGGCCTCACCACAGGCGCGTGTTTTGCGGAAGCAGGTCACCAGGTCGTCTGCGTGGACAACAACGAAGACAAGGTCAAGACGCTGCAGGCCGGCCGCATCCCGATCTATGAGCCGGGCCTGGAGCCCATGGTGCGCAAGAACGTGGCGGCGCGGCGTCTGCGCTTTACCTCCAGCACAGAAGAAGGGGTGGACCATGGTGAGGTGCTCTTCATTGCGGTGCCTACGCCGCCGCAGCCGGATGGCAGCGTGGACCTCAGCTTTGTGGAAAAGGTGGCGCGCGAAATCGCCGGTTTCCTGGACAGCTACCGCGTGGTGGTGGACAAAAGCACGGTGCCAGTCAAGACGGGCGAGCGTGTGGCGCAGACCATCCGGCGTTATGCCAAGCCTGGCGTGGAATTCGACGTGGTGAGCAACCCGGAATTCCTGCGCGAAGGCAGCGCGGTGGAAGATCTTATGAAGCCGGACCGCATTGTGATCGGCGGCAACAGCGACCGGGCGCTGGCGATCATGCAAAAGGTGTATGAGCCCTTTGTGGCTCCTGTGCTGGTGACGGACATCAACAGCGCGGAGCTGATCAAGCATGCGGCCAACAGCTTCCTGGCGCTCAAGATCAGCTATATCAACGCGCTCTCGGAAATCTGCGAGGCGACCGGCGCGGACGTGCTGAAGGTGGCGGACGGCATCGGCACGGACAAGCGCATCGGTCGCTCTTTTCTCAACGCGGGCCTCGGCTACGGCGGCTCGTGCTTTCCCAAGGACATCGCGGCGTTCATCGCCATCAGCGACCAGCTTGGCACTCCGTTCACCCTGCTGAAGGAAGTGGAGAAGATCAATCAACGGCAACTGGACCGTTTCCTGGACGGCATCCGCGAGGCGCTGTGGGTGCTAAAGGACAAGCACCTGGCGGTGTGGGGCCTGAGCTTCAAGCCTAACACAGACGATGTGCGCAGCTCGGTGGCCATCAACCTGGTGGAACGCATCGTGGCCGAAGGCGCCAAGGTGGTGGCCTATGACCCGAAAGCCATGGACAAGGCGAAGGAGCTGCCGTTTGCCGACAAGATCACTTTTGCCAGCAGCGCCATGGAAGCTGCGGCGGGCGCTGAGGCGCTGATCATTGCCACCGAGTGGCCTGAATTCGCGGCCATCGACCTGGCGGAACTGCGCGACAAGATGCGCACACCGCTGATTTTTGACGGCCGCAACCTGATCGATCCCGTCGCGGCGGCGAGCTTTGGCTTCCAGTACCGGGGCATCGGCCGCGGGCTGGTGCAGGAGCGCTCGGAATAGCAGCACCGTTGTTTCATCCCCAGTTTTCCCACTGATGCCTTCCAGCCGCCGCCTCGCCCTCGACCTTCTGCAAGAATGGAACCGGGGCGAGCAGTATGCGGCGGCGCTGCTGGATGAGATGGCGGCGGAGCACCGGCTGGAGCCACGTGATGCGGCGCTGCTGCAATCCATCGTGATGGGCACGCTGCGCAATCTTTCGCTGCTGGACCACTGGATCGAAGGGCTGACGGACGGCAAGCATTTGGAACGGCAGACGGAGTGGGTGCTGCGGCTGGGTCTGGCCCAGCTTCTCATCCTGCAAATGCCGCCGCATGCGGTGGTGAATGAAACCGTGGAGCTGGGCGGCCGGGCACGCGGCTTGGTGAACGCGGTGCTGCGCCGGGCTGACCGTGAACGGCCGGCGATCGCGGAGGAACTGCCGACCCTGCCGCCGTGGCTAAGATTCTCCCAGCCGGACTTCCTGGTGCAGCGCTGGGCGAAGCAGTTCGGTGCGGAAGAAGCGGCGGCGCTGTGCGCCTGGAACCAGGAGCCGGCGGCCCCTTATGTACGGGTGAATGAACTGGCGCCCGGTGCGGAAGAGACCGTGAAAGCACAGCCAGGCCTGAAGGCTGCAGGGGACGGTTTTTATCAGTGCGAAGGGCTGCCACGCGCAGCGTTGGCTGCAGGCGCTTGTTATGCGCAGGACCCGAGCACGGCGCTGGCCCCAAGGCTGCTGGCTCCGCAGCCCGGCGAGATGGTGCTCGATGCCTGTGCCGCACCGGGCGGCAAGGCGGCGCTGCTGGCACAGCTCATGGGCAACGAAGGCACCCTGGTGGCCTGCGATTCTTCATCCAAGCGGCTGCGCCGGCTGAGCGAGAACCTCAAACGGCTGGGCGCCAAGGCTAACGTGTACCTGCATGATCTTGCGAAGCCTTCGGCTTCTCCCTGGGGTGATCTCAAATTTGACAAGGTGCTGCTCGATGTGCCCTGCTCCAACACTGGAGTGATGCGCCGGCGGGTGGATGTGCGCTGGCGCATCAAGCAGGAAGAATTCAAGAGCCTGGCGGTGATTCAGCTAGGCCTCCTCAAAGCGGCGCTGAAGACACTGAAGCCCGGAGGCGTGCTGGTGTACAGCACCTGCAGCCTGGACCAGGAGGAAAACCAGGGCGTGGTGGAAAAAGCGCTGGCGGAAGTGCCGGGGCTCAAGCTGCTGGAGGTAAAGCAGGTGGTGCCGCAGCGCGACGGGATTGATGGTGCGTTTGCAGCGAAGCTGGGGGTGTAGATCAGGGCTTGAAGCCTGAAGGGTTTTTGGATTTCAGCCCTAGGTACGAGCGATTCCCTGGGGCAAACCAATGAGCGGATGAAGCGCCAAACCACAACGGGTCCAACCATCGTGCTCCGTGATTTTCGGGCTGAAGGCCCGAGATTCCTCAGCCCAGGGAACAGCGAGCTTTGCGAGCGACGCCCTGGGTTTGCCGCCGTGCGACAGAGGCGCGAACCGAAGACATCGCCGGGTTGGCGGCCATCCAGAAGCGCCGTGGCCAGCATAGCCAGGAAAGCTTCGGCAGGGTTTGTTGCAACCGCTCTATCAGCGCGACGAACTCACCAGCACGCGGTTCGCTCCTCGGTTCCGTGCCTCGAACCCAGGGCGTTGCTCGCTGTGCCCTGGGCTGAGGAACCTCGGGCCTTCAGCCCGAAAGGCCGGCCCTCCCCTTGAAACAGAGGGAAACGACATATGTGAGAAATGGCTGGAAGCCTTGCCCTATCAGCCTTCCGACTCCGCTTCACTCTACATTTTTTTCCTGATATTGCGCTAAAGCCCGCTCATCCCTGGGCTGGACTCCAGGAACCTTTCAGGTTCCAAGACAGGAACTCCATCACGGAAACAACGTCTCCACCACCTTCCGCCGGTAGGCGAAGATTTCTTCGATCTTCGGGCCGATAAGAAACGGGTGGACGAGTTCACCTAACACCCCAAAGGGTGGAACATAAGTGACGAGGTCGCGCATTTCCGTGCGCCCGTCGCCGAGGTCCTTGAAGTGATGCTCGTGATGCCAGATGGCATAGGGGCCGACACGCTGCTCATCGACAAAGTACTCCCCTTCCCTGACGTGGGTGATCTCGGTGAGCCAGGTCATCGGCACGCCGAACAGCGGCCGCACGCGGTACTGGATCATGAGGCCGGGGTGCATCCGCTCCGGAACCTCCGAGAGGACCTGGAACGCAAGCGCAGGCGGGGTGATGCGCGGAAGGTTGCGAGGGTTGGAAAAGAAGTCCCAGGCGGCCCCTGCGGAAGCGCGGATGACTTGTGTGGCGTGAAGCGAATGAATGGCCATCAATGGACATACGAGCAAGTTTAGAAACCGGCCTCGTCGAGCATTTTGGCGAAGTGCTCCAGCTCGGCGTAATTGTTCCGCCAGGTGGTGAACATCACGCCCATGATGCCGGGCACACCGCGGGCTTCATCGAGCCACTTGCGGGTCTTTTCGAGCGGTGAATCGTAGTAGCCGGCGATGAGCTGGCGATAGCCGCGGTCGGCAAAGAATTTCAGGCTGCTGGCGGCCTTGCCGGAGTTCCAGTTCACCAAGATGGTGTCCTTGTCGAGCCCCTCCCAGGAGCCGGTGAGATCGCCATTGACGAGGTAATAGCGGGGCACGGCATTGTGGAAGGGATCAAACATGTCGCTCCACACAAAGACCCGTGCGCCGGGAGCCTGGGCATGAAGGATGCCGAGGCAGGTGCGCGCACTGTCCGCGGCGATCTGGCCGGGCGTGAGATGGCGCCGCTGGCAGGCATCGCACCAGTCCATCACCCGCCACTCGTCAAAGCTCATCATGTAGCCATCGGCACCCCAGAGCTTGTGAACGTCGCCGGCCTGGCGCTTGAGGAGGCCGGTAAAGGCCGGCTCGCTGACGCAGGCGCAAGCCTGGCCTTCATAGATGAGCTGGGGATGGTAAAACGAGACGCGCAGGCGTGTGCCGTCGGCAAGATCCTTCACATGGATGTTAGGCGGTTCATGCCAGGGCTCATATTCGCCGGCATAGGGCACGGTGCCCATGTGGGGATCCTTCACCGGCTCATAATCCGTTCCCTCGCGCAGCACGCGGCCGTCCTCGGTCTTGACGACAAGGGGCGTGCCGGGACGGCGCACGACATTGACGATGCCGCATTCTTCAATGGCAGGGCGGGTCCACCAGATGGTGCCGGCATGTCCGCCCCAGACGCCAAAGTAAAGAATCACCTCGTGATGATCGAGCGAATTGAAAGTGATGTGGTGGGTGGTCCACTCCTGGGTGGGCTTTTCGTGCAGGTAGGTGTAATTGAGCTCCGGGCTTCCGGCGGGGATCGCCTTGATCTCGGCTCTGCCTCCAGAGAAATCCTGGGTCTTGATGCGTACGGAAACGTGGTACTGGCGGAAGGGCTGCACAACGAGCTTCTGGCTGCAACGGGAGTTGGTCTGTGCAGGACCGGAGCGAAGGACACCGTCCTCGATCACGATGTTGTCATCAATGAACCCCCAGGCCTTGCGGCTGGCAAAGTTGCTGCCTTTGAAAGCGACCTCAGGATCGGGGACGTGGCTGGCAATGAAGTCCTTCACCACAAACAAGGCCTCCTTCACCGGCAGGCCTTCAACCAGGTTGGGGTCGTTGGAAAGAAGGTCATTGGAGTAGCCGATGCCAAAAAGGCCCGGCACGACCTGGAGGCCAAGGCCGGCGGCGGCATCCTTCACACGCTTCACATTGGCGAAGTAGCGCTTGGGCACGGTGGGAATGCGCGAGAACTTCGAATCGGTGAGCAGGAAGTGGGTGTAGCCGCAGGCTTTGGCGCGCTGCATGAGCGCGATGATGCGGTCGGCCTGGGCATCGAGCTGGTAGTTCGAGGGGGCAAACACCCAGCGCTCGTGGGTTTCCGCACCTGCCATGCCGGCGAGCAGGACAAAGACGGCGAGAAGGGCGGCAACGGTCTTCATGCGGCTACCTTTTGCCCACGCGGTAGAGGGCCTTTTCAGTGCGGATGAGGAGGTCGTTGTCGCACACGGCCATGGAAGCGAGGGTTTTCTCATTGAGCTCGCTCTTGGCGATCACATCCAAGGTCTTGCCTGGCTTGACGACGGCGGAGGCGCCTTTCTCATCAATGGCGTAGATCAGGCCGCCGGCCTCCAGCAACGAGGCGGAGCTGGGGCCAAGGAGACGCTCCTCAAAATACACCTGGTTGGTTCGAGCATCGCGGCAGGAGAAAAGGCCATTGTCAGCCAGCATGTAAAGGTCGTCGCCGATCACCAGCATGGAGGGGTTGTGCGGCACATACTTGTTTTCCTGCCAGACGATGTGGCTGCCGGTGACATCGCCCTGGCTCTGGGCATCGACCTTGATGGCGAGGCCCACAGGCTTGTCATAGCCAGTGCTCATGAAGATCATGCCGTGCGAATACACCGGACGGGGCACAACGGAGTAGCCCTGATCGTACATCACGTGCCAGATCTCGCCGCCATCCTTGGGGTTGAGCGCCTGGACGATGCCGCTGCCCGGAGTGATGACCTGCTTTTTACCCTCAACTTCGATGACCAGCGGGGTGCAGAAGGAGAACTTCTTCTTGGCGTCGCTGTTGCGATGCACCACCCAGCGGGTCTTGCCGGTTTTCATGTCGAGCCCAATGACCTGGGGATCAGACTCGGCGTCGGCGTTGTAGATGAACGTCCCATCCACGAGCACCGGGCTGCCGCCGGTGCCATGCACGGCCACATAAGGGTGCTCGCGAGAGGTCCAGATCACCTTGCCCGACTCACTCAGGCAGGCGCTGCCGTGCTGGCCGAAGTGGACATAGACCTTGCCGTCCTGATACACGGCGGAAGGGCTGGCATGGCTGTTCTTTTGATGCATGCGCAGCAGCGCGGGATCGGTGCTCTGGAACACTTCGGCATCCCATGCGACCTTTCCCGTGACAGCATCCAGGGCGACGACATGCAGGCCGATGCCGTCCTTGGGAGTGGCGCCGAGATCGACGGCGGCGGTGACAAAGATTTTCCCCTTGGCCACGATGGGCGAGGACCAGCCGCGGCCAGGAATTTCCTCGCGCCAGACGATGTTTTTCTCGTGCCCCCACTCCGTGGGCAGGCCGGTGGCGGTGGAATGTCCTTGCGCGGTGGGGCCTCGAAACTCCGGCCACAGCGCCTCTGCGGGAGCAAGCGTCGCAAACAAGCAGAGACTGAGGGAGAAGGAAAGCGGACGGAGTGTCATAGTCGTGCAGTGGACAATGCGATGGAATCCAAGGCAAGCTTTCAGGGAATAAGCGGCGAGGAGGCAAATGAGCCATTCCATTCTCCTGGGAAAGCAGGAGGCACCTTCGCAGAGCTTGTGTCAAAGAGCGCTTTTGAGCACGCTTGCGACTCGAAGAAGCCACCGTGCCGGTGCTAAGGCACCAGATTTGCCACCGGCTGCTCCTTGCCGGCTTCCTCCAGGCTCTTGCCGGCCGGTTCGTCGGCGAAGACAACCACGACATCGGTCATGCCCGAGGCCTTCCACTGATCTTCCTTGATCAGCCAGTTGCGGACGAATTCGGCCACGGCCTTGCGCGAGGGCTCCCGCACCTCCTTGATGTGCCTGGCATTGCCGGCAAGCTCTGAAACCATGGGGGTGACGCTTTTCTGAAGTTCCTCAAGGTTGGAGGTCCCGTTAAACCGCAGCCATCCGGAGGTGGTCTTGCTTGACATGGTGTCGGAGTGAATGGCCGCCGGCAGGCTGGGGCGGATGACGGGGGCGATGACGATGCAACGGCTGCCCTGGCGGCCCACTTTCCATTCATCGCCGATCTTGATATGGTAGCGGTAGGTGGCGCGCACGCGAACCTCGGAGATGGTGGTGCCGAGATAGACAGTGTTGAACAGGAGCGACTTCATGTCGTACTTGGTCAGCGTCTCGTCGCGCTCGGCGGTGGCCACTTCCAGAACATCGCCATGCGTGGGCGAAATGCTGGCGAGCTGCTCGTGAAAGGTGTGGGAGATCTGGGTGCTCTCGAACTTGTCCGGCCTGGCGGCAAAAGCAGTGGCGGTCTCCTTGACCTTGTTGAGCGTGAGATTCCAGATGTTTACCGCGGCGATGCTGCCGATGGCCGCCAGGGCGATGATGGTGATGCAGCCCCATTTCAGGCAGCCCGGCAGTTTGGGCGTGGGTGGTGGAGCGGGGGCTGGGTCTTCCATGGCAACAACCCTCAACTATGGCCTCACACCGCCTTGCGCGCAATCGCCTCGCAAGCCTTCAAATCGAGCTTGCCGGAGGCGAGAACGGGGATGTCCTCGATGCGGATCATCTTCTTGGGAATCCAAAGCGATGGCACGCCACGGTCCAGCAGGCGGTAGCGCAGCTCCACAATCTCCAGGTGCTCGGGCGGGCCGGGGACATTGCTCAAAAGCACCAGCGCCTCTCCTTTCTCCGGATCAGGCACGCCGACGATGACGATGCGGCGGGTGGCCTCATTCTCCAGGCCAAGGGCCTTGATGACGGCTTCTTCGACCGTTTCGTGAGGCACCATCTCGCCAGCGATCTTGGAGAAGCGTGAGAGACGGCCCTCGATGTAAAGGAAGCCGTCGAGATCCATGCGGCCCACGTCGCCGGAGCGGAACCAGCCCTGCTTGTCCAGCACATCGGCGGTGCGCTTGGGATCATTGAGGTAGCCGGTGAACACGTTCGCCCCCTTGAACCAGATGATGCCGCTCTGGTGCAGCTGCAGCGGCTCGCCGGTCTCGGGATGGGTGATGCGCACGGCGAGGCCGGGCAGGAGCTGGCCCACCGAACCTGGACGGTTGGAGGGCAGCACCGGATGCGAATCTTCATCGCC
>FTCF01000468.1_pt1 | contig 14199 bp, 11 predicted proteins | sample 1639631 | NCBI WGS metagenome assembly FTCF01 (sample SAMEA3914864, study PRJEB12502) | metagenome | biome: forest; material: soil | place: USA | collected 2012-03-12 | depth 0.3 m
AACTGCGGCACCGAGGTGAGCGCCGCGCGCAACTCGCGGACCGCCGTCGTGCCTCCCGCAAGGAACCAGTCCAGGCCGTTGACGCGCACGACGTCGGTGTCCCCGCCGGCCGCGCGGACGATCGCCTTGCCGGGGAGCCAGTCCCATTCCGGGCAGCTGTGTTGGAACCAGCAGCCCAATTCGCCGTCGGCCACCCGGCCGAGATCGCAGGAGCCGGAACCGAACATGCGCAGTGAAGCTGCGGACACCGCTGCCGCGTGCCAGGGCATGGCAGCGCGGGGATCGGCAAGCCAGGTGGGGTGGATGTAGGTCGCGGCACCGAGTTGGCCGAGGGCTGCCCCCGACGGTCCCGGGATCCGTTCGTCGTTGAGGGTCGCGGGGCGGCCTTCGCCGCCGGTCCATAGCTTGTCCAGCTCCGGCTGATAGATGGCCCCGAGGATCACGTCCGCATCCGAAGTGGCCCCGGGTGATGCCGTGCCCTCGTGCTTCAAGGCGATCGCAGAGCACCAATACGTGGAGCCGTGCAGGAAATTGTAGGTACCGTCCACGGGGTCGATCACCCAAGTACGGCCGCTGCTTCCTGCCACCGAGCTTCCTTCTTCACCCAGGATGCCGTCGTCCGGGCGGCAACGGCGCAATTGCTCGAGGACGTAGGCTTCAGCCGCATGGTCCGCGGCTGTCACCACGTCAGAAACCGAGGTCTTCCGTTCTCCCTGCAACCCGCCCATCCGCATCAGCAGGGCAAGCTGCCCGGCTTCGCGGACCAGGGCCGCAGCGAGTTCGTAGTCGTCGAGCGATGGATCAAGTTCTGTGGCGGAGTGCCTGCCAGTGGTCATGGGTCCAGCTTATGTGGCGGGATAATGAATGACATGGCCAAGACCCCCGCCCAACGCATCAAGAAGCATGGCGCCAATGCCGCCGTCCCCCAGCACCACTTGCCGTCGGTGATCAATCCCACCACCCAGCGGTCCCCCGAGAAGGCGCAGAACAACGGCCGCCTCATAGTGATTGCCGGGGTGGTGGCCAGCCTTTTCCTGTTCTGGTACGTGCACCTGCTGACGCTCAACCAGATGACCCAGTTGTCCGGTGGCATGGCCATGCCCGATTCCCTCATCGGCGGGTTCTCCACCGACTACGTCCATCAATTGCATGGCGCCATGACGGACGACGCCCGCGGACAGCTCAGCTACATCCACAAGACCGCCGGAACCTTGTTTCCGCTGATCTTCGGCTTCACGTGGCTTCTGCTGATCGGCACCAATGTGGCCGGAAAGGCACTGCGCTGGGCCTTGTGGGCAGCTCCCCTGCTGTTCGCCGTGGTCCGTTTGTGGAGCAACGTGGCGGTTGACGCCGCGCTGGGATCCGCAACGCCCGACGCCGGCCAGGTGGCTTTGGCGTCCACGCTCACCGTGGCGGGCTGGGTGCTGTTCCTGCTGAGCCTTTTGGCTGGCGGCGCGGCCGTGTTCCTGGGGCGGCAGGCGTCCCGGGAGGACCGGCGGAAGATCCGGCAGGGCTAGGGATCGGACGCCGGACGGCCCTATCGTGCCGGTTGGAGCCCCATCGCCGACAACAGACGGTTCGCTTCGAGGACTGTCTTCCTGGCCGACTTTAAGCCTGCCAGCGTCCGGACTGCCGCGACGAAGTCCCTCGGTACGTTCTCAGGCGTCCGATGGCCCTCCGGAATGCAGTCCCAGAATTCCGTGCAACAGGCGAGTAGCTCGGGGGATCCGGCGGGGAGCCTTTGTTCCTCACCTATGGCTAGCACCAAGGCAACAAGAGCTGGCCAGACGAGATCCAGATATCCTTCGTAAGCCACAAGGGAGAGACCGCGAACGAGGCGGCCCAACGGCAGCCCTCCGCCTTTCAAGCATTCTGGCGCGGAGGCCGCCAAATGGTCCGCCGAAAGCTGCCCGGTCGCGGCCAGTTCCAGAACCATGTGCACCATGGCAACGCGGGTCTTTTCGTGAGCGGACGCGAGCGCCCTCACAATCCATTCGTGCGTGTGTACCCCAAGGTCGTCGGCGACCCAGGCTTGCATGCCTAGGCTCGAAACGTGATATTCAGACCAGGACGAATCTACCCAGGGCCGCAGACGCCACACGGCACCCAATTCGGGCCAGAATGGAACTTCCGCTGTATTTCCATCTGAACTGCGCTTTGCCGTGCTCCACAGCCCAGCCTCGAACAAATGCTGTGGGATCGATGGGAATCGTTCCTTTGGCACGGGCAATGTGAGCGGCTCGTCGACCTGAGGTGCAACGAATCCGCCCCCTGCTACCCAATCGCGCAATATCTTGCCAGCGTTCCGCTCCGGGTCATCGGATCGGTCCAGCGGCTTGACGTCGAGCGTTTCCAAGCCTTCCGCGTCCATGCCGGTGGTCGGCCCCAACCGAAGCAGGGCTTGGAACATGTCGGCCTCCCCGTACGCGACGCGTTCGCGTTCATACCATTGAAGGGCTGCGATGAGCCGTTCCAGGCTCACCCGGAAGTTCGCGTAGCTCGGTGTGGCCAGGGAATATGCGGCCGTCCCGGTCAGGACTGCCAATTCACTAAACCGAAGTATGCGGACTGCGCCCAGCGGATTCGTTGCCCGGAATGGAACGCGGTAGTCAAGCGGATCGGACAGCGAAGACCGAAGCAACTCCATCATGCTCCGGTGGGCGGCCAGGTTGTGCTCGCCCGAGGCCCACATCCTCAGCAAGAATCCGGGACTTGTCATCGCCCAGTGGCCCCAGCTAGTTTCTACCAAGCCCCTCGCCCATGGATTCTCAGGTCGAGCAACGAGCAACGGGTACTTCTTCCGATACTCCTCGCGATGTTCCGGAGGTTGGCGGTACAGGGAGCGCAGCAGCAGTTCCAGGTTTTGTTCCTCCTCGATTCGCGAGCCGTGGTAGGCGATCTGTTCAGCAAGGGCACGCCGGGGATTCCTTTTCAGTGGTACAAACGGTTTCTCTTCTTGCTGTCTGGCACCCGTCCCCCAAAGTTGTTCAGCCGCTGGAGCCTCCTGTTCGGCAGGAGTTCGCCGAGCCCCCAGGTTCTTCGCGGCGATGGCCTGGATCTCCAGATCCGAGGAGCCTGCTGCGGCCTCCCAGCACGCGGCGAGGACGGCGCCATCGACGGTTCCCGAGGCATGCCGGCCTTTGAGGTACACGACCAGCTGTTTCTGCAGCTTCTTTTCCCGGCCACCGAACACCGCAACGCTCAAATCCTCCAAGGCACTGCCGTCGAGTGGTGCCGTCAGGAGTAGTCCAACGGCAATCCCGGAAAGAAACCCAGGCGCGGTGGCAACGACGAATAATAGCAGCGGAGCGATGGCAGCCACTTCATCCGGCGTGAGCTCCAGAACTTTCAGGACGTCAGCCAATACGCGTTGCGCGGGGCTCCCGTCCCCCCGAGCCAAGGCCGAACGAACCTTTCCGAACACCTCGTCCCTGCGGAATGTCCCACGCCTTAGATACTCGCGGACTACCGGGCCGGCCGTCCATTGCTCACGATTGGAGGGCATAATCAACACACCCAGCGCGTTGGGAGCGTCGAAGCAACGAAAGAACGTCTCCGGGGCGGAGGCGTCCTCGTCCCAAAGTTCCACCAGTGATTTCTGCATCTTCGGAAAGAGTTCGGCTCGACCGTCGTGGCCGATCCGGAACTCGACGCCGGACCAGCCCGTGTACTCAAAGTGCGAAGCGCTCTCATCGTTCCAAACCTCATGGGACCGTGCGCCTACGAGGCTCCTGTAGTACCAGGCCCACAGCCGCGGGTATGCCTCAAAATCCTTCGGATCGATTCCAAAATGCAGCATTAGCGGCAGGCAACAGCGGACAACATTTATTGCTGACCTTTCTCCGCTGCGGGCGTTGCGTGAGATTGCCGCTGCCACAAATCCCCTGCACCAGCCCTCACCTCTGGACACCAGAAGGTCAAGCAGCAAAAGGATGTGGACATTGCGGATCGGGAAACTCCGCCAAGGCAGGAATTTGGCGGCACTGACTGGGGAATCCAAAATCACCGTCAGGACATGGATGGCCATGTAAAGATCCCAGCTTTGGTCAATGGACCGGCCGGCTCCGTACTGCCGCCAGTCGCGAGCATCAGCCAAGAGGAACCGGCGGTTCTTGGCGAACCACTGTGCCGCTTCCGTCCGCTCACTTGGGAGGATCCCCAAGGGGTACTCACGCAGAGCGCCCCATTGCCCCGACTCGATAAGGTGACGTACGCGCTCAACGACCTTGGGCTCAGCGCTCTCCGCTTCCGCCGCAGAGGTCGTCATGGGTCCGCCGGTCCTGGATTTTGAAAAGGCTCCACCCGGAAGAGCTGGGCCGCGAGCACGTGCTTGCAAGGCCCTCTGGAGCCCTGGTGGTCTGCCCACCATGCACAGGTGCACCGGTAAACCCCGTCAATTTTTCTTACATGGTGGACGTAGTAACCAGCCTCCGCCAAGACTTGCCACCGATCCCCTACCCACTCAATGCCCTTATTGGCTACGATGTCGCGCGCCGCCCGAAGCCTCGGGTAGTCCTTGACAATCCGGTCCGGTTCCAGCGGCAACTCCCGGTGGAAGTAAGCGTTCTCAAGCAGGTCGAAGCCCACCTTTCCGGATGTACCCAAACAAGCTAGGCCTTGAGTGACTCTTTGCATCGTGAGGCCCGCGCTGCCACCCAGCGCGGCGGTGGAGATGACGGGCTGCCACTGGAGAAACTCCTGCACTGCGGCCCCATCCTCCTTGGCTCCGGGAACAGCGAGCGCTTCCAAGATGCCGCCCTCTCCTGAGAATCCACGGTAAGGCGCGGGCGAAAGCAGCAGCGTGAAGTCGGCTCCGGGAAGCCTGAATACCCAAGCACTTGCACCACTGTCGTGGCGGAAAATCTCCAGTTTCGATGCAAACCTGGCCACCCTCTTTGCGGCGGCGAGCCTCCCTGTGCCGGCCAACGTGACAGTCGACGGCTTCTGGCGGACCTCCTCTCGGAGTCCACGAAGGGAGGGGGCGAGGAAAACAGTGCGTCCTGGCTGTGCTGCAGGGAGGGAGGCCAGGAACTGGGTGGTTGCGGGCCCGGCCACGGTGGCAAGATGAACCATTCCAGTCGCGATGGACGGGGTCTCGGCGAAGCCGCGGATCCATCGGTCCGGTAGCTCAACTTGACGCTCTACATGGCTGTGGTCTGGGGTCGAAACCACCAAGCGATCTCGGCCGACTTCCAGATGCATCAGCTCGTTTCTTGACACATTCGCCAGCATTGAGCGAAGCGGACCATTGATGTCCACGTTTGTTGTCCCAAAGCCGATTTCCCCGCCGTCGAGGCTGCTGCTCGTGAGGTCCAGCCGGGCATAGACGCCGTTGCAGGCCGAAAAGGACTCGGCGCGGAGGCGGTCACCCCCAGCGGTCATGACCGGGTCCAGGACGTCGCTCAGCTTGAAGGCTGCATCAAAATACCGTGAAGCTGCTACATCCGCCACGGCCAGCAGGGCGCTCGAAACCACCTCGGGCCGGACAGCAAAGCCTCGGAAGAAGCTCGGATTCTCGACCAAGCCTTGAGGCGTGACACCCAAGGCGGACTCAAGAAGGAGCTGTTGTACCCCCTCCGATTCGAGAAGCATCGATTCGGCGCGGTACATGCTCATGCAAATCCCCCGTCTTGAATGAGTTTGCCATAGCGCCAGAGTAGACCCCGGCAGCGAAGGGGCCAGCGGCCCCGGCGCCCCCGGCGCTACTCCCGGCGCGAATCAGGCCCTACTCCGAATCAGGCCCCGGCGCGAGCATCTCCCGGGCTTGGAGGGCCCGCTGGTGGGCGCCGGCTTTGTCGAAGCGGTCCGCCGCTTCGACAAGGCTTTCCTTCGCCGCCTGCGGGCTCCCGGTACCGGCTTGGGCCCTCGCCATCAAGAGGTAGACCTCGCCTGCCATCTGCGGCGGCAGTTGGTCAGCGCTGCGGCTGATTTCCTCCAGCAGCTCAAGTGCAGCCCGGGCGTCTCCCGCCAGATAGTTCCAATGCGCGCGGTTGAGGCGAAGCAGGAGAATTTCCTCTTCGGTGCCTCCGACGACATCAGTGGCGAGCTCTGCCCGTTCTATGCACCGCAGTGTGGCGGCGTCTGCCACTTCAGCGGCCAGCCTCATCGCGGCCGATGCCTTGTTGAATTTGGCCCAGACATCAAGGTTCCGCGAAGGGGAGAAGGTCTCCGCGGCCAGCTCATGGTAGTGGAGCCCTTCGTCGACCTTGTCGCAAAGGAACGCCACATTGCCGATCACCCAGTAGGCTTTGCCCGCCAGCTGGTCATCCATTTCATCGGAGATTCTTGCCGAGAGGGACAGGCACTCCTGCCAGGCCTCCTCCAGCTTGCCGGACTCGCCGAACGCGGCAATCAGTGCCTGCCGGGCATGGACGTCAATTTCCATGTCCGCATCATCATCGACCAATTCAACTGCCGACGACGCAGCCGAGGTGGCCATCTCCAGGAGCCCTTCACCCCGCAGGGAGTTCGCCATCAAGATCAGTGCCCGGGCCCGGTGCTGGGGAGAAGCCACGGCCAACGATGCCTCGGAAAGCGACCTCGCCAAGGCAGTGCTCGCAGCGAAATCACCGGCGTCGAGAAGGTTCTCGGCTTGAAGGAAAGTCATGTTCCACCATCCGGCGGAATCGCCCTCATCAAGGGCAATATCAGCAGCCGAGCGCGCACCATCGGCAGCCTTGGCGAAGTCGTGGCTGGCCCTATGTCCCCTCGCCTGCAGTTCCGCGGCGGCGTATGACGGCGCAACCTTCTTTTCTCCCATGGCTCCATTATGTCTCTGGGATCCACTTCAAAGGTGCGGCCGGGCAATTAGCACGATTTTGGGAGATGTTGACAAAGCATTGATGACACGGCGTGTCGTTACTCTTATAATGAGCGTGCTTCACTTCGTTCACTCCAGTCGCATCAGTCACATACCATCAGGAGCTTTCGCATGAAAAGAACTCTCGCCGCCCTCCTCGCGGCAGCCGCAATCTTGCTCGCAGGAATTACCGGCTCGGCAGCGATGTCCGCCAGCAGCCAGAGCCCCTCGCACGATTCGTCCATAGCCACGGGATGGTGGCCGAATTTCAGCACGAATTCGACCGAAGCCACGGGCTGGTGGCCCAATTTCAGCACGAATTCGGCTCAAGCCACGGGCTGGTGGCCCAACTCCACCACGCAGAGTTCGCCCCAGGCCACTGGTTGGTGGCCCAACTCCACCACCACGTCCACCCCTTCCAACTAGCTACAACTGAAAGGCACCGGATCTAAGGTCCGGTGCCTTTCTGCTGCCCGTAATCCGTTACCGGGAGGAGGTACGCTCACGCGCCTCGCAGCAGTTCCGCGAATTTTTCCGCTGCCATGGGCCGGCCAAAGTAATACCCCTGCCCACTGGCGCAGCCCAGCCTGGCAAGCTCAGCCGCTTGCTCCGCCGTTTCGATGCCCTCGGCAACGGCCTGCATTCCGCATGCATGAATGAGCTGTAGAACAGCTGCCACAAAGTCCCGTTCCTTGTCGTCCGTGCCCAGGCCTTGGATGAGCGAGCGGTCGATCTTGACGACGTTGACGGGAAGGCTGCGCAGGTAGCTGATGGACGAATAGCCGGTGCCGAAATCGTCGATTTCCAAGCGGATACCCAGACGCCGGAGGCCGGTCAAAGAGTATTTGTCGATGTCGCTGCCGTTCACCGCCATAGACTCCGTCAGCTCGATGACCAGCTTGGATGCCTCTACTCCGGTTTCGGCGAGCACTTCCCGCACATGCTCGATCAATTCCAGGCTCTGCAGTTCGGTTGTCGAAATATTGACGCGCATGCTGAAGTCTTCGTCCACGCCCGGGCCATCCTGCCACTCGCGCAATTGCTGCATCGCCCGCCGAAGAACCCAATAGCCGAGATCGATGATGATTCCGGTTTCCTCAGCCAGAGGGATGAATTCATCCGGCATCAACAATCCCCTGTCGGGGTGGTTCCACCGCACCAGCGCTTCAGCGCCTTCAATCCGGCCCGAGGCCAACTCGACAACAGGCTGGAAGTGGAGGACCAGCTGATCTGTCCGGATGGCTTCACGCAGCTCGGAGATCATGAGTCCTTGGAGTCGGCGCGCGTACAACAGGGCCGGCTCGAAAACCCTGACGCTGCTCCCCGGCTCGGCCTTTGCCGCATACATGGCGGTGTCTGCTTCCATCACGAGGTCGTCCACGGACTGTCCCGGCTCGGCGACCCGGAGCCCGATGCTGGTTCCACAGATGATCCGGACTTCGCCAATGTCGATGCTCTCACCGACTGCTCGAAGGATCCGCTTGGCAACGCCCCGCGCGTGAGCCGCATTGGATTTGGGCAGCATGACGGCGAATTCGTCCCCGCCGAGCCTGGCCACCATGTCAGTGTCGCGGACCGCGGCGAGCAGGCGCCTGGCAGTGACCTTCAAGACGGTGTCCCCTGCGCCGTGCCCCAACGTGTCGTTGATCCCCTTGAATGAGTTCAAGTCCAACACGAGCAATGCGGGAGGGAGTTCGCCCCGTTCGGATTCGACGAGTTCATGGTTCAGCGCCCTTTCGAGCGCCGTGCGGTTGGCCAACTGGGTCAGCGGATCAGTGAGCGCCATCCGTTCGAGTTCGATCTGGGCCTCGCGCAGCATGGCGGTTCGGCTTTCGACCCGTTCCTCGAGCTCCTGGTAGATGGCTTGGAGATCGTCCGCCATGAGGTTGATCCCGGTAATGACAGCAGCCACTTCGTCCCGCGGGCCGGAGACCGGGATCCTCGTGCTGAGGTCGCCGTCCGCAATCCGGACGACCCCTTCAACAAGGGCAAGGAGCCGAGGGTCCTGGGGCTCACGATTCACGGTGGTGCTCTCTCAACCAGGCACGGGCTTCCGCCTCGGAGGTGAAGAACTGCCCCGGAAGGGAGCCCGGCTTCGCGCGCAGGAGAAAATGCGCGATCACCCGGTCCACAGGGCTCTCCCCCAGGAGGGCGCAGGCTGAAACGGCCACGGAATTCGAGTACGTCAGGCGCGCGTCGTCGGTGACGGACAGTACGCCGGTCACCCTGAGCAGGAGCGGAAGCTTGCGTCCGTCCGCAAACAGGCGAACGGCTGCCGCGGCCGCCCGCGCTTCCGGCGAGCGGATTACGGTGTTCGGAGGGAGGGTGACCTCGACAATCCCGTCCTCCGCCAAGTCAACGGTGATCTGATCGACGTGGGCCGGCACGTCTTCGGATGAAGCATCCAAGGGATCATCGGGAAGCCGGGAATCCCTGGCGGGCAGTGTCTGGGCGCTCATCGCTGGGTGGCCTGCCGCCGTCGGACGATCGGCCCGTGGGAGTCCATAAGGGCACTGCCCGGGAGCTCGGAAGCTGCCCTTATGGGGAATATATCGCCTGCGTGTCCCGGACGACGCAGAACAAGCTGATGAGTCATGGGTCCTATGTTCTGCCGAGTCGGTCAATCTAGTCTGCGCCAGGACTGCGTGGAACCCTCAGCCCGGCGCCATTCCGGTGAGTGCACTCATGATAGTGCAAAGATTGCCCACCCGCTGACACGAGGCTACCTGCGAAAACTCAGCGTTTTGCAAGCCGCGCCGCCGTTCGCCGTACTTCCCGAACCCTTTGCGCGACGACTAGCCCGGCGGCGGAAAATCCGATCGTGACCGGATAAGCCATCAGGCGTTCCAAGGTTCCAGGCTCGGGGACATCCATCCTTGTCAGGCCACCGACCACGAGGGCGCCTAGCGTCAACGTCCCGCACGCCACGATGAACCAGCTCATCGCGGTATGCGGCAGCCAAAGCACCCCGAGGAGCAACAGTGCGAATGCTCCGCCGACGAAGAACATGAGGGCGCCCACAAGGTGGAAGGGAGATCCAAGGTCTTCCGGCACAAAACCAACAACCACAGTTCCCAGCCCGGAGATGCCCGTCAGAACCCGGACCGCGACGGCGGTGGGCCACGCCTTGCGGTAGGCAGCACCCTGCAGGATGCGCACGCCGGGACGGGCAGCTATGCAGAGGAGCGCCGAACTGAGCAGCAGCGCCCCGAAAAGCATGCCGAGGCCCTGCACCACGAAGGAGGCATTCATGAGCAGATGCAGGGGCGAACAGACGTCGCGGTGCTCGTAGATCCCGCACCTGAGCGCGCCCAGATCACTGATGAAGCCGGTCCGGCGATCGTAAGGCTCAGGACCGCGCCAGGCTTCGATCACCGCCGATTCGGCCACGAAATACTGCACCACGCTCAACTGGGCCCAGCCCCCGATGTTCGAGCGGATCGTGCCCAGGTCCGGGAGGTGGTCGCCGAAGGCGGCCGGCGCCGTCATCTGCTCTCTCATGCGGGCCAGCCTAGCGCCAGGGCACCCACGTGCCGGCCGCCTCTGTTGCCAGCGTGCCTGAGTCGCTGCGTCGGTGTTCGAGGCTGCCCCGGCAGCTTGTATGCTTGTATGCGTGCCCGGCCAGCGGCTCCCAGGAGCTTCCAGCACGCGCACAGGCCCTCGTAGCTCAGTGGATAGAGCACGGCTCTCCTAAAGCCGGTGTCGTTGGTTCGATTCCAATCGAGGGCACTTGAAAGACCAGCTGCGCGAATCGTCTCCGACGCTAGACCTGCGGGCCTACCTGCTGGGCAGCTGGACCGTGGAACGGTCCCTGTGGGACCGGGCGGGGGGCACCCGCGGTACGTTCACCGGCGTCGTGCGCTATTCAGGAACCCCCGACGGCGGCCTCCTCCTTCGCGAGGACGGCACCATGACCTGGCCCACTCACACCGGCCCGGCCTTCCGCGAATACCTCCTGCGCCCCTCGGACTCTCCTGCCGCCATGGATGTCTACTTCCCGGACGGGAAACCGTTCCACCGCATGAGCTTCCGCGACCACGCCAACGAGGACAGCCACTGGTGCGATCCCGATGACTACAAAGTCAATTACCTCTGGGGCGGGCCGGATGCTTTCAGCTACGCCTGGGACGTCCACGGACCGGCCAAGGATTTGCTGCTCGAATCCCGGCTAAGGAGAGAGCAATGACCCGTGCCAAGGACCTGATAGTCGTCAGCGCGGTCTGCGTGTACGACGACGCCGGACGGCTCCTGACGGTGCGCAAGCGTGGCACGGACAAGTTCATGCACCCCGGCGGCAAACCCGAACCAGGTGAAACCGCGGCGGAGACGGCATCCCGCGAGCTGGCCGAGGAAGTCGGAATCGACGTCGACCCGGCCGATCTGGAGCCCTTGGGGAGCTGGCTCGCCATCGCCGCCAACGAGGCCGCCACGGACATCGAGGCTACCGTCTTCACCGCACCGGGCACGTGGGAGGCCCATCCTTCGGCCGAGATCGCAGAGATCCGGTGGTTGGATCTCTCCGCTGAACTTCCGGACGATTTGGCCCCGCTCCTGACGGACCATGTCCTGCCCCTGCTCGCGAAAAAGTAGGGCCTCCCCGCACCGGACAATGCTGCGGGTGACACAGCCTGAAGTTCCCTGTTTTCCCATGAAATTCCGGCGGGAACTGGCTATAGTGATCGCACAGTTTGTTTTAACTTGATACAGGCTGCATTGTCAGATCCAGCTGGGGGATCGCATGCAATCTCTTGAACAGCGCCGACACGCCTGGGGAGACGTCGGCGGGGAAGTCCGCGGAGAACAGCCGCAGTTCCGTGATACTCCTGCGGAGGTCAAGGCGTACTCGACGGCGGGATTGGCCGGCTGGGCGGCGCAACTGGGTTCTCCCGCGCCCGAGGCTCCACGTTCCCGCAGAATGGCCAGGACCGGCGGGATAGCTGCGATCGCAGCGTTGTTGCTCTACCTGACGTGGCGGATCGCATTTACCATGCCGCTTGGCGGCGGGGATCTTGTCATTGCGTGGACGCTGGTGACGTTTGAGGCCCTTCCGCTGATGGGGCTGGTCCTGAAGTCCATCACGCTGTGGAACATCGACTGTTACGCGCCGGCGCCGGTTGCCGAACCACCCAATGGCATGAGGGTCGCCGTGTTGATCCCCACGTACAACGAGCCCGTTGAGGTCCTTGCCCCCACCATCGCCGCGGCCTGCGCGCTTCAGCCGAGCCACGAAACGTGGGTGCTCGATGACGGAAGCCGCCCGTGGGTTGCTGAGATGTGCGCATCCTTCGGTGCAAGGGTGGTCACCCGCACCGAGCATGACCATGCCAAGGCGGGCAATATGAACCACGCACTGGAGCTCATGGCCGCAGAGGAAGCGGCAGGCAAGGACGCGATTGACATCATTGCCGTGCTGGACTGCGACCACGTACCGCTGCCGACGTTCTTGACAGCCACCCTGGGATGGTTCGCCGACGAAAAGATTGCCCTCATCCAGGGCCCGCAAGCGTTCTACAACTCCGGAGCCTTCGACGACGACGGCATCTCAGGCGAACAGGGCTTGTTCTTCAACGTCCTGATGCCTTCGCGCAACGTTCCCGGCGCAGGGCCGTTCTGGTGCGGCTCAACCTCGCTGCTGCGCATGAAGGCGCTCCGCGAGGTAGGCGGAGTGGCCACCGAGACGATCACCGAGGACATGCACACGACCCTCAAGCTCATCCGGCGCGGATGGAAGACCGTCTACCACCACCAGACCCTGGCTGTGGGCCTGGCCCCGGCGACCGCGGATCAGTACCTGCTGCAGCGCCGACGCTGGGGCATGGGCGCGATGCAGATCCTGACGTACGAGCGCCTTTGGGCTGCCAAGAGCTGGATGACCTGGCGAAACTTCCACGAGTACATCAACGGAACCTTATGGTGGCTGGAGGGCATTGCCACTTTGATTGCCTTCATCATTCCGATGGCCGTCATGGTCTCCGGCGCCCAGACCTCCACCGCCGGGCCGGTGGAATTCACCCTGGCTTTCGCAGCCATGTTCTGGGTCCGTTTGTGGGGCGCCAAGAGGCTCATGCGCCACCAGATCCACTGGCCCACGGCGTTCGCCCTACGGATTTTCCGGGTTCCCGTTGGGATGGCTTGCCTTTGGTGGCTCGTTTCCCGGAAGTCGCTGGAGTTTCAAGTCACCCCGAAAGGCGCTGCGGAGCTTCGACTCCGCGGTAGGGCCCCGCGGATCCTCATTGTGCTGATCGTCATCGTGGCCGCGATTATTCTCTATGCGACCGCCGGAGTCTTCGGCTGGGTGCCTTGGCGGACAAGTCCGGGCTCCACGATTGCCGCCGGCGTCTGGCTGATTCTGGCCGGGGTTGTCCTGGTGCTGGGAACACTCCGGATCAGGGCCGCCGAATTCGCCACATCACGCAGGGGCGCCCACAGGGTCACAGTCAAGGTTCCCGTCACGATCGATGGCGTCGCAGGAGAATTGCTTGACATCTCCATGGGAGGCGCCGCGGTCCAAGTGGAGGCCGACGCGCTGCCCGAGGCCGGTCGCGTTCACCTCGCCCTGCCGGGGGCTGCACCGATTGCCCTGGACATCGTTCGGGTCTGGTCCACGTCGAGGGAAGGCCGCACGGAGTCCCTGCGGGTTCGCGACGGCGACTGGAGCGCGTATCGAGGCCTCGCACTCTGGCTGTTCCATACTCCCGACGATGTCCTGCCCGGTTTCCCGCCTGGCGTCCCCGCCGTCGCAACCCGGGAGTCGGCATGAGCGGCCACAGCCTGCGCAAGCCCACCCTGGCCTGGACAGTTGTCGTCACCGCTGCGGCAGTGGCTGTCCTGGCGATCGTCCTCGGGGCAAACCAAGGGACGTCCGCGGCACAGTCCGCCGGGGACCTCGCCATCCTGGCAGCCGCGCTGCTCGCCACAGTCAGTTGTGCCCGGGCAGCACGGCGCAAAGACGAAAGCTCCCGTGCGTGGCGGGTCATGGCTCTTGCCACCTTGCTCTGGACCATCGGCCAAGCAATCTGGACCTTCTTTGGGTTGACGCTCGACCATGACTATCCCTACCCTTCCCTGGCCGACGCCGCTTTCGTCGGCTATTCGATCCCGGCCGCGATTGCCCTTTATTTGTTCCCGCGGCCCCGGGTTTCCCGGGTTGCTTTCGTGCGCGCACTCCTGGATTCGGCAGTGATCGCCTCCGCCGTGCTGTTCATGAGCTGGGCCACCGTCCTCGGTTCCATGTACAGGGCGGAAGGCCAGGAAACCCTAGCCCACCTCACCGGCCTCGCCTATCCCGTTGCCGATATCGTGATGGTCTCCATCGTCCTCATGCTCACGTTGCGGAGGGCGCCGGGAGAACGCCTCAGGTGGGTCTGCCTGGGTGGCGGGCTCCTCGTCCTGGCGATCAC
>FTCF01000092.1_pt1 | contig 14037 bp, 13 predicted proteins | sample 1639631 | NCBI WGS metagenome assembly FTCF01 (sample SAMEA3914864, study PRJEB12502) | metagenome | biome: forest; material: soil | place: USA | collected 2012-03-12 | depth 0.3 m
ATTTTGAAAGCATTATGGCCGCAGCACGTCAAGCGAGGGAGAAAACGATGCTCGCAGCCGCCAGCGCCCGTCCGTTGCAGGCATTCGTGAACCCGAAAAGCAGCGCCGAACTTTCCGAAGTGATCGAGGTGATCGGCGGCGAAGGGTTCCCGGAGCGGATGCTGTCCTTTCTTGGGACGGTGGCCGATGCCGACCATTGCGCCATCTACCAGCTGATGGGGTTGCGGCTGGACGAGATCGGCGCCGCCGGCGACCAAGGTGCACCGACCAGACAGCGGGCCGAGACGGTGCGCTATGAGATCAGGCGCCAGCTGAACCAGGTTTGCTCCTCCGATTGCCATGTGGACGTAAGCTATTTTCACGGATTGGAGGTGACCGGATCGGAGAATGCGCCGGACCGGGACCGCCAAAGCATCATGATCTCCGGCAAGAAGGCGGATGCGGCTTATTGTGTCAGGATTCTCCGCTCGGCAGGGCGGGACGGTTCCTCCGACGCCGGCATCGAGCGGATCCGTGATCTTGCACAGATTCTGATTTCGCTGACCGCAAGGCATGCCGGTCTCGTCGAGAAGAAACCAAATCTGACCCCGGCGCTGTGTTCCCTGCAGGAAATCCAGGATTGCATTTCCGCGGCGACGACACTGTCACGCCGCGAAGCGGAGGTCTGCGCCCGGGTTCTGTATGGCATGACCTCCTACGGCATTGCGCTCGATCTCGGGATCGGAAAGGAAAGCGTGATGACCTACCGGAAGCGAGCCTATGCCCGGCTCGGCATCGGCAGCCAACGGGAACTTCTGATGTGGTATCTTGCCCGCTGGAGCGAAATCCGCGGCACTGAAGTTGATGGCGAAGGAATCGGCGGCGCGACGATCGCCGCGGCGGCCAACGACCCGATCCCGACAGCGGATCGGCAGCCGGAAGAAATGGACTTCGATCCCGCCGACGCCGGTGTGGCATCGTTCGACGGTGGCAGCCGTCGGATCAATGGGCGGAAGCTCGACCTGTGGGATCCGCATGGCGGATTGGAGCAGGTGCCTGGCGCCGATTGCGGTATCGAATGCGCCGTGCCCGCAAAATGTCGTGCTGAAACAGGGTCGAAGCCACTTGTTCCGGCGGTACAGCCCTCTCTCATGCGCAGCCGCCGGTACGGCCAAGCGTCGACAATCTGAACAGGGCCGGAGATGCCGCGGTCGCGATCGTCAATGCATGATCGTCGATCGCCCACCCGGCCTCCGGTCGATTTTCTTCGTCTGCTTTCTTGCATCATCGGAGGACGCATGAACCCGGCCACCATCTCCCGCAGCGCCACCGAACGCTTCGTCACGGGGATGCCGGCGGCGGAGGCGCTGGCGAGCGAAGCTGAGCGGCTCAACGCCAAGCGCGTTTTCATTCTGGCCGGCGGCACGCTCACGCGCGGGACCGACGAGATTGCGAGGATCGTCGAACGGCTCGGACCGCGCCATGCCGGCACCTTCGCGCGCATCGGCGCCCATGCACCGCTCTCGGACGTGATCGGGGCGATAAACCAAGCGCGGGACGCGGAAGCCGACCTGATCGTCACCGTCGGCGGTGGCTCGATCACGGACTCCGAGAAGGTCGTTGCGCTCGGCCTGAAGGCGGGGGTCGAATCGATGACCGACTCCGAGCGTTTCCTGGCGACCTATCGCTGGGGTTCGGGAAACGGTGTGTCGGGCGCGGCCACGGCACCCGACGTCAGGGTGGTCTGCGTGCCGACGACGCTGTCGGCGGGCGAGATCAACCGGGTTGCAGGCGTCATGCACGACGAACGAGGCAAGATCGGTTTCGAGCATGCCGACAACGTGCCCGTCACGATCATCTACGATCCTTGGATTTCGCGGCATACTCCTGAAGGGCTGTGGCTGTCGACCGGGGTCCGGGCCATCGATCATGCCACCGAAACCCTCGCCTCGCTCCGGTCGAACGACTATTGCGACGCCATCGCCGCAATGTCGCTGAACCTGCTTGCCGACGGCCTGGTGCGATCGAAACGCGACCCGGAGGATTTCGAGGGACGATTGCGTTGCCAGATCGGTGCCTGGCAATCGATGATCCCGATCGTCAATGGGGTGCCGATGGGGGCGAGTCACGCGATCGGCCAGGGATTGGGAAGCATCTGCCAGGTTCCTCATGGCCATACGTCCTGCGTGATGCTGCCGGCGGTTCAGCAATGGAACGCCGGAACCGTGCCGGAGCGGCTGCGTCGCGTCAGCGCGGTGCTTGGCGACGAGAACAGGCCGGCCCATGAGCTGCTCGATGAGCTGATCCGCGGCCTCGACCAGCCGCGCAGCCTTCATGAGGTCGGCGTGGAGACCGACGACGCGCTTTTCGCCAGGATCGCCGACCATGCGATGGCAAATCCCTGGGGCAAAACCAATCCCCGCAGCATCGAGGAACCGGCGGACATGATCGACATCCTCAGGATCGCGGCGGCGGCGTAATGGCGTTGCCGGCGCCGATGCGTCCCCGATGCGAGGGACTGTCGCCCGCCCCTCTTCGGGTTAGCGCTTTGCACCGGTGTTTCGAGCACGACGCTTGGCTTGGCGAGATTCCCGGAACTGGAAGTCTGCACCAGTACGTGATCGCCGGCCGCCATTCACAGGCGATTGGGAACCCACATCATGAACAAGAGAGATGGACGATGAGCGAACGCATGAAGGTTTGGCAGCTGGCAGAGTGGGGCAAGGCGAATCTCCAGGTGGCTGAACGCGAAATCCCGCGCCCGGGCCCCACCGACGTGCTGGTGCGGGTTCGCGCGGCATCGCTCAATTTCCGTGACGGTGCGGCGCTCAACGGCGAGCATCTCAGCGGCCGGGCGCCGCGGCCCTTCACCCCGTGTTCCGACATGGGCGGTGAGATTGCCGAAGTCGGCGCCAAGGTGACGCGCTTCAAGGTTGGCGACCGTGTGTCGGCCAATTTCTACACGGAGTGGCTGGAGGGAATGGCGCCGGCCAACATGCACCTGACCGGAATGGCGCTGGGTTGGGCGCTGCAGGGCACGCTCGCCGAATATGTGCTTGTCCCGGAAGCGGCCGTTGTCCGGGCTCCCGCCGGGCTGTCGATGGAAGAGGTGGCGACGCTTCCAGTCGCGGCGCTGACCGCCTGGTACGCACTGGTGACCGCAGGCGGCCTTCGTGCGGGACAGTCCGTGCTGCTGCAGGGTACGGGCGGCGTCTCGCTGTTCGGGCTGCAATTCGCACGCATGTTCGGGGCGCGCGCGATCATCACGTCGCGCAGCGCCGAGAAGCTCGAGCGGGCCAAGGCGCTGGGAGCGACCGACGTGATCGACACCTCCGTGCATCCGGATTGGAGCGCACGCGCGATGGAGATCACCGGCGGCCTGGGTGTCGATCACATCTTCGAGACGATCGGCGGCGAGAGCTACAACAAGTCGGTCGAAGCGTCCGCAATGGGCGCGCGCATCTCGACCATCGGCTTCCTGGGCGGGTTGGACTTCACGCTTCCGATCATTCCGCTGATGCTGCGGCGAATCATCATCCAGGGTCTATCGGTCGGACATCGCCGCTCGTTCGAGGACATGGTTTCCGCGATCGAGGTGAACCGTATCCAGCCGGTCATCGACCACGTCTACGACTGGGCCGACGTGCCGGCCGCGTTCGACCATCTCGACCGTGGTGCGTTCGGCAAGATCGTGGTCGCGATCAACCCATAACCATTCAGGTTGCGGGATGGGCAACCTCGAAGGCCCTGACCGCAACGTTGGCGACGCTGTCCACCGTTGTGCCGATGGCAGGGGCGTCGCCAGCGAACACCATGGTTTCTCGCGGTCGCGGCTTTGCCGCCACCATGTGCGAAAGGACAGGGCATGCGCATATTTCTGACCGGCGCGTCGGGTTACATCGGCGGCGCAGTCGCGTTGCGGCTGATACGGGATGGAGCGACGATTCACGGGCTCGTGCGCGATGCCGCCAAGGCCGAAGCCGTCGCGGCGCTTGGAATCGTACCGGTGCTTGGCAGCTTGGACGACTATGCCCTGCTCCGCTCGGAGGCCATCGCCGCCGACGCAACGATCAACACCGCCAGCAGCGATCATCGTAGCGCCGTGGAGACGCTGATCGGCGCCCTCGAGAATTCCGGCAAGCCGTTTCTCCACAGCAGCGGCAGCAGCGTTGTCGGCGATGACGCCCGCGGCGAGCCGTCAGCGCACATCCACAACGACAACGAACCGCTGGTGACCACGCCGACCCGGGCGGGCCGCGCGGCCATCGACCGCCTGGTGCTCGGCGCGACAGGGGTGAGGTCCGTCGTTCTGTGCAACACGATGGTCTACGGCAATGTCATGGCAATGCCGGGCGAAAGCGTTCTGCTCGCCGCCCTGGCACGACCGGCGCTGGTATCCGGCCAGGTCCGCTACGCCGGCCGGGGCCTCAATCGGTGGTCGAACGTCGAGATTTCCGATGTGGCGGATCTCTACGCGCTCGCCCTCGACAAGGCACCCGCGGCCAGCTTCCTGTTCGTCGAGAGCGGCGAAGAGGACATGCGTTCCATCGCCGGCGCGGTCGCCCAACGCCTCGGACTTGGCGAAACGGCCGGAACCACCGAGGAAGAGGCGGAAGCTCTCTGGGGACCGGCCAGCCACCCGCTGGGCATGAACAGCCGTGTCCGCGGACATCGCGCTCGCCAGTTGGGATGGCGGCCGAAGCACAGCTCGATCATCGATTGGGTGACCTCCCCCTCTTCGGAATTGTGCGCGCCGCCGGGCATCGCAAGGCAGGTCGGCGGCAGCTGACCGATGATTTTCCTCTCCGCCCCGCGAAACCCACCGGGAGTGTTTTCAGTTTTTGCCGATTGGCTTGCGTGACGAGATCGGGGCGGCCCGGATCCCGCTCCCGATACCCGGCCCAGCCTCCGCTGCAAAGCGGCGGTTGGGCCGGACTCCTGTCTGCGCCCCGGCCGCGGCGTGCAAGAAATCCAGCGAAGGGAACATCTCGATGGTGCGTCCGGCAAGGCACCGGCCCGATGCCGGAAGACCGGGACGGTCATCCGGCAGGCAATACCGCGCGGCCATCCTGATGCTGTTCCTCGCCCTGCTGGGCAGCCACATGCCGACGCCGCTCTACCCGCTGTGGCAAGCCCGTTTCGCACTGCCGGCGGTGACCGTTACGATCATCTACGCCTGCTATCCGGCCGGCGTGACCGCCGGCCTGCTCTACGGCGGGCGGCTGGGTGACCAGTTCGGCCGCAGGCCGCTGATCCTCGCCGGCCTTCTGCTCACCGTATCGGCCTGCCTCGTCTACCTGCTGGCCGACAGCCAGGGTTTCCTGGTGGGCGCACGCCTGGCGAACGGAATCGCCATCGGCCTTTTGATCGGGCCGGCGGCGGCGGCGATCGTCGAGCTTCAACCTGACGGCGACCACGCCGAGGGCTCGCGCCTGGCCTCCATCGTGACGCTGGCGGCGCCCGCCGGGGGACTGCTGGTCTCGACCCTGGCCGTGCGTTTCGTGCCCGAGCCGGCGCAGGCGATGATCCTACCCTTCCTGCTTCAGCTCCTCGCCCTTGCCGCAGCCCTGGGACTTCATGCCGTCCTTCGTGAGACGCTGCCACCGCCGAACCGGCGGTCGTGGCGGACGGCCTCCTACCGTCCCCAGAGCATCGCCGTCGCGAAGGGAATCCGGACGGGGTTCACCTTCGCCGCCCTGGCCGGAACCGTGTGCTGGTCGAGCACCGGGCTGTGGCTGGCCTTTGGCCCGGCGATCGTCATCGACGTCCTGGGGCCGGAAAACCGCCTGTTCGGTGGGCTGGCGGTCGTGGCATATCTCGCCATGGCCGGTTTGGCCCAGATGGCGGCGCGGCGCCTGGGATATCGCCAGGCGATCATGGGTGGGCTTCTTCTCATGCTGCCCAGCTTCGTTCTGATCAATCTGGCGCTGGGCCGGCAGTCCCTGCCCGGCCTGATGGCCGGTGCCGTGATGGCGGGGATGGGACAGGGGCTCGGCTGGCTCGGCTGCTCGGAACTGGTGAACCGGATCGCGCCGGGCGACCTCAGGGCGTCGGTTCTCTCGGCGCTGTATATTACCGGCAACATCGCGGCCGCGCTGCCCGTCATGGTGACCGGACTGGCCGCCGACATCGTCGGTCTGCCCGGCGCGGTGATGCTGCTGTCGGTCTGCCTCGCCGCGCTGGCAGTGGGGCTTGCGTTGTGGAACCCGCCCGTCGCGGAGACGCATCGGGCATCCGTCCCGGTCGCCGACGATCCCGCGGCTGGGGAGCGGGCCGCCTGTCCCCAGAGGTGAGGACAGACCCGCGGCGCCCGCGGGTTAGTTTCCGATGGAACGGCGCGGCTGCGGGCTCGGCCGGAAGCACCGGGGACCGCCCCGGCTGCACCCCTGGAAAAGCCGGTGCTCCCACCGCAGGCCGATTTCCGTTGAAATCTTCAAACGCTGGGCGAGAGCAAAACCATGATCGAAACTTGTCGGCACGGGCCGCTGACCGGCTTGCGGGTGCTGGAGATCGGCCATTTCGTTGCGGCACCCTTCTGCACGCGCCTGCTCGGCGATCTCGGTGCGGACGTCATCAAGATCGAGCCGCCAACCGGCGATCCCGTCCGCCAATGGGGCGCACAGGTCGACGGACACTCGCTGTGGTGGTCGATCCACGGGCGCAACAAACGGTCGTTGACCCTCGACCTCAAGTCGGAGCGGGCCGCTCCCATCATCCTCGACCTCTTGCGGTCGTGCGACGTGCTGGTGGAAAACTTCCGGCCCGGCCAGCTCGCCAGGATGGGCCTCGCCGACGACAGCCTGCGGCAGGTGCGCCCCGATCTGATCATCGCCCATATCTCGGGCTTCGGGCAGGACGGTCCCTACCGCGACCGCGCCGCTTTCGGCGTGATCGGCGAGGCGATCGGCGGGTTGCGCTACCTGACCGACCATGCGCCGGGAACCTCTCCCCTGCCGCCCGTCCGCGTCGGGATCAGCATTGGCGACAGCATCACCGGCCTCTACGCCGCGTTCGGGATCGTTTCCGCGATCTGGCAGCGGGATCGCGCCCGCGGCGGCGATGGCAGGGGCCGCAGCCTGGACGTGGCGCTGACCGATTCCGTCCTCAGCATGATGGAAGGATTGCTGCCGGAATACGGCGCGCTCGGCATAATCCGCCAGCCCACGGGGTCCGGCATCCCGACGGCCGCACCGTCCAGCGCCTATCCCTCGTCCGACGGAAAATGGATCCTGATCGCCGCAAATTCGGAACCCCTGTTCGCCCGGCTGTCGCACCTGATCGGCCACCCCGGCCTGCCGGCGGATCCCAGGTTCGCCGGCAATCGCGCCCGCGTGGCGAACGCGGCGGAACTGGACAGGATCATCGCGCAATGGACCGGAACGCTGCCGGCAGCCGAGCTGGACAGGCTGCTGGTCGCGGCGGACATCCCCTGCACCCAGGTCTACACCGCAGCGGAATGCGCCGCTGATCCGCAATTCCGCCACCGGGGCATGGTCCGGGAGGTCGATGATCCATTGCTCGGACGGGTTCTGCACACCGGCGTCGTCCCCCATCTGCCGGAGGATCCCGGAGGCATCCGGTGGACCGGCCCCGCGATCGGGGAGCATACGGAACAGATCCTGACCGAATTTCTCGACATGGGGCCGGCCGCGATAGCGGAACTGCGCGCGCAGGGGGTGATCCGATGACGATGCAGGATGCAGGCGCGCGCGCGCAGATCGTCGAGGTCGGACCGCGCGACGGGTATCAGGGCATCGGCCCCATCATCCCGACCGCGGCCAAGATCGGCCTGCTGAAGCGGCTGGCCGCAGCCGGCCTGACGCGGATCGAGATCGGCTCCTTCGTCAGCGAGACGGCCCTACCGCAATTGCGCGACACCGCCGAGGTGCTGGCCGCGTGCCGGTCCATCCCGGCGATCGTGCCGCAGGTCCTGGTTCCCAACGAAAAATACGCGCGGCGGGCGATCGCCGCCGGATCGGAGTTCCTGGCCTTCGTGCTTTCGGTGTCGGAGGCCCACAACCGCAGCAATGTCCGCCGCCATCCACTGGAATCGGTCGGCGAATATTGCCGCCTGCTGGACATGCTGCCGCCCGGGGTCGATGTCCGGCTGAACGTTGCGACCGCCTTCGACTGCCCGTTCACCGGCCGGGTGGCGGAGGGCGATGCGCTCGCCCTTCTCGATGAGCTCGTGCCGCTGCATCCGGACGCCGAGATCTGCTTGTGCGACACCACCGGCAAGGCGGTTCCCGACCAGGTGGAACGTCTGTTCGCAGCGGCCATGGCCAGGTTTCCCCAGGCTGATCGCTGGGCGATGCACGCCCACGACACCTATGGGCTGGGCCTTGCCAACGTCCACGCCGCATGGCGGGCCGGCGTCCGCGTCTTCGACGCGTCGTTCGCCGGGCTTGGCGGTTGTCCGTTCGCGCCGGGCGCCACCGGCAACGTCGCCACCGAGGACGTGGTCTGGATGTTCCACCGCATGGGCATCGAAACCGGCATCGAACTCGACGCGCTGGTTCCGGTCGCCTGCGACGGCGCGCAACTTCCCGGCGGGCTGTCCGGCGGGCGCGTGCGGGCCGCAATGACCGGTGCCCTTCCAACATCGGCAAGCCCGGTCGATTGAGCAGGACGGCCCGCCTGAAGCAACCATTGAAACCCCGAGCGGTTGCCGCTCGGGGTTTCGTTTTCCCGGAAGACCATGCCGCTGCCGGGGAGTCTTCCTGTCGTTCCATCCGGAGCTGGAATCCGGCATCCGCCCCCGGCGAGCCTCAGTGAATGTGGAGGCCGCCGTTCACGTCGATCGTGGCGCCGGTGACATAACCGGCGCCGATCGATGCCAGGAAGGAGGCCGCGGCGGCGACCTCCTCCGGCTGGCCGACGCGGCCGAGCGGCACCGCCTCCAGCTTCTGGAACTTCTCCCCCCGGGAGGCCGTACCGGTCGCCTGGGTCAGCATCGGGGTGTCGATCGGCCCCGGCGCGATCGCGTTCACGGTGATGCCGAAACGCGCCAGGTCGCGAGCCGCCGCCCTGGTAAGGCCAAGCACCGCGCCCTTGGAGGCGGAATAGGTGGCACCGGACTGGATGCCGCCGGTCTGCGCCGCCGTCGAGGAGACCGTGATGATGCGGCCATGCTCGACCGGCCTCGCGCTGCGCCGCCGCGCCATTTCACGGACGCACAGGAAGGTGCCCCGGGCGTTCACCGCATGGACCCGATCCCAATCCTCGAGGGTCGACTCGATCAGCGTGATCCCGGTGGCGGTGCCGCCGGCACCCATGATGCCGGCAAAATGCGCCAGAACCGCGACCGGCCCGACCTCGCGTTCGACGGTGTCGAACACCGCGGCGACGGCCCGTTCGTCCGAGACGTCCAGGGCGATGCCCCGGTGCCCCTGCCCCTCCAGGGCTTCGGCGACCCGGCTTGCGGACTCCTGCCGCATGTCGGCGACCACGACGGTCATGCCGTCGCGGGCGAACTGCCGGGCCGTCGCAAGCCCGAGCCCGCCGGCCCCCCCGGGGACGAGTGCGATGCGCATGTCTCCTCCCTCCCCTCCTCCTCGCGCCGGTTTCCTACCGGGCGATCCACTCAGCCGCACAGTCCTTGCCGACCTGCACCACCTGACGGTCGAACATCAGGATCCTGGTCGCCGACATATCAAGGAACCTGTGCTCGTTCTCGATCAGCTCCTGCTGGAAATCAGGCAGCGCACGCATTTCCTCGTACGCCTCCAGGCTGTCGAACCAGATTTCCGAGAAACCGTCGTAGCCCAGTTCCGCCATGGTCGGCCAGCCGCTGCCCGGAACGCAATGATGCTGCACATACCGCCTGATGTATTTGGACAGCACGGGATTGCTGGCGACCAGGGGACCGTGGACCTCCTGCCAATGCCGGGAGAACTCCTCCCGCGTCAGGCCGGGCTTCCGTTTGTAGAATCCAAGGGTGATCAGCATATGAACTCCCGTTTCCCAGGAATCGGCCGGGCATGGCCAGGGCCTTGACGGACGCCGGCGATCCGGCAGCGACGCGATTCAGACCCCGGCGGCGAGCCGTTGCCGCAGTTCCCGTTTCAGTACCTTGCCGTAATTGTTCTTCGGCAGCGCATCGACGAAGACGTAGCGCTTGGGCCGCTTGAACCGTGCGATATTGTCGTTGCAGTGCGCGTCGAGCGCGGCGGCCGTCAGGTCGATGCCGGGCCGGGACACGATGAAGGCGACGACGATCTCTCCCCATTCGGCCTCGGGCTGGCCGGTGACGCAGACCTCGACCACGTCGGGATGGCGGAGCAGGACCTCTTCGACCTCGCGGGGATAGATGTTGGAACCGCCGCTGATGATCACGTCCTTGGAACGGTCGCGTAACGTCAGGTAGCCCCGCTCGTCGAATTCGCCCATGTCGCCGGTGTAGAGCCAACCGCCGCGCACGGCCTCGGCCGTCGCCGCGAGATTGTTCCAGTAGCCCGACATGACGATGTCACCCCGGCAGACGATCTCGCCGATCTCGCCGGCAGGCAGCGGCCGGCCCTGCGCGTCGACCACCGCCACCTCGACCCCGCTGCGGGCATAGCCGACCGAACCGAGGATCCGGTCGTCGGGGGTCGCATGATCCTCCCGGCGCAGGCCGGTGATGGTCATGGGGGATTCACCCTGGCCGTAGATCTGCACGAAGACCTGGCCGAAGGCGGCAAGCGCCTTGCGCAGTTCGTCGACATACATCGGACCGCCGCCATAGACGATCGTGGCGAGGTTCGCCGGACGCCGGCCGGACGCCTCGGCCTCCAGGCGCAGACGCTGGACCATCGTCGGAGCGAGAAAGGCGCTGCAGGCGGGGGGATGGTCGCAGAGGTCCAGGAATTCGGCCGGATCGAAGCCGGAAGAGGCGGGAACCACCTGCCGCGCCCCGCGCAGTATATAGGCGGGTATGTACAGGCCCGACCCATGGGACATCGGCGCGCCGTGGAGCAGGCTCGGCTCGTCGCCGAAACTCTCCATGTCGGCGATGTGCGCGATGGTCATGGCCAGCAGGTTGCGGTGCGATAGCATGGCGCCCTTCGACCGGCCCGTGGTCCCGCTGGTGTAGAACAGCCAGGCCAGCGCATCCGGTGAAGGATCGACCGGATCGGCCAGCTCCTCAACCATCAGCGCGGCATAATCGCTGCTGCCGATCAGGATGCGGCGGCACGCGGCAGCCGGCGACGTCGCCAGCGCGGCATCCAGCCCGGCGAGGATCTTCGCCGACACGAAAGCCACGCTTGCCCCGGAGTCTTCCAGTATATCCACCAGTTCCCTGGGATGGAGCTTGGCGTTGACCGGAGTGGCGACCATGCCGGCCGCCCAGATGGCAAAGAACAGCTCGACATATTCGGGCACATTCTCGGTGACGACGGCCACCCGGTCGCCGGGCCTGCCGTTCCGGCGCAGCCCGCCGGCGATGCGCAGCGCGCGGGACCGCAGCTCGGCGAAAGTGCAGACGGGAACCGTGCCGCGGAAGACAGCGCCCCGGTCCGGCAGGCGTGCCGCCGTCTGGTCAAGAAGCGAAAAAAGATTCACCTGCGTCCCCTCATCTTGGAAGCGGAAACGGCCGACTCATTCCTCACCGCCCGCCCTGGCCGCCATTCTCCGGTCCCACGCAACGCACGGGCGGTCCTCTCGCTCATTCGTCCAGCAGCTTCCGCTCGATGAGCCAGTTCCGCACAAGGCCGGTCACCTCGGCGAGATGATCCGGCTGGCCGGCATAATAATGCGTGCCGCCATGGATGATCCGAAAGATCTTGTCCCTGCTGGCCGCGGCGTCGTGGATCATGCCGGTATGGGGTTGAGGCACGGCATCGTCGGCACTGTTCTCGATCGACAGCAACGGCACGCTGACGTGGGCGGCGCAGGCGACGCCGTCGGCACGGGAATCATCGATCGACCACTGCGACAGCCAGGAACGGAGAGTGGAAAAGCGCCCGAGCGCAACCGGACCGGTGTTGACCGTCTCCGGATTGCCCAGATAGGACCATTGCGGCCGCCGGTCGTTGGGATCGATCGACGGGTCGATGAAGCGGGGATCGGCAAAGGTGCGGTGAGTGACGAATCCGCGTTCCAGCTCACCCCTGTTCCGCCGGCGCAGCGTCTCCAGCGTTTCGATCACCCAGCCCCGGATCCTGCGGATCCGGTCGAGCTGGGCTTGCCGGTACTCCGCCAGGAAGTCGGCGGAATAAGGTGGCCGGTTCGGATTGCCGGGGTTGTAGATGTCCAGATGGGGAATGCGGCTGTCCGGATCGAGTTCGTTGCGGACCGACGGGTCGATGTTGTCCAGCAGGAGCTGCGCTCTGGAAATGTGGGCAGCCTGGAAGACGAGAGCGTCGGCCGGGATCAGCCTGGCCCCCACGATATCGACCGGATCGCCGGCAGGCGTGGTGGTTATCGTCGGGTTCTCAGCCTGGGACTGGTAGAACAGAGCCAGCGACCCGCCCCCGCTCCAGCCGACGATGACCACCTTCCGGTACCCCAGCACCTCCTTGGCGTGACGCACGTAGGCACCGAGATCCAGAAGCACCTTTTCCATGATCAGCGCGGCATCGTTCTTGGCGTAGCGGCTCGCCGCACATAGGACATGGGCACCCGCCCGAACGGCGGACCGGGGCACCGGCAACAGCTGGAGCGTGGAAGTCGGGTGCATGAAAATCATCAGCGTCGAGGACGGACGCCCCTTCGGGCGCATCAGGATCCCTTCGAGATTGACCGCGCCCTGGTTGCCGGCGAAGCCATAGGTTTCCACGAAGGCCGACTTTTCCTCATACTGGACATGAATCCAGGTAAACTCGACCTCCGCAGATGCGTTCTCGCCGCTTTCCATCTGATTTTCCTATAGTTGTCCGGCAACGGCCCTGACCGCCGCGCTCACGACGCGGCGTGACCAATGGCTCCACGCCAACATTCCATTGGTCCTTGGTAAAACGGCAAACCGCGGCCCGCTGTCCCCTTGCGGCGGTACGTCATGCACCGCGCGATCAGGATAGGATGCATTGGCTGGCACCTCCGTATAAACTGCCTGGTGGCCGGGTAAGGCGGCAGGGGATCGGCAAAGACAAGGCTTCCGGCCGCTGTGGGACAAAGCGATGGACAGGTTGGACGAGATTGAGGAACCGGACTTCGCCAAGGATGCAAAGGTCCCGGAATCGGAACAGACGACCGGCGGCTTCCTGCCGGAAGAATCCTTGCCGCACGCCTTCACGGTTGTGGCAACCCGTGTCAGCACGACGCTCCAGAAGATGTACATGGAGCGGTTTGGGATTTCGGTAGTAGGATGGCGCCTGATCGCGATCCTCGGCAGCCATTCGCCATTGTCCGCGAAGGCGCTGGCCGAACTGATGGCCATGGATCAGGTCAGCATCAGCCGCGCGCTGGAGCAGCTTGTCGGAAAGCGGCTGGTTTCCCGTCGTGTCGATCCCACCGACCGACGGCGTGTCGTGCTGCGACTCAGCAAGCGGGGCGAGGAGGTCTATAGCGAAGTCGTTCCCGTCCTCCAGGCTGCCGACACCGCGGTGACCTCCGGCCTCTCCGACGAAGACGCGAGAACTTTCCGCCAGTTGATGAAGCGGATTCTGGCGCACTCCGCAACGGTGCTCCCGGACGACGGCGATTGGCAATCGCTGCTGGCCACCCACGGGCCTGCCTGCGGACCCATCGGCCGGAAAGCCGGCACCGAATCCGCCGACGATTGATAATGTCCGGTCTGCCCATTCCCGAACGTATGCCTGGAACCTGAGCGCCACGGCCACGGGCCTTGCGGTTTCACCGCCGGCTATCGCGCGGCTCGCACGCGGACGCTGGTAGGAATACAGCGACGTCATGGCAGCGGCCACGAAGCATTGAGGAACATGTCATTCTGAAAGGAAACAAATGATCTTCGAAATGCGCCAGTATTTCGTCGCCCGCGGCAGGATGGCGGACGCCAGGGACCGGATGCAGAACCACCTTCCCGGTCTTTTCGCCAAGCACCGCATCAGGGTGGCCGCGAGCTGGTCGGTGGTGGCAGGTCCGCGATTGCCGATCTTCTGCTACATCATGCAGTGG
>FTCF01000105.1_pt1 | contig 14020 bp, 11 predicted proteins | sample 1639631 | NCBI WGS metagenome assembly FTCF01 (sample SAMEA3914864, study PRJEB12502) | metagenome | biome: forest; material: soil | place: USA | collected 2012-03-12 | depth 0.3 m
AAACACGACTTGCTGCTCCGCGCCGGAGGCCAGGACCAGCCGAACCTCACCGGTTCCACTGACAGCGCCGGCCTTCACAACAGCCTCGGCAAACGGCGGCAACGCAACGGACCCGGACGCCCCGCCCGCAAGCGCAGCAGCCCGATACGCCTCGATCTCGGGGGCAGGAGCAACCACCAATGCACCGTCCTCAACCGAGATGAAGCGCGGGTGGGTTAACACGCCGGCCCACCCTGCGGCGTCGATCTCGTCTTGCGAACGGCCACGTCGTCCATCACGGCCCGGGCCTTCGTTGGCCCATCCCCACAGCAGGGCACGCGGCTCAGACCCCGATCCGGACCCGGACGCAGAATCCAACTGAACAATCTGGGGAGCATAGAAGTCCCGGCCAAGGTCGGACCTGCCGCCGGAACGCGGGACAAACACGGGCAGCCCCGTGGACGGGTCCTCGGCGAGCGAGCCGATCAGATGGCCCACTCCGTTGGCGTGCTCATGGTCGTCGCCGGAGAGCCAGAGGGAGAACATCATGACCCAGGTGTCGGCCCCGTCGGACGCCACCCCGTCGGCAGGCACCTGAACCAGTTGCGGGCACTCCCAGATTTCGGCCGGAGTGTGCGTGGCCGCGACGGGGTTTTCGGTGGTCAGCCAAATGCCTCGGTACTTCCAGTCGGACATGTCCTCCACCGTGTACAGGAGCAAAGCAGCATGTCCATTGGCCAGCCCGGCGCCCTGCATGGCGTAGCGCTTGCCGTTGAAGTGGAAGATGAAAGGGTCGCGCACGGCCGTGACCAAGCCATCGCCCGGCATGGAAGCGGCAATGTGGCCATCCTGTTCCCAGGTCACCAGGTCCGCGGAGCCCCGGGAAATCACCACTTGCGAGTGCCCACCGTCGCCCCGAACGCCCGAGTACGCAGCGGTGGGGACACCGCCGTCGTCGGTCACCACGCCGGTCCAGCAACCGAACTCATCCGGCCCGCCGTCCTGCGGGCGGAGTGCGACCGGATGCTCATCCCAGTGGATCAGGTCCGGGGAGCTCACGTGCCCCCATTGGATCCTGTGGTGCCGTGCCGATTCCGGGTTGAACTGGAAGAACACGTGGTAACTGCCGTTGATGTAGCTGATGCCGTTGGGGTCGTTGATCCAGCCTTGCGCCGGCCGGGGGTGGAAGCGCGGGAAAGCCGGGTCCGGGTGGGTGGCAGCCGCAGCAAGTGCAGGGGCGGAGGATATGAGGTCCGTCATCGAAATCCTTTCAGGGAAGAAGAAGCTATTTGCCGGTGCCGGCGGTGAGTCCGTCACGCAAGGCGCGCTGGCCGAACATGAACACCACCAGGGCGGGAATCATGGAGAGGATCACGCCCGCCAGCACCACGGAGATGCTGCCCGTGCCGAGGTTGCCCTGGAGCGACACCAAGCCCAGCGGGAGCGTGAAGTTTTGCTCGGAGATGGTCAGGATGAGCGGGCGGAAGAACTCGTTCCAGTGGTAGTTGAAGGCCAGGATGCCTACGATCGCCATGCCCGGCATCGCCAGCGGCGCGTACACGGAACGGAACGTGCGCCACGGCGAGGCGCCGTCGATCGCGGCGGCCTCGCCCAAATCACTTGGCAGGCCCAAGAAGTACTGGCGCATCAGGAAGGTGCCGAACGCCGTCGGGATCGCTGGAAGGATCAGCGCGAGGAGTGTGTCGGACAAACCGATGCCGCGGATCAGCATGAAGACCGGAACGATCGTCACCTGCGCCGGGACCATCATGGTGGCCAGCACAATCGAAAACAGTGCCCCGCGGCCCCGGAACTTGAGGTTCGCGAACGCGTAGCCGGCGAGCGCCGCCGTGAACATCTGCCCGACGGCGATCAGCCCCGTCACGAGGGCGCTGTTGAGGACCAGAAGCATGATGTTGAGCTGCTTGAAGACCTGGTCGTAGGACGAGAAATCGGGGTGAAGCGGCAGGAACGACGGCGGCAACTGGAACGATTCCGCCGGTGGCCGCAGCGAGGTGGACAGTGTCCACAGCACCGGACCGAGAATGAAGACCGACGCGATAAGGAGCAGCACGATTCGTCCCGCCATGCTCCAGTTCCGCTTCTTGCGGGGCGCAGGCCGTTGGGGAGCCAAGCGATCGACGGCGGCGCGCTGGGTTGAGGTTGTAGTCATGGCGGGCCTTACTGGTAGAAGACGAATCGTTTGCTGAGCCGGAACTGGGCGGCGGTGATGGCCATGATGATCAGCGTGAGGATGACGCCGATCGCCGAGGCCTGGCCGAACTCGAGGCGCTGGAATGCCGACTCGAAGATCACCATCACCGCGGTGCGCGTGGAGTCGCCGGGGCCGCCGCGGGTGAGGACGTAGGGCTGGTCGAACACTTGCAGGGCGTTGATGATCGCCATGACCGACGCCACCAAGGTGGTGGGGCTCAGCAGGGGCAGCGTCACGTGGAGGTGTTTGCGCCAGCCCGTAGCGCCGTCGATCGACGCAGCCTCGTACGTTTCGGTGGGGATGGACGCCAGGCCGCCGATGAACAGCAGGAACGAGAACCCGAAATTCTGCCACACGTAAACAAGAATTACGACGGCGGCAGAACCGGCCGGCGTCGTCAGCCACGGGACGGCGGGGATGCCAACGAAAGATAAAAGCCAGTTGACCACGCCGAATTGTTCGTTGAACAGGTAGCGCATGAAGATGGACACCGACGCCGCGGACAGGATCAGCGGGAAGAAGAAGGCGCTGCGGAAGAAGACGCGAAGCCAGGCCGGAAGTTTCTCCTGCACCATGATCGCCAGCGCCAACGCGAGGCCGAGCTGCAATGCCACGGCGACCACCACAAACATGATCGTGTTCAGGAACGACACCCGGACCGTGGGGTCCTGGACCACTTCAGCGAAGTTGTCGAACCCGACGAAGCTTGGTGCGGAAATGATGTCCCAGCGGAAGAACGCAAGGACCACGGACGCCACGATCGGCACGAGCGTGAACAGCCCCATGCCCAGGATGGTGGGGGCCAGGAACGCCCAGGGCAGCCAGCGCTGACGCTGTCTTCCGCCTGTCTCGCCCTTAGCGGCGCCGTTTCGGCGTTTGAACCCCGCGCCGTTTCGGCGATTGGTGGACATGCCGCTGGTTGCCGTGCTCATGCCTGCCTCCTCAAGGCGATCTCAAGGTCGCGTTGCATGGAGTCGAGGGCCTGCTTGAGCTGGCGCTCGTCACCGCTGACGGCCAGGGATACGTTCTTCATCAGTGCGGTCTCGACGGCGGCCTGCTGGGGCGGTGCCGGAATGGGACCTGTGGTGGGGAATTTGTCCAGGGTGTCGTAGAAGACTTTCCAGTGCTTGGGCCCGCGTCCGGCGTACAACTGCTCGTTGACCATGGAACGGCGCGCGGGGGTGGTGTTCGGCGTCGGGAAGACCAAGCGCATGGCTTCCAGGCTGGAGGCGAACTTGAGCCACTCCCAGGCCGCGTCCTTGTCCTTTGCGGTCTTCATGATGGCGTAGCCGGCGGTGCCGAACTGGTGCCGCTGGGTGCGCCAGCGCGGGAAGAACTGGACGTCGAAGCCGTCTTCCTTCATTCCGGCTTCGTGGAGGCCTTCCACCCAGTAGCCGCCAGCCGGGGTCATGCCGATCCTGTTGGAGGCGAACAGCCCGACGAGTGAATTTCCGCCGCCTTCTTCGGGTCGGACACCAAGGCCATCCTTGACGAGGCCGCGGAGGTAGTCGAACGATTCGTACACCCGCGGGTCATCGGCATTGGGTTCAAGCCACTGGTAGCCGCCGGAGCGCAGTCCGCGCGAAGGATCCTGGGCGTAGAAGCTGTCCCAGAGCCATTCGCCGCCGGTGGACTTGGATTCCTTGAGGAAGCTGGTGTCGTTGGCATAGAGCCAGGGCACCACGCCGCCGAAAAGCCTGTTCGTCCAGTAGTACGGAGTGAAGTCCTGCGGCCTGGCTTTCCGCATGGCAGCGAGGGTGCTGCGGAAATCGACCTGGGTCCAGTTATCTGCCGGCCGCTCCAGCCCGGCTTGCTGCAAGGCCGAGGTGTTGTAGTAGATGTTGGCGGCATTCCAGTCGATGGGAAGCTGGAACAGGCTGCCCTTGTACATAAACGCCTCGACGAGGCTTGGGTGGACGTCGGCGAAGTACTCCTTCATGTCCGCGGCGTCGCGGCGGAGGTACTCGTCCAGAGGGTGCGCCAGTTTCTCGGCGAAGAGCTGGGCGCCTTCGGTGGCCACGTAGACCACATCCGGTGGCGTCCCTGCTGCCACCATGGTGAGGATCTTGGTGAAGAAGTCCTTCCAGTCCGCGGCCTGGATGGCCTGGACCTTCACCTTGATTTCCGGGTGCACCTTCGCGAACGCATCAATGACCCGCTGGCGGGCGGCTGCGTCCGCTGCGGTTCCCAAGATGGCGATGCTGAGGCTGTTGTCCCCGCGGCCCGGGATGTCCATGCCGGTCAACCGCGGCCACGACGCCACAGTTGCTCCGACAATTCCCGCACCCAAGGCACCCAGGGCTGTCCTGCGTGAGATCTCACGCAGCTTCCCATTGCTTCCTTGCATGACTCATTCCTTCCTAACACGTGTTAGGTAGCGTAAATCCATCACCTAACACGTGTCAAGCGTCACATTCGTGTTACGCGCCCCTCACCCTCCCCGACGCCGGCTCACGTATGTCCCATTCCCGCCCGACGCCCGCTCACATATCTCCCGTTCCCGCCCGACGCCGGCTCACATATCTCCCATTCCCGCCCGACGCCCGCTCACATATGGCGCCCAGTTCCCACCCAAAACCCGCCATACCCGAGCGAGCGTCCACCCAAAAACCCCCATATCCGAGCGAGCGTCCATCGAAAACCCGCCATATCTGCAGGAGGGTTCACTTCCGAAGACTCGGCGAATACGCTGAAACAAGCTGCCCCATTCCCCCGTCCCTAGCTTTGGAGCCCATTGATGACAGGTTGGAATGCCGAGAACCTTGCAGGTTCGGCCGGCGCAGGTGCCGTGACGCTGTTGGCAGGAACATCGTTTTGCGTCTCTGCGGCCAACGGCGATATGGACCAACGGCGCCCGCACGGGATGTTCTTCCGTGACACGCGCTTCGTTTCGAATTGGGCGCTCGCGGTGAACGGTCACCCCATCGAGGCCTTGGGTTCTCCTGTCCCGGAGCCCTATCGCGCCGATTTTGTCGGCCGAGCATCCCGCACCGATGGGTTGGCAGACAGCCATCTGCTGATTGAACGCCGGCGGAGTCTGTTCGGCGGAGTGCACGAAGAGATTACGGTCAGGAATTTTTCCAGCAAGCCCACCCGCGCCACGGTTTCGCTCACGGTCAATGCGGACTTTGCCGACATCTTCGAAGTGAAGGAGGGCCGGGCACGCCACGAGAGCGTGCATTTGACCCGTGGTAGCGACGGTTCGTTGGTCCTTGAGTCCCAGCGGCAGGGGCGGCACGTCCTGGTCACCGTTGACGCTCCGAATGGCGTGGTTGACGGTGATGTCATCAGCTATGACTTCACTCTTGAGCCGCAAGGCCATTGGTCCACGGGTGTGACGGCCACGCCATGCATCGAGGGGGTCGGACCCGAGGCGGACGCCCAGGTCTGGGGCAACCAGCGCCCTTACGATGTCCCGGAGGAAAGGCTGCAGGAGTGGCATGGCAAGGTTCCCACAACGGAACTTGCCAACAAGGCCTTCGAGAAAGCGTTGGTGCAGAGCAGGGCTGACCTCGGCTCCCTCAGGATCTTCGACCCCGACCATCCCGGGCGGACGGTGGTGGCTGCAGGATCGCCTTGGTTCATGGCCCTGTTCGGCCGGGACTCGCTCCTGACTTCCTTCATGACACTTCCACTGGACCCGTCGCTGGCGCTGGGAACCCTCAAAACCTTGGCCGACCATCAGGGCCGGACCGTCAACCCGCTCAGCGAGGAGGAGCCGGGCCGCATCCTCCACGAAGTGCGTCTCGGTGCCACCACGGGCCTTGCACTTGGCGGGGGGAGCGCCTATTACGGTTCAGTGGACGCCACGCCGTTGTTCGTCACTCTCGCCGGGGAGCTCACCCGTTGGGGATTCCATTCCGAGGTCTCGGCCTCCCTTCTGCCAGCGGTAGACCGCGCCCTGGACTGGATCCGCGACTACGGAGACGCCGACGGTGATGGTTTCGTTGAGTACTCGCGGGCCACGGACCATGGCCTCCTCAATCAAGGCTGGAAGGATTCATGGGACGGCATCAACTTCGCCGACGGCACATTGGCAGAGCCGCCGATTGCCCTGTGTGAAGTCCAGGGTTATGTCTACACCGCGTATCTCAGCCGGGCCTTGATGGCCCAAGAGGACGGCGATCTGAAGCTGGCCGCAGTATGGGGCGCTCGCGCAGCCGAGCTCAAGCGACTTTTCAACGAGAAATTCTGGCTCCCTGAACGCGGCTATTTCGCCATCGCCCTCGATTGCGAGAAACGGCCGGTAGACGCATGCGCGTCCAATATGGGCCACTGCCTTTGGAGCGGAATCGTCGACGACGACAAGGCTCCGTTAGTCGCGGAGCGGCTGATGTCGGACACCATGTTCACGGGCTGGGGCGTCCGGACGCTGGCTTCGGACATGGCGGCCTACAACCCGGCGAGCTACCACAACGGCTCGGTGTGGCCGCATGACAATGCACTCATTGCCGGCGGATTGATGCGCTACGGCTTCGTCGAGGAGTCGCAGCGCCTCGTCACAGGCATACTGGAAGCCGCCGAGGCATTCGGCGGGCGGCTACCGGAATTGTTCTGCGGCCTGGACAGGAATACCTACGGGTCGCCCGTCCCCTACCCTTCGTCATGTTCGCCGCAGGCTTGGGCCGCCGCCACACCGGTTCACTTGCTGAGGGTGTTGCTGCGCTTCGATCCTTGCCTCACCCACGGCGGCCTCTGGCTAGCACCGGTGGTTCCCGCAGGCTTCGGCGACATCAAAATGGGCAACATCCCGCTCGCCGGCTCCCGGATCTCAGTGGAAGTGGTCAACGGAGAAACAAGGGTCACCGAACTGCCCGAGAATATCGCGCTGCACCGCGAAGCCCGCAAACCGTTGTCCGATCTCTTGGATGTCCACCACGTCACCGCAGGATCGCAGAGGGGGCACTAGGTGCGCATCGGCCTTGTTGCCCCGCCTTGGATTCCGGTACCGCCTCCTGCATACGGCGGCACTGAGTCGATCATCGATATCCTCGCTCGTGGCCTGGTTGCCGCCGGCCATGATGTGCTTCTGGCGGCGGCGTCCGGAAGCACATGTCCAGTGGCCAAGGTCCCCGGCCCACCGCTTGCCGACGGCTCGAGGATAGGGAACGGGACGGACGAACTCCGCCACAGCGTGTACGCATTCGCGGCGATGGACGACGTCGACCTCATCCACGACAACACCCTGGCGGGACCGCTCTACAGGCACCGGCCGAAGGGAACGCCCATCGTCGCAACGGCCCATCTCCCCTTTTCGGCCGAAAACCACGACATCTACCAGGCGATGGCCACCGACACCGCGATCATTGCCATCTCGCACCATCAAGCGGACACTGCCCCCGGAATCAAGGTACGGAGGGTCATCCATCACGGGATAGACACGCAGTCCGTCCCGCTCGGAGCCGGCGACGGTGGCTACGCCAGTTTCCTTGGCCGGATGCACCCCGGCAAGGGCCTGCCGGAAGCAATAGAGACCGCCCGCCTCGCCCAGGTTCCCCTGCGAATTGCGGCCAAGATGTACAGCGCGGAAGAACATGAGTACTACGCCGCGGTCATCGCACCGCTGTTGGGGCCCGACGTCGAATACCTCGGCGAGCTGAACGCTGCGGACAAGTTCGTCCTCCTGGGCGGGTCCGTGGCCCTGTTGAATCCCCTTCAGTGGGATGAACCCTTCGGGATGGCGATGATCGAGTCCCTCGCCGTTGGGACTCCGGTGGTGGCAACATTCCGGGGATCCGCCCCGGAGATCGTTGCCGAGGGTGTCACGGGCTATCTCCGCTCCAGTCCCCCGGAGCTAGCCGAAGCGGTCATTGCCGCCGCGACGCTCGATCGCGGAGAATGCCGCCGCGCCGCGGAAAACTACTTCAGCGCCGAACGGATGGTCGCTGAACACTTGGCGCTCTATGAGGAACTGCTCGCCGAGCAAAAGTGATCCTCCCAGCCAAATATGACACCCTGAAAGCAATGAGTTCTCCTAAGACAAGCCGACTGCCCGCCACACGCGGGACCGCTACCGGGCGCCGGGCAGGCGCTGGGATGGGCATCCTTTTTGTGCTCGCAACCTTGGCCTGCATGGCCGCATTCATTGCCACCTACTATTTTTTCGTTCGCACCACCACGGGTCAGTACATCGACGAATCCGCCCTCGTGGAAGCCGCGACCATCAACGGTCCCACCGAACGGGCAACCACCCAGTTCCTCGATTGGTTGCCGGTCATCTCGGTGGCGATCGCCGCCGTCGTCGTTCTTTTCGTCACGATAATGCGCCGTCGCTGGAAGTCCGCCGGGATCGCGGTGGCCGCTTGTGTCGCGGCAAACCTGGCCACCCAGCTCCTCAAGGACTGGTTTCCGAACAGGCCGTTCCGCGGCGTCCAGACCATCGAACTAAACTCGCTGCCCTCCGGTCACACCACCTTGGCGGCCTCGGCGGCTGCCGCGGTGTTCTTGGTGGTGTCGCCGCGCTGGCGGCCCCTGGCGGGGTTCCTCGGTGGCACTTTCGCAGTGGCGGCCGGCGTTTCCACGCTGATCAACCAGTGGCACCGGCCCGCCGACGTCGTCGCCGCGTTCCTCGTGGTGGGAGCGGTCATGCTGCCGGCCGGCTGGTTGGTGCTGCGCACGGGAAAGCGCTGGAACGTCCAGGACGGCCGGGGTGAACACTGGGCGTCGTCGCGTTTGTGGCTTTCGCTGTCGACCCTGGCGGGCGTCGCGGCCGCGGCCGTTGCGGTGTACTCGCTGATTGGAATTGCGAGCGGTTTCGGGCCGGAAAGCAGCACTACCAACTACTTCTGGGCCGGGGTCTCCCTGATTGTCATCGCCGGTTATCTGGCAACGGTAGCTGCCACTTGGCTTTTCGGTCTGAGTGCCCGACGGCGGCAGTCGCCTTAGTGCCGCGCGGCGGGGGCGTACCCTGATGCTATGGGCGCCGAAGTCCTGGATCTCAGGCTCACCACGGGCATACGGGTTCCGTGCCTCGTCCACGGCGACGCCGACGCGAAGCCGCTGTTGCTTTTGCACGCCTGGGGTGAATCCCGTCGTAGCTTTGACCGCCTTGTGCCTTTGCTGGCGGACTTCAGGGTTTACGCGCCCGACCTCCGCGGCCAGGGCGATGCGGAGAAACCGGAGCTTGGCTATTCGCTGGCAGAACAGGCAGAGGACGCCGCCGCCATCCTGGATGCGCTCGATGTGCGAAGGGCGTTCATCCTTGGTTCCTCCAGCGGCGGCTACGTGGCCCAGCAGTTAGCCATGGGGTATCCCGATCGTGTCGCGGCGCTCGTCCTCGTGGGCTCTCCGCTGAGCCTTCGCGGTCGGACTGCTTTCGCCGACGAAGTCGCCGCTCTCGAGGACCCCGTCAACGAGGACTGGGTACGGAGTTCCCTGGCTTGGTTCCCACTGCTGCATGCGATTCCTGTTTGGTTCATCGAGGACCGGGTACGCGACGGGGTCAGGATGCCCGCGCATGCGTGGAAGCTCATCCTCGATGGTTTGCGTACGGCAACTCCGCCCACGGAGTCCGGAACCATCCTCGCGCCCACCCTGATCCTGTGGGGCGCACATGACTCCGTGCTGCCCCGGAGGCACCAGGAGGCCTTGGCGGCTCGAATACCAGGCGCCGTGTTGAAGGTTTATCCCGGGGTGGGGCACCTGGTCTTGTGGGAGTGTCCGGACCAGGTGGCAGCGGACGCGACCGCGTTCCTCAGTTCCCTCGGCTAAGGTTCACGCACGGCTGCGCAGTGCCGTACCGACACCCGCACCCGCTTTCGGCACCAGTGCGCGCAGCCGGAGCCGGGCCGGTTCCTCGACGTACTTGAACAGCAGGTGGGTGGCCAAGGCAATCCCGAGCAGGCACGCCGCCGCGAGCAGGTTCTCCGCCAGCGGTCCGGCACCGTTCGGCCAGTCCCTGATGAGCCAGTAGAAGAGGTAGATGAAGAACATGTGGACCAAGTACAGGCTGTAGGAGCTGCGCCCGCCGTACTGTAGCCACCTCGCGGACAATGCCGAGCGGAGCCAGCCGCGGGTCAGGCTAAGAAGGCCAATGAGCAGCGGGAAGGCAAGCACCGCCAGCCGGCCCGGGCCGGGTTTTCCGGCCATGGCCAGGAAGACAACGACGGCGGTTCCGGTCAGCAGGGCGCCGGGACCAGCCAGGGCAGGGTTGAACTTCATGCGGTCCGCATTCCGTGCGGCGATGCAGGCGAAAGCGCCGGCAATGAAGCAGCAGGCGATCCGCAGCAGCCATTCGTAGGGCTGATGCTCCACCGTGGCGATTGGCAGGTCCGGCCCCAAGATGGCAGTCGGCAGGAGGACAAGCACAGAGGCGGCCAGCGCCGCCAGCGGATGCAGCCGACGCAACCGGAACAGGACCAGCGCCAGCAGCGGAAACGCCAGATAGGCCAGCCACTCGGCGCTGACCGTCCAGCCCGGACCGAACCAGCTCGCGCCGTCGGTGCCGGGTTGGAACCAGAGATGCATCATGAGCAACTGCTTGGCCAGTCCCCACGGCGACAGGTCCGGAGCCTGGGTCTGCAAGGACCATTCCCGCACGGATTCCTGGGCGGTTCCGTACACGAACCACAGCCCCAGCACCCCCACCACCAGGGCGAACGCGGGCCACATCCGGGCGAAGCGGGCCCAGACAAAGTCCGCTGCAGCCCGCCAGCGGAACCGTGGGCCCAAGCGGTCCAGGTAGGTGTAGGTGATGATGAAGCCGCTGAGCACAAAGAACACGTCCACGCCAAGGTCGCCGTTGGCAATGACGGGACGGAACAACTCATAGACGGGCCCGAGGAAGGTGTGCTGCATGGCTTGAAGATGGAAGAACACCACCCACAGCGCGGCAACAAAACGCAGTGCGGTAAGGGTCGCGAGATCAGGCCGGGACTGCTTTGCTCCGCTCGTCGGCAGGCGATTCTCCGCCCCGGAATCCGGAGCCGGGACGCGGTTGGTGTCGGGTTTCCCAGGGGTCGGATTCGCAGTGGGGGCACGATGCGGAGGCGAGATGACTGAGAACATCCAATCCACCATACCGGAGGCACCTGACCGGAGTCTGGGAGCTGCTTACCCAACTAACTCGCAGTTAATGTCGTTTTCGGCGCCCAAAGCGACATCTAATGCGAGTCAGTTGGGCACACCCCGGTGGGGTTCAGTAGTTCCTGCGGTGCTTGAGTTTCGGGAGTGCGACGGCGAACACCGCCGCCGCGGCCACGCCCAGGACGCCTGTGGCCCAGACGCCCGCCGCGAGCGACACTGCGGCAGTGAGGGCCGAGAGCAGCACAGGTCCACCTGTGGCACCGGCGTCGGAAATGAACCTCCACAAGCCGAGGAATTGCCCACGACCCTTATTCGGGGAAAAGTCGGCGCCGAGCGTCATGATGAGTCCTGAGCTGATGCCGTTGCCGAAGCCAATCAGGAGCGAAGCCAGCAACAGCCCCACAAAATCCGCGGACGACGGCATCAGGAACAACGCCGCGCCCATGATGAGGGTGGACGGCACCGCGACCCACATGCGCCCCTTGCGGTCCATCAGCTTGCCGGCCGGATAGAACACCAGCATGTCGATTGCTCCGGACAGTCCGTAGATCAGTGAAGCGTGTGTGGCGTCCAATCCCAGGTGGTCCGCCCACAGTGGGATGACCACTTGGCGTGAGGCCCGCAGCGCACTGAGCAGCAGGATCCCGGTCCCGATGGTCAGGAACACGCCCGCGTGGGAAACCGCGACGCCACGGAGGGTGGGCTCGGGACCCTTGCGTCCGCCGTCGACGTCGTCCGGCAACACAAGGTCCGGGATGGTGAGGGACAGCACCGCGGCGGCCGCCATACCCGCCACGCCAACCCAATACGCGCCGCTGATCCCGGCGAACTGCATGACGGCCGCGCCGACGAACGGGCCGATGAACACGCCGATCCGCGTGACGCCGCCCAGCGTCGAGAGGGCGCGTGCCCGGTAGATGACCGGGACGGCTTCCGTGAGGTACTTCTGGCGCGCGAGGTTGAAGACACTCGTGGACATCCCGACGACGGTCATCGCCGCGGCGAGCAGCCAGATGCCGTTGTGCGCAAGGAGCGGCGCGAATCCGGCGGCCAACAAGGCCAGTGCTCCGGCGGCGCCTGCGGCGACGATGGCCCATCGTTCGCCGAACTTGATGGTGATGAGCGAAGCGGGCAGATTGAAGAACCACGAGCCCAGCCCGATCAGGGTGACCACCAACGCGGAAACGGCCACGGAAGCACCGAGGTCGCGGGCGGACAATGCCACCACCGGAAGCACCGCGCCTTCGCCGATACAGAACAGCAGGGCCGGCCCAAAGGCGGGCAAGGCAATGCTGCGAAGATTGAAGGGCTGAAGTGTGCTGGTGGTCGTCATCCCTTTCATCCTAGGACGCTGCCTCCTTTGCGACGCGCCAAATACCTCTCGCGCAGGGAATTCCGGCTGCGTCAGGCATTCAGCGCAGCGCCAGGCATTCAGCGCAGCGTCATCGGGCTCCGCGCGGACGACGCCGGGGCACCCCTGCCAGTGCCAGTTTCCGTTCGAATACGCCGGGAGCCATGAGTTCTGCCCATACCCAACGGACGACGCCGCACCCCGTGGCACGGATTCGGTCCTCGCGGAGCTTCTCATCGATGACGGCTTGAGCGGCAGTCCGTCCCTTGAGGAATTCCGGTTTCAGGTACTTGTCGATGCCGTCGAACTCCCCGGCTACCCGCACACCCTTCCAATAGAAGTCCGAGTAGCCCACGAGGCCCGCTTCGTCGCGGAATTCACGTTGAAGAACCGGGACTTCGAATCCGGAGACATGCATCAAGGCGCGGCTGTAGGATTCCCCCGCGGATCCGGAAAGGGGATCCGCGAAATCGACTGCCGCTTGGATTCTCCGGATGGCCGCTGCCGTGTAAATTCCATCCGCTCCTGCCAGATTCGACGAACGGGGTGAAAGCGGCCAGGTCCAGCACCGTGCGAACCCTGTCGGTCACGAGAAGTCCCTCGCAGCGATACACCTTGAGGCCGGCGGGGTCCGCAAAGTGGCGGGATATCCCGGCCCGGGAGCGGCCGCCGTCGTTCTGGAGAGTGAGGGCCTGCACCGGATGATGCACGCCTATGGTGGGGATCCCCCACACAGACGCCGCCGAATGCCGGGCGAATATGGTCCGTGCGGTGGAAGTTTCGGCCGCAGCGCTGACTTGGACGCGATATTGTTCCCACGGTTTCATTGCGGCCCATGCCGCGCCGTCAACGTATGCTCCTTGGCGCACGCGGTGCAGGGTGCCCGTTTTGGCCCTCCGGGCGAGTTCCTTGAGTGTCGTTCCGTGAAAAAGGTGGTCCCTGCTGAGGATCAGGCGAGGCAATTGGGTCATGCCTAAGAACGTGCCACGCGGGCTGCGGTCCGTGGCAGCACCGAATTCCTCCATGTGGACAACTCCGGGGAAATAATCGCGACGCGTCCCGTACCCGCCGATACCATCGTGTCCCTGCGACCCCGGAATTCCCTGTGCGTCAGGAATTTGGCGCAGCGCCTACTTCAGGAAACTCGCGTCGAACGAGTTCAAGTCCACGTTGATGCCATTCAGGGTGTGTTCGAACTTCTGCTGGATCCCCACGCGCATCGTGCCGGCCGTGTTCCAGCCGCCGTACTGCACAGGTGCCGGCGCCAGGTGGTCTGCGGTCCAGCTGGAGTAGTTGAGGTTGCTCGTGTCGGTATCCCAGAGGGGCACATCCGAGAATGCGGTGCTGTTGCCCATCAAGCCCGGCCACATGCCGCTGCCGCTGTAGATCACTGGCCGCACGCCCAGGCTCCGCACGCCATTCACCATGGCCCGTGTTACCAGGGATCCCCC
>FTCF01000157.1_pt1 | contig 13800 bp, 13 predicted proteins | sample 1639631 | NCBI WGS metagenome assembly FTCF01 (sample SAMEA3914864, study PRJEB12502) | metagenome | biome: forest; material: soil | place: USA | collected 2012-03-12 | depth 0.3 m
CCGTGCCCGCCGCATTTTCCAGATCCACGCCCACCCGGAGCCCCGGTTCCGGATGCGCGACGGCGGCAAACAGCACCCAGCCCGACGACCGTGAGGCGCTGAGCACCAGGAGTGCCGGGCCGCCGTCGAGCAGGTACCCGGGCCGGCCATGTGCGATGTCCGGCCCGGCACCGCAGTCCGGGCACTCATAGGCCGCCTGGAGCTTCGAAGCGGGAACACCCAGGAGGGTTGCGGCGAAGTTCTGCTGCGCCAGCCGGGATGCCAGGAATTCCAGCCGGAGGAGCGGGGCCATGGCGTCTCCACGAAGGGTCTCGGCCGGAGACAGCAATTCCGCCGCCATCTTCTCGATGTCGGCGGAATCAGCAGGATCCAGGGACTGGATGTGAACAGCCAGCCCCTGGATCCCCGGGTTGATGCGCGTCAGCGCTGGACTGCTCCGAATCGCTCAGCGGCGACGGCGACGGCGGCCTCGCGTGCCTCCGATGCCTCGTCGGCGGTCAAGGTGCGGTCCGTGGCACGGAATCGCAGCGCGAAGGCGAGCGACTTCTTGCCGTCTTCGATCCCGTGGCCCGCGTAGACATCGAACAGGGCGACGTCCTCGAGGAGTTCGCCTGCGCCTTCCCGGAGGGCGGCCAGTACGGCGTCCGCCGGAACGTCCTGCGGCACCACGAGGGCAACGTCCTGGGTTGCCACCGGGAAACCGGAGATGTGCTTGGCAACAATGACGTCCGGAGCGGCGTCGAAGAGTGCGTCCGCATTGAGCTCGAGGGCAACGGAGCGCGCCGGCATGTCATGGGCTGCGAGCAGCTTGGGGTGCAATTCGCCGGCGTAGCCCACGATGTCGCCGGAGCGGAGCGCCAGCTGGGCGGCACGGCCCGGGTGGAACGCCTGGTGGCTGCCTTGGCTGACCACGAGTTCCACGCCGAGGACATCGCCCACGAGCCGGGCAACATCCAGGGCGTCGGCCCAGTCCCAGGCACGCGGAGTGTGGGCCGCCGCGGCCGGGGAATCATGGCCGGTCAAAACAGCGGCGATGTGCAGCGGCTGGTCCGGGACGCCGTCGTACAGCCCGTCAAGGACCTCGTCGGAAGGCTTGACGCCCAGCGGAGGGATCGACGCCGTGCCCAGTTGCCCGTCGGGAAGGAACACCGAGCCCGCCTCGAAGAGGGCGAGGTCGCGGAACCCGCGGGAGTGGTTGCGCCGGGCAACCTCGATCAGGCCGGGAAGTATGGAGGTACGCAGGTAGCCGTGTTCTTCGCTGATCGGGTTGGCCAGTTTGAGGGCGGTGCGTGCCGCGCCCTCCTCCGCAACACCGAAGGTGTCGTTCGATGACTTGGAGACGAACGGGTACGAGAGGACCTCGGTGAGCCCGGCGTCGGCAAGGGCCTGGACCACGCGGCGTTTCTGCTGCTGGGTCCGCGTCAAGCCGCGCCCTGGAGGGGCCACGGGCAGGGTGGCCGGGATGTTGTCGTAGCCCACCAGCCTTGCGATTTCCTCGGAGAGGTCTTCCTTGGTTTCCAGGTCATTGCGCCAGCTCGGTGCCGTGACCACATAAGAGCCATCCTCTTCGCCCATCAGGACGATGGCCCCCAGGTCCCTCAGGGAATCAGTGATCTGTTCTTCCGTGAAGTCGATGCCGATCCGGGAGGCCGCGTAGTTGGCCGGCAGCTCGATGGTCACGGCATCGGGCGCTGTCCCGACGTCGGTACCCGCTTCGTCTGCCGTCCCCCCGGCCAGTTCGACCAGGAGGTCGACGACGCGTTGGGCCGCAACGTTGGCGACCTGCCAGTCCACTCCGCGTTCGAAGCGCTTGGACGCCTCTGACGGCAGCTTGTGCCTGCGGCGGGACCGCCCGATCGAGACCTCGTCGAAGTGCGCTGCCTCGACCAGGATGTTGGTGGTCGAATCCGAAACTTCGGTGTTGGCTCCGCCCATGACGCCGGCGATGCCGATGGCGCCGGAGTCGTCGGTGATGAGGAGGTCTTCGACGTCGAGCGCACGCACTTTGTCATCGAGGGTGGTGATCTTCTCCCCCGCGACGGCGCGGCGGACCACGATATCGCCCGAAAGCTTGTCGAGGTCGTAGCAGTGGTTCGGCTGGCCGAGTTCGAGCATCACGTAGTTGGAGATGTCGACAGGCAGCGAAATGGAGCGGATGCCGGCCAGGCGCAGCCGGGAGACCATCCATGGCGGGGTGGGACGGGTGGCGTCCACGCCGCGGACCGTGCGGGCCACGAAGCGGTCGCAACCGGGCTTGCCGTAGATGGGAGCGTCGTCGTTGAGCTTCACGCCGTAGCCGCCCGAGAGTGCCGCAGGGGCATTGACCTTGGCGGCAGGGTCCGTGAAGACGGTTCCGGTGGCGTGGGCGTATTCGCGGGCGACACCACGGATCGAGAACGCGTAGCCTCGGTCCGGAGTGACGTTGATTTCGGCGGCTTCGTCGTAGAGGCCGAGGAGGGACATGGCGTCGGTGCCGATTTCGGGATCCAGGCCAATGCGGGAAAGCACCAGGATGCCGTCGTGGTCCTCGCCGATGCCGAGTTCACGGACGGAGGCGATCATGCCTGCGGACAGGTGCCCGTACGTCTTTCGCGCGGAAATGTGGAAGTCACCCGGGAGCACGGCGCCCGGGAGGGTCACCACAACCTTGTCTCCCTCGACGAAGTTGTGGGCACCGCAAATGATGCCCTGCACGCCGGAGGGGTCGATGCCCTTGCCGGTCAGGGTCTGTTCCTGGCCTTCGGGAACCACGCGGACCTGGCACCAGTTGATGGTCTTGCCGTTGCTCTGCGGTTCCTTGACGAGGCTCAGGACCTGGCCCACGACGATGGGACCCTTGAGTTCGTCCGTGGGGCGGTGGACGGCTTCCTCTTCAAAACCGACCTTGACGAGTTCCGCCATGACGTCTTCGGCCGTTGCGTCGGCCGGAACCTGCGCGAATTCACGCAGCCATGAAAGTGGGATACGCACTGTTAGATCTCCATCCCGAAGTGCTCGCTGAAACGTACATCGCCTTCGATCATGTCGCGCATGTCGCCGACCTCGTTGCGGAACATGAGCGTGCGCTCAATGCCCATGCCGAACGCAAAACCTGAATACTCGTCCGGGTCGATGCCGGCGGCGCGCAGGACGTTGGGGTTGACCATGCCGCAGCCGCCCCATTCGATCCAGCGAGGGCCGCCCTTGGCACCGGGGTGCCAAATGTCCAGCTCCGCGGACGGCTCGGTGAACGGGAAGTAGTTGGGACGCAGCCGGATTTGCGCCTCGTCACCGAACATCTGCCGGGCGAAGTGCTCCAAGGTGCCGCGCAGGTCGGCCATGCTCAGCTTCTTGTCGATGGCAAGGCCCTCGAACTGGTGGAACACGGGCGTGTGGGTGGCATCGAGTTCATCGGTGCGGAATACCTTGCCCGGGCACAGCACATAGATGGGCACTTCGCGCTCCAGCATGGAACGGACCTGCACGGGGGAAGTGTGCGTGCGCATGAGCAGGTGCGCCTCGGGAGGCTCCACGAAGAAGGTGTCCTGCATTTCGCGGGCCGGGTGGTCGGGCTTGAAGTTGAGGGCGTCGAAGTTGAACCACTCGGACTCGACCTCGGGTCCTTCGGCGATTTCCCAACCCATGCCGACGAAGATGTCCGCCACGCGGTCCTGCAGGGTGGACAGGGGATGGCGGGCACCGGCACGGCGGCGCCGCGGCGCCGCCGTGACGTCGACGGTTTCCTCGACAAGGATGCGGGCGTCGTTTTCGGCTTCGAGCACGGCGGTCCGTGCGGCGAGCGCCTGGTTGACGCGGCCACGGGAGGAACCCATGAGCTTGCCTGCGGCGGCCTTCTGCTCCTTGGGCAGGCCACCGATTTCACGGTTGGCAAGGCTCAAGGGCGACTTCTCGCCGGTGTGCGCCAAGCGGACGGCTTTGAGTTCTTCGAGGGAGGATGCAGCGGCAATCGCGGCGACGGCTTCCTCAACGGCAGCGGTGATGGCGGCTTCATCCAGAGGGTTCGGGATGGCAGCGCCCGGCAAAGTGTCAGTCATCTACTGTTCTTAGCTACGAGTCGGAAATGGTCTTCACCAGGCGAGGCCATGGCAAAAGCAGGAGCGATGCTCGCTGGACGCGTCCGGCGGGCACTAACACCCAGTCTAGTAGAAGCGCTCGGCGGGGCTTTAACCCGTGACATCGTCCGGACGGCGTTCGCTGGCGCCCGGGGCTAGCATGGCCTCATGACACCGGTCCGCACCATCACTGTCACCGGGGAAGGAACCGCCGAAGCAGTTCCCGACCTGCTCACGTTCACGCTCACCGTCGAGGTCAGGCGCGACGCGGCCGAAGCTGCCTATGGCGACGCCGGCGCGATCGCCTCGGCCGTGACGGAGGCCTTGCGGGGGCGCGGTGTGGCCGGTCTTGACCTGCGGACCAGTGGCCTCAATCTGCGTGCCGAACTCGTCTGGGCCGAAAACCAAGGGCAAAAGGTCACGGGTTATGTTGCATCCACCACCTTGGTTGCCCGGGTCGGCCCGCCGTCAGCGGCTCCGGCGGCCATATCCGCCGCGGTGGCTGCGGGCGGTGACAGCCTTCGCATCAACGGGATCGAACAAGGATTCACGGATTCCTCCGCCGTTGCCGCGCGGGCACAAGAGGCGGCATGGCGGGAGGCCGAAGCAAACGCGGCCCGGTTTGCCGCACTTGCCGGCGGCAGGTTGGGGCAAGTGCTATCCATAGACCAGCGTCCGGAGCATGGATCGCCGGTGCCGATGATGGGCGGCATGAAGCGCGCCTCGGCGAGCGAAAGCGTGCCCATCGAAGCGGGATCGGTGGCGGTTACTGCGAGCGTTGTGGTGCAGTGGGAGCTCGACTCACCGGGGAGTAACGGCGGCTAGTGAACTGCGCCCGCTGATAGCTTCGCGTCCACCGGAGTCTCAAGCGCAGTGCGAACGACGACGGCGATCCCCTGTCCCATGTCGCGCGTCGCCATGGCAGGCGCGGCACTACCCTTCGGCAGTTGGGCCTCGTCATAGGGAACGTGGATGAAGCCGCCCCGCGCACGGGGCGCAACAGCCCCTGCGAGCTCGTGCATCAGGGCATAGAACACGTGGTTGCACACGTAGGTCCCGGCAGTCTGCGAGACTTGGGCGCGGATTCCGGCGATCTGCAGCGCTCTGAGCGCGGACTTCACCGGCAGTGTGCTGAAGTACGCTGCGGGCCCTTCCGGCACCACCGGCTCGTCGATGGGCCTGTTTCCCGCGTTGTCTGGGATTCTGGCGTCATCGCAGTTAAGAGCCACGCGCTCCAAGGAGAGCCGGTCCCGGCCGCCGGCGAGCCCTGCGCAGACGACCAGCTCCGGGCGCAGCCTCCCCATGGCCTCGCGCAGGACGGCGGCGGATTCACCGAAAACGCACGGTAGCTCGAGCGCTTCCACCTCATGGCCTTCGGCGCGCAAAACTTCCTGTGCTTCGAGGACGGCAGCCCACGAAGGATTGTTGGAATCGCCGCCAAACGGCTCGAAACCCGTCAGCAGAATCATGAACCCACCCTAGCAACAGCTCGCCCGGCTTCGGGTCCGTCGCCCGATCTTTCATGGGCCTTGGTTCAACAGGCCTTGACAAGCGTTCGAACATATATTCGAATGGAGGCCATGAGATGGGACGCACAAGCACTTTCACCACAACGTGGTCCGGCACCCGGAGACAACAGCAACAGCGTACTGTCCGGAGCCGCCCCAGCAACGGACGCACTGCTGCCGCTGGCCGGGCTTGTGCGTTCCGTCTCAACCCCCGAATTCTCCGGAGTCACCTTTCATGAGGTCACCGCCAAATCGGTGCTCAACAAGGTGGCGTCCGGTTCCCAGATGCCTTTCGAATGGACGGTCAACCCCTACCGCGGATGCAGCCACGCCTGTGTCTACTGCTTTGCACGCAAGAGCCACACCTACCTGGAGTTCGACGCCGGACACGATTTCGATTCCCAAGTCATCGTGAAGATCAACGCGGCGGAAGTCTTGCGCAAGGAACTGTCCAAACCCTCGTGGGGCCACCATCATGTGGCCCTTGGCACCAACACGGATCCGTACCAGCGGGCAGAGGGCCGCTACCAGTTGATGCCGGGGATCATCCGGGCCCTGGCCGATTCCGGTACTCCGTTTTCCATCCTCACCAAGGGAACCCTCCTGGGCCGCGACATCCCCCTCCTCAAGCACGCCTCAAGCCAAGTGTCCGTGGATCTGGGTATCTCGCTGGCCATGACCGACGAAACCCTGGCCTCGGCAGTGGAACCGGGCACGCCCGCGCCGCGAGCCAGGCTCAAGCTCATCTGCCGGCTGCGCGAGGCCGGGCTGCCTTGTGGTGTCATGGCCATGCCCATCCTGCCGTGGCTGACGGACAGCGATGACGCCCTGGAGTCGCTCTTTACCGCCCTGTCCGAAGCCGGTGCCACTGGCGTGACGGCCGGGGCGTTGTACCTGAAGCCGGGCACGCGGGAATGGTTCATGCAATGGCTGGCGGCACATCACCCCGGCCTCGTCGGCAAGTACCGGCGCCTTTACGGCCAAGGCTCGTACGCTTCGAAGGAATACAGGACCTGGCTGAGTGGCCGCATCAACTACTTCAAGGCCCGCCACGGCTTTTCCGGGAGCAGCGGTTTCAGCCACAGGAACGCGACAGCGGGCAAGGAGACGCCGGTTTCCCTTCCACCGGATTCCTTTCCAGCAGCCGGCCAGTCGACTCTTTTCTAGCCGGGTCTTTTCTAGCCGGGTCTTTTCTAGCCAAGCAGGCCCGAGGCCACCCGTTCCAGCAGTGCACGGACAATCGGCAGGTCAGCAGGAATCCACGGCAAGGTGAACGCTTCGTCTCCATTGCCAAGCGGAACCCACCGGAGCTCATCGTGGTCTTGGAGCGGACGCGGTTCGCCGTCAAGCAGTTCGGCGAACCATACCCTCATGACGGCCCGCTCGTTCAGGGGCCAACCGGCGCCTGCGTCCGGTTCCACCTCGGCCCCGAGCCGGACAGTGATCCCGAGTTCCTCGAGCAGCTCGCGGTGCAGCGCGTCTTCGAAGGACTCCCCTGTCTCCAGCTTGCCACCCGGGAACTCCCACATTCCCGCGAATTGCGGCGGGGCGCTGCGTCTTGCGGCCAGCAGACGCTTCGGGTTTTCAAGGGAATCGACGACGGCGGCGCCCGCCACGCTTATCAGTCCAGTCACGGCAACAGTCTATTGGCCGTCAGCTCATCACCCCTGCCTATGGAAGTTGTCACATTCACGGACATTCGGCGGCGACTCGCACTAAGCTTAAAAGTCGGCTTTATTCCCTTCGAATGGCATCCCGCTCGCCCCCCCTAGAAACAGGACGATGACCACTACCGCTGTCACCAAGACCTCCCAAAAGACCGGAAGCCGTCACGTGGCGCTGGCGATCTTCGCCCTTGCCATGGGCGGGTTCGCCATCGGAACCACCGAGTTCACCATGATGGGCTTGCTCAAGGAGATCGAGCAGGGACTCAATATCAGCACTCCCGAGGCCGGGAACCTGATTTCCGCCTACGCTTTGGGTGTCGTGGTGGGTGCGCCGGTCTTCGCGGCGCTGGGCGCCCGGCTCCCCCGCAAGCAACTTGCTTTGGGACTCATGCTGTTCCTTTCCATGGCGAACCTGACGTCCTTCATTGCACCGGACTACGGAACCATGGTGATCACGAGGTTTGCCTCGGGACTTCCGCATGGCGCCTTCTTCGGGATCGCCGCGGTCATCGCCGCGAGCCTGGTTGCTCCCACCAAGCGCGGTTGGGCGATTTCGATGGTCATGGGCGGGCTTACGGTCGCCAACGTCATCGGCGTTCCTGCGGCTACGTGGCTCGGCCAGGCATTCGGGTGGCGTCTGCTCTTCGTCGTGGTGGGCATCATCGGCCTGGCCACCAGTGTGTTGCTGTGGAAGTTTGTCCCCTTTGAGCCTGCCCACCCCGAGGCAAGCATCCGCCGGGAACTTGGCGCCCTCAAACGCATCCAGGTGTGGCTGACATTGCTGATCGGAATCATCGGTTTCGGCGGCTTCTTTGCCACCTACACGTACATCTCCCACACCATGACTTCCGTGGCCGGGATCCCGGAGGCGCTGATACCCCTCGTAGTCGCCCTCTACGGACTCGGCATGGTGGCAGGCAATATCCTGGGCGGCCGCATCGCCGACAAGTCGGTCATGGGAACCATCTACCGGGTCCTTCCCCTCATCGCCTTGGCGCTGGTGGCCTACGCCGTCGCAGCCCACTGGGCGTGGTCGGCATTCATCATGGTCTTCATCGTGGGCGGTATCGGCTCAATGCTGATTCCGCCCTTGCAGACGCGCCTCCTCGATGCTTCGCCTGACGCCCCGTCCTTGGCCTCTTCGCTCAACCACTCCGCCCTGAACATCGCCAACGCCCTTGGCGCATTCCTCGGCGGCGTGGTCATCGCCTGGGGCTGGGGATACGTCGCCCCGGCCCTCGTTGGAGCTGTCCTGGCAGTCCTGGGCCTCGGCGTCGCGGGCATCAGCGGCTGGTTGGAGCGCAAGCGGCCGCTGGCGGCATAGTACTTAGACCTGGACCCGCTCGACGTCGGGCTCCAGGTAAATGACCCGGGCGATCGGTACTGCAGTGCGGATCCTGAGTTCGGCGGCGTCGATCGCTTTGGCGATCGCCTGTCCGGTATCTGCCGCGCCCACGCTGATCTTCGCAGCGACAAGCAACTCCTCCGGGCCCAGGTGCATGGTCTTGAGGTGGATGATGCGCGTGCCATCGGACTCAATGGCCTCCGTGATCCGCGCGTTGTCCTCTTTGGTGGCCGATTCGCCGAGCAGCAACGACTTGGTTTCCACCGCGAGCACGACGGCGATTCCAACAAGAAGCAGGCCGATCATTCCTGTGCCCGCGGCGTCCCACAAGCCATCGCCCGTGATCAGTGTCAGGCTCACGCCGAACAGCGCGAAAACGAGGCCCAGGAGAGCTCCGAAATCCTCCAGGAGGATCACGGGCAGTTCCGGTTGCTTGGCGTTGCGGATGAACTTGATCCAGCTCTGTTTGCCGCGCAAGGGGTTGGATTCGTGGATTGCGGTGCGGAACGAGAAGGATTCCGCCACAATGGCTCCGAGCAGCACGGCGAGCGGCACCCACCAGAAACCGCCTTCAATGCCATGGGGGTGCTGGAATTTCTCCCAGGCTTCGTAGAGCGCAAAGAGGCCGCCCACGCTGAACAGCACGATCGAGACGATAAAGGCGTAGATGTAGCGCTCCCGGCCATAGCCGAACGGGTGTTCGGGACTTGCGGCCCGCTGCGCCCGCTTCCCGCCTAGCAGCAGGAGCAATTGGTTGCCGGAGTCGGCGACGGAGTGGATTGCCTCGGCCAACATGGACGACGACATCGTCAGGACGAATGCGACGAATTTGAGCACAGCGATCGCCAGATTGGCACTCAATGCCGCCACGATTGCCTTGGTACCGCCATTTGCAGCCACGAATGCTCCACCTCTTCTTCGGTTCAGGGGATGTGAGTGAATCGGCAGGAACGGACCGCGGGGCCGCGTCCCTGCAAGCAATACCGTACCTGTTGGGAAATTCTCAGGAGGCCTGCTGGGAGCGTGCGCTGGCGTACAGGCAGACAGTGGCGGCCGTGCCGAGGTTCAGGCTCTCCGCCGAACCATAGACGGGCACTGCGACACGATGGTCCGCAAGGGCAAGCTCGAAGTCTGAAAGTCCTTGCGCCTCGTTGCCGAACAGCCAGGCCGTCGGGGCTTCGAGTGCGTAGGCGGAAGGCGCTGCCGACGCACCGAGGCGGCGTGCCGCGTTCTCGTCCTGGAGTTTGTCCAGATTGAGGGTGCCGTAACCGTCGGCTGCGAGAATCCCGATGCCGCGCTCCTTGCAGAGGGCCACGAGCTCCTCGACGTCCGCACCGAGGACAACCGGCAGGTGGAAGAGCGAACCTGCCGTGGAGCGCACAGCCTTCGGGTTGTAGATGTCAACGCTCGAGGCCGTCAAGACCACCGCATCCGCCCCGGCCGCATCAGCGGCCCGAAGCACCGTTCCGGCGTTGCCGGGATCACGCACTTGGCACATGACGGCGATCAGCCGCGCGCCGGCGTCGAGCACTGATTCAAGGCTGACGTCCACAAAACCGCAGACGGCCACAATTCCCTGGGGATTGACGGTGTCCGCCATGGCGGCCAGGACATCGTCGTTCGCGAGCCGCAAGGCAACGCCGTCGGCGAGCTCGGCCAGTTCAGGGAGCCGGTCCAGGCAGCTTTCGCTCGCGAAGACTTCGTGTACGACGCCGGGCTCCCCCGCCGCGGTCCGCTCCCGGTGCAGGACCAGCGCCTCGCGAACGGCCTGGGGGCCTTCCGCAAGGAACCGGCCGCGCTTTAAACGGGCCGGGCGCCCTGCAAGCTTTGCGACATCCCTGACCCGATCGGCTCGGGGGTTGGACATCGGAAGTTCTTGCGGGCGCCCGGTTTCGTTCATATATAGAACTTTAGTGGCAGTTGCGACTAGTTCTTGATCTGCTGGCGGGCTTCGCCGCCGGCAGGCTCAAAGCCTGCAGCCTTTGCGGCCTCAACGGTGGAGAACCAGTATTCGGCAACAGTGACGTCGTACCAGGTGGAACCCGGAACGTGGTACTTGTTGGACTCGGCGTTGCCCTTGATGGCGTGGCCTTCCGGTGCAGCTTCGCCCTCAACGGCAACAACAGCGCCTTCGATGGCCGGCTTCTCGGAAACCGATGCCTTGACGGCAGTAGCGGTCTTAGCAGCCGGAGCGGCCTTGGCGGCAGCCTTCGGAGCGGCCTCGGCCTTGGCGGCCGGAGCGGAAGTGTCGGCAGGCAGGGAGTCCTTGGCAACCTTGACCAGCGCGGCGAAAGCGTTGGCGTCGGAAACGGCCAGCTCTGCCAGCATGCGGCGGTCAACCTCGACCTCAGCGGCCTTCAGGCCCTGGATCAGGCGGTTGTAGGTCAGGCCGTTGGCGCGGGATGCAGCATTGATGCGCTGGATCCAGAGGCGACGGAAGTCACCCTTCTTCTTGCGGCGGTCGCCGTAGCTGTACACAAACGAGTGCAGCAGCTGCTCTTTTGCCTTGCGGTACAGGCGAGACCGCTGACCGCGGTAACCCTTGGCCCGTTCAAGGACAACCCGACGCTTCTTGTGGGCGTTTACCGCCCGCTTCACACGTGCCACGTGCGTACTCCTTCAAAATTTCTTATCCCAAGCTGCTACTGCCGGAAACCCGGCCGGCCTGAGAAGGCTTTGGTGTAGTCGGCAGCTACCGGATGGCAGCAACCAGAAAACTTGGAACTTAGACGCCGAGCATCTTCTTGATGACCTTGGCATCGCCCTTGAAGACGATCTTGTCGCCGGCTAGGCGACGGGTCAGGGTGGAGGACTTGTGCTCCAGGTAGTGGCGGCGGTTGGCCTGCTGGCGCTTCAGCTTGCCGGTACCGGTCAGCTTGAAGCGCTTCTTAGCACCACTGTGGGTCTTCATCTTCGGCATGGGAACCGATCTCCTTACGTGTCCGCAGACTGGGTCTGCAGTTCTTTCGTGCAGCCTCCCCATAGGGGGCGGCTGCTGCTTTCGTGCCGGGCGGAGGGATGCCTCCTGCGGCGTGACTAGTTGGTCTTGCGTGCCGCTGGCTTCGGAGCGGCCTTGGGGGCTGCCGGTCGAGCTGCAGGCTTCGGAACCGCCGGCTTCGCCATCGGTTTCGGTACTGGTGTAGCGGCAGGCTTGGGGGCGGCCGGAACAACAGGCTTGGAAGCTGCCTGCTCAGGAGCCTTTGCGGGCGCCGGTGCCGGCGCCGCAACCGGAGCTGCTTCAACAACCGGAGCCTTCTCGACAACCGGAGCCGCTTCGACAACGGGAGCCTTTTCGACAACCGGAGCCGCTTCAACCACAGGGGCCGCTTCAACCACAGGGGCCTCTTCGACAACCGATTCCTCAGCGACCGGAGTCTCTTCGACTTCGGCAGCCTCCGCCTCAACGACGTCGGGAGCGGTTTCCGCGGCCTGGGTTTCCTCGGCCTGGGTCAAGAGTTCCGCCGGGAGCAAGTCCGCGAGTGACTGGGTCAAGGGAGCATCCTCGCCTGAAACGTCAATCCGGCCTGCGGCCTTGGCTTCATTCTGGGCTTTGGCTTCTGCACGCTGCGCCGCGCGGCGGGCCTCGGCCTTGGCCTCGGCTTTGTTCTTCAACGGACCGATCACCATGACCATGTTGCGGCCATCGATGCGCGGGCTGGACTCAATCACGCCAACTTCGGCAACGTCCTCGGCGAAGCGCTGCAACAGGCGGATGCCCATTTCGGGGCGCTGCTGCTCACGTCCACGGAACTGGATCATGGCTTTCACCTTGTCACCGGCACCAAGGAAGCGAAGCGCGTGGCCGCGCTTGGTCTCGTAGTCGTGGGTGTCGATCTTCAGGCGGAAGCGGATTTCCTTGAGAACCGTGTTGGTCTGGTTCTTGCGGGCCTCACGGGCTTTAACAGCGGCTTCGTACTTGTACTTGCCGAAGTCCATCAGCTTGCACACCGGAGGCTTCGCCTGCGGTGCAACTTCAACGAGATCCAGGTCAGCCTCGGCAGCCAGACGCAGGGCGTCCTCAATACGGACGATTCCAACCTGTTCGCCGGCAGGGCCGACCAAACGCACCTCGGGGACGCGGATACGCTCATTGATTCTTGGCTCGCTAATGTCAAAGCTCCTGTTGTTGTGATGAGTATTCCACCGGCAAATAGAGAAGGCCCCCAATTGCTGGCGCAATCGAAGGCCTCGAAGATCGGAAACGGCCCCTTGGAGGGGCGTTCGCACCATCCAAGGCTGACCTTGAACGGTGTCCGACCAGGTACCCGGCAACTTACATCCCCGGAGGGAAACGGCTGACGCGGGTGGGAGAGAACTCCGCTTGCAAACTGAAAATCAATTCTACAGAAATCGGCAACCAACCGCACATTAACGATGGGGGGCCGAGCGCTGCGTGTGCCATGGAAAATGGCAACTTCCAGTCGGTCTGTGACAAGCTTACCAGCATGAGCACTTCAGACAGCAATTCCCTCGACCACGAGCCCGCCGGCACCGACGCCGGAGTAGGCCAGCAGATCCGCGACATTTCGGAAGTTCCGGCTGTTGAGGTCATCACCACCGGCGCCGTTCACCTCATGAGCGCAGCGGCCGTCAAGGTGGGCTTGGCCGACGACCCCGAGGCCGGGGAGCTCAAGGACCTGGACGAAGCCCGCAAACTGATCACCGCTTTGGCCGGCCTGGTCACCGCCGCAGCACCGGAAATCGGCTCGCAGCATGCCGGCCCCTTGCGCGACGGCCTCCGTTCACTGCAGCTTGCGTTCCGCGAAGCTTCCCTCATCCCGGACGAGCCGGGCAAGGGCCCGGGCGAAAAATTCACCGGCCCGGTCAACTGACCCGGACTACCCGTACCACCGCGGCGGCGGGTTGGCCACTTTGGCCGGCCCGCCGTCGTCGTATCCTGGCGGTTTAGGCGCAATTCAGGTGGCCCGATCCTCCGCGCCCGCCTGGGTGGTGGTCATGATCCGGCGCCGACGCAGCTGGAGGAACAGTCCGGCAAGGCACAGCACCACTCCCGCCGTCCCGACGGCGACGAAGCCGGCCCACGGCCCGACGCCGTCGATAAAGAGCCCCGCCACCGGCGAACCGAAAGCCACGCCTGCTGTGAGGGCCGAGCCATACCAGCCCATTGCCTCGCCGCGCCGGTCCTCATCCACGATCTCGGCGACCTTTTCCGAAGCCGCGGACAACACCGGCGCGCAGAGCAGGCCGGGGAGCAGGGACAACAAAGC
>FTCF01000470.1_pt1 | contig 13753 bp, 9 predicted proteins | sample 1639631 | NCBI WGS metagenome assembly FTCF01 (sample SAMEA3914864, study PRJEB12502) | metagenome | biome: forest; material: soil | place: USA | collected 2012-03-12 | depth 0.3 m
TGCGGCGGAAACCCGTCCAGGACGTCCATTTGCCCGGACACATCTCGGCATCGATGTTCGTCGACCTGGGAGACGACCCCACGGCGGTCCTGGCCCAGCTTCGGCGCCCGGTGCCCCGCCAACCAGGGATCTCTGCACGCAAAGGTACGGCCTTCCATTCCTGGGTGGAGGAATACTACGGAACCACCGGAATGCTGGATCTCGACGAAGCTCCCGGCTCTGACTCCCACATCGACGAAGCCTACGGACTAGACGACATGGTGGCGACGTTCAGCAATTCAGAATGGGCGCACCGGTCCCCGGCCTTCGTCGAAGTTCCCGTGGAAACAAGGATCGGGGACGTCGTGGTGCGCGGACGGATGGACGCAGTCTTCCGCGGCGCCGACGGCACATGGGAACTGGTGGACTGGAAAACGGGGAAGCGCCCGGCCGGGAGGCAACTCCAGACCCGCGCGGTGCAGCTGGCCGTCTACCGGCTGGCATGGGCGCGCCTCAAGGGTGTGCCGTTGGAGCAGGTCAGTGCGGCGTTCTATTACGTTGCCGATGACGCCGTCGTCAGGCCCCACGACCTCGGCTCGGCCGATGAACTGGAGAAGATCATTGCAACCGCGCTAGGCAGTCGAAGCCGATAGGCAGCCGAAACCACGCCAGCTAGACCGGGTAGGACTAATGGTCCTTGGCGTCCTGGAGAGGGGCCGGCTCCACTATCTGGAGGGCCGTCGTCGAGGTGTCGTCCGCTTCGGACGGTGCCTCCGGCGTAGAGGCGGTCCCGTTCGCCGGATCTTCCACGGGCTCCGGGATGGCCGTAACACTCACCGTGGGCTTTGCCGAGCCGCCCTCCGAGGCCTTGGCTTCCGAAGCAATGACGACTGCCGGTGCTGCCAGCCCGTCCGCAGCGGCAAGCTCCGCAGCGGCGAGCTCTGAAGCGGCAAGCTCTGAAGCGGCAAGCTCTGAAGCGGCAAGCTCGGCCGCGGCGGCCTCGGCCTCCTCGGCTGCCACAGCGTTTTGTTCCTCGATGTCGTCGGCGAGGGATTTGAGCATCGCCTCGGCTTCTTCCGTCATGTCACTGTGACCGGCGGCCAAGGCCTTGACGAGATACTGGGCCAGGGCGAACTCGGCAAGAAGCGCCGAGCGTCGCAGCAGGTGGCCGTCAGGCGTATCCCGCCGGGCTTCCGTGTAGTGCCGCAGTACGGACTCCACGAAGCGCTGTTCGTTTGACGCTACAAGCCAGGCGAAGTCATCGGCGGGATCGCCGATGCGCAGATCGGTCCAGCCCGTCACTGCCGTCACGCTGTCGCCGTCGATCAGCAAATTGTCTTCATGGAGATCGCCGTGGACTACGCACGGGTTGAAGCGCCACAGTGCCACGTCCTCCAGTGCGTGCTCCCAGCGACGCAGCAGGGCCGGCGGAATCTTGCCTGTGGTGGCGGCCTGGTCCAGCTCGTTCAACTTGCGCTGGCGGAATTCATTGGCCGTGTAGCTGGGAAGATCGGCGTTATTGACGAGGGACTGGGGGAGGTCGTGGACGGCAGCCAGAGCCGCACCGATCTCCTTGGCCAAGGCATCACTGCAGCTCGACAACTCTTCGATGCTCCGTGTGGCGCCGGCCAAGTGGGCGTAGACAAATGTGCTCAGCGAGCCTTGGCGCACCGTTCCGGCCACAGTGGGCATGAGAAAAGGCAGCTCGGCCCGGATCGCCGGCGCGAAAGCCCGCAGAATCATGAACTCGGTTTCCAGCCGGGCGCTGGCTTCCGGATGGCGCGGCGAACGGACGCGCCATCGCTTGCCCTCCGAATCCAGCAGAAGCGCCGAATCGAAATCGGCGGCATCGTCCGGGGCGGAGGCGGCAGCCATCGGCGTCAGGCCGGGCACCGCCGCAGTAGCTACAGCGGCCAGTTCGAACGGTGTTCTTCTCACGTCTTCCACGGTAGATTGACAAGCGCCTCTGGCAGCGATGCAGTGCGGCGAGTCTTGAGATCCACTGGAAAACAGCATCCACGGGCGTGCATTGCTGAAAGATCCAAATGTCAATTGTCGGTGCGAGTCAGTACGGTAGGTACATGAGTTTCACCGAGTTCCAGGCGCCGGCAAACCACCTTATCGATACCGTACTTCCGGTGCGCCCTGCCATGGTTGACCGCGGATCTGCTGAACGCCTGAAGCCGGGCATGCTTGGCGAAGTGATCTCCTCAGGTTCGGCCAAGGCCATGGTGTTGTCGCAGCGCCAAGCCCTCGTCGTGGGGGACACGTTGTGGCTGGGCGACGCCGCGCCGCTCTTCGAAACCCTTCAGGCCGCCGGTGGACCGCTCACTGCCATTTATCTCGGGCGGACCCTTGCTGCTTCCTCTGTCCCGGAGCAAACCCCAATCGTCCTCTTTGTGCCCGCCGAGCCGGTTTCGCCTGGCGCCGCGGGCCTTCCGGCCGACGGCTCCTGGGCAGGATTCCGGGAGGTCGCCGCCCGCCTCGGTGCCATGGACACAGCCTTGTTTGTCGAGGCCAGCGCCATTTCCAATTGGCATGCCACCCATACCCACTGCCCGCAGTGTGGAACTCCCACGGACATCGAAGCCGGCGGCTGGGTTCGGCGGTGCCCGCGGGACAAATCGGAGCACTATCCGAGAACCGATCCGGCCATCATCGTCACCGTTGTCGGTTCCGACGGCAGGCTGCTCCTGGGTGGAGGAGGGCCGCTTGACGCCAAGAACTACTCCACGCTGGCCGGCTTCGTCGAGCCAGGGGAATCGCTTGAACAGGCCGTGGTTCGCGAAATCGGGGAAGAAGTGGGAGTGCGGGTCACCGCTTGCCAGTACCTTGGCTCCCAGTCGTGGCCGTTTCCGGCCTCGCTGATGCTCGGGTTCACTGCAACCACGGACGACGTCGTGGCCCGGCCGACGGCGTCGAAGTCACCCGGGCCCGCTGGTTCAGCCGCGCGGAACTCCAGGCGGCAGTGCTCAGCGGCGAGATCACGATCTCCACAAGGCTCTCGATTGCGCGTTCCCTGATCGAGCACTGGTACGGCGGCGTCATCGAGGACCTCCAGCAGTGACAGGCGGTATTTTCAGCGACACCGTTTCACTCGAGGATCGGATACTCGGCGGCCTTGACGCCGAGCAGCGGGAAGTCGCCAGCAACCTTACAGGTCCCATGTGCGTCCTCGCCGGAGCGGGTACGGGAAAAACCCGGGCCATTACGCACCGCATTGCCTATGGTGTGCACTCCGGTGTCTACAGCCCGCAGCGCCTCCTGGCCGTCACTTTCACGTCCCGGGCAGCCGCCGAGATGCGCAGCCGGCTGCGGGATCTCGGCGTCGGAAACGTCCAGGCACGCACCTTTCACGCCGCTGCGCTCAGGCAACTGCAGTTCTTCTGGCCGCAGGCGGTCGGCGGCGTCCTGCCGAACTTGCTGGACCACAAGGCGAACATGATTGCTGAAGCCGCGCGTCGGCTCCGGCTCAGTACCGATCGTGCTTCCATCCGTGACCTTGCGGCGGAGATCGAGTGGGCCAAGGTTTCCATGCTGACGCCGGCCAACTATCTTGAGAACGCGCACGGCCGCGGCACCCCGGGCGGCTTCGACCTTACCGCCGTCGCGCGGGTTTTCCAGTCTTACGAGGACGTGAAGACGGACCGCAACGTGATCGACTTCGAGGACGTCTTGTTGATCACGGTGGGCATCCTTCAGGAAGACCCGAAAGTGGCAGCTACGGTCCGCGAGCAGTACCGGCACTTTGTGGTGGACGAGTATCAGGACGTTTCTCCGTTGCAGCAGCGGCTACTTGAACTTTGGCTTGGCGGCCGCGACGAACTCTGCGTGGTGGGCGACTCCAGCCAGACCATCTACTCGTTCACGGGAGCCTCCCCGAAGCATCTCCTTGGATTCAAGGGCCATTACCCGTCGGCGACGGTCGTCAAACTGGTTCGTGACTACCGTTCCACGCCCCAAGTGGTGAAGCTCGCCAACGATCTCCTCGGGTCCCGCCGCAGTGGTGGAACGGTTGCCGACGCCGCTTGGGCCAAACCCCTCCAGCTGGTGGCCCAGCGCCCGGCCGGACCGGAACCGCGGTTCATGGAATGCCCGGACGACGAGGCAGAGGCGGCGGTCGTCGCGGGCCGGATCCGGGAATTGATCGACGCCGGCACCAAAGCGAGCGAGATTGCCGTGCTGTTCCGCACCAACGGCCAATCGGAAGCGTACGAACAAGCCCTTGCCTCGGCGGGCATCGGCTACCAGCTCCGGGGTGGTGAGCGGTTCTTCGCGCGCAAGGAAGTCCGGGACGCCATCCTGCAGCTGCGCGCCGCCACCCGCGCGGTGGCCGAGGATTCCGCCAAGGAGCCACTGGGCCAACTGGTCCGGGACATCGTGGCTTCGCTCGGCTACACGGATGCCGCCCCGCATAGCGGCGGTGCCCTCCGCGAACGCTGGGAGTCCCTCGCCGCGCTCGTGGCCCTCGCGGACGAACTCGCCATGAGCCGCGGGCCGGAATTCACGTTGATGGAATTCGTCAACGAACTCCAGGAGCGTTCGGTGGCCCAGCACGCCCCGACAGTCCAGGGCGTTACCCTCGCATCGCTCCACGCAGCGAAGGGCCTGGAATGGGACGCAGTGTTCCTCGTGGGCTTGAGCGAGGGCCTTATGCCCATTTCCTTCGCCGACACTCCCGAAAGCGTGGACGAGGAACGCCGCTTGCTCTACGTCGGGATCACGCGGGCACGGGAGCACCTGAACCTGTCCTGGTCCACGGCCCGCACGCCTGGTGGCCGCGCCAACCGCAAGCCTTCGCGCTTCCTCGACGGGCTCCGCCCCGATTCCGTACTCGGAGCCAGCGCGCGCAGCCGCGCCACGCCACGGCGCAAGGCGGCAGCACCGGCGTCGTGCAGGGTCTGCGGCACGATGCTCGCCACTGGCGCCGAGCGCAAAGTGGGCCGCTGCAGCCAGTGCCCGCCCACGTACGAGGAACAGACCTTTGAAGCTTTGCGGCAATGGCGCAAGGAAGAGGCGCTGAGCAACGATGTTCCCGCCTATGTGGTCTTCACGGACGCGACCTTGACGGCCATCGCAGAGGCCCGGCCGGCGTCGCTTGAGGAACTGGCGCAACTCGCTGGTGTCGGGCCTTCCAAACTGGAAAAGTACGGCGAAGCCGTGCTGGCAGTCCTGGTCGAGAACGGGTCTGCCTAATGCCGCGGATCGCGGGCCAGCCCGCTTTGCCGCTGACCACCGACGACGGCGCGCCCGTCGTCGTTCGTCGCTCGGCCCGCCGCCGTCGTACGGTGGCGGCCTTCTGGGAGGACGGGAACGCCGTTGTGGCGATCCCTGCCCACTTCACGAAGGCGCAGGAGGGCGAATGGGTCCGGCGGATGCTGGACAAGCTCAAGCGCCAAGGGGAGAGGGGTGCCCAGGGCGCCGGCAGGCGGAGACCCGCGAGCGATGCAGCCCTTGCCGGACATGCCGCGGAACTTTCCTCAAGGTATCTGGGCGGGCGTGCCAGCCCGACGTCGGTCCGCTGGGTCAGCAACCAGAAGTCACGGTGGGGGTCGGCAACCCCGGCGGACGGGAGCATCCGGCTTTCGGACAAGCTCCAAACGATGCCGCAGTGGGTGATCGACTACGTATTGCTCCACGAACTCGCGCATCTGCTGGTGGCAGGGCACAACGCCGCGTTTTGGCGCTTGCTGGAGGCGTACCCCGAAACCCAGCGGGCCAAGGCGTTCCTGGAGGGCGTCGCTTTTGCGACGTCGCGGGGGCTTGGACCGGATGACGAAGGCGCCGACGCACCAGCCGAAAACCGGGACGCCGACGCCGACTAGGCGTTTGGCGAGCGCTAGGCCTTGGGCTCCCCGGGTTCCGTATTGTCAGGGGAGTCCCCATCTTCAGGTTTCGGAGCCTCCGGGCTGCCCTGTGTGTTCCCCTCATCCTTCGGAGCGTCGTAGCCGCCTTCAAGGAGCTTCTGCAGTGCATCGTCCACTTCGGTGTCGCTGGCTTCAGCCAGGCGGCGCCGTTCGGTGAAGCCCGCCGGGTCGTCGAGGTCATGCGCCGTGGGGAGCAAATCGGGGTGCTGCCAGATGGCATCACGGCCGTCGATTCCACGTTCGTCCTTCAGCGCCGCCCACAACGTGGCGGCTTCGCGAAGGCGCCGCGGGCGCAGCTCGAGGCCCACAAGCGAGGAGAACGCGTGTTCGGCGGGTCCTCCCGTGGCACGGCGCCTGCGCACCGTCTCGCGGAGTGCGACGGCGGATGGCAGCACATTCTCGGTGGCTGCGGCCGTGAGCTCGTCCACCCAGCCCTCAACCAGCGCCAGGGCTGTTTCGAGTTTCTCCAGGGCCGCCGATTGTTCGGGAGTGCGCTCGGGCGTGAACACCCCTTGGGAGAGGGCTTCTTGAATGCCCTCGGGATTGCTGGGATCCAAGTCCCGGGCGAGGTCCTCGACGCGGGACAGGTCGATGTGGATGCCGCGGGCATAAGCTTCGATCGCCCCGAGGAGATGGCCCCGCAGCCATGGAACCTGCACAAAGAGCCGGGCATGCGCGGCTTCGCGGACTGCGAGGAACAACCGGACGTCATTCTCAGGGACGCTCAGGCCTTCGCCGAACTTCGCCACATTGGCCGGCAGCAATGCCATCTCGAGATCAGCGAGTGGAACGCCGATGTCGGTGGAGCTGACCACCTCGGCTGACAGGGCCCCGATGGCCTGCCCCAGTTGCATGCCGAAGATTGCCCCGCCCATGTTCTGCAACATCGACGAGGTGCCGCCCATCATGGCCTTCATTTCTTCCGGCATCTGCTGCGTCAGGGCGTCCGACAGGGCATTGGCGATGCTGTTGGCCACCGGCTCCGTGAGTCGTTTCCATGTAGCGAGGGTGGCTTCCACCCATTCAGCGCGGGACCAGGCGCGGCCGATGAGGCCCGTCGCCTGCAGATCGGTGACCGGATCCAACCAGAGTTCCGCGAGCCGGAGCGCCTCGTCGACTTCGCGGGCCTGTACGGCACTCACCGAGGGATCGGTGCCGGCAGCCGCTACACGGCGGGCATTCTCGTGGGCGAGCTGCCAATTGACAGGGCCTTCGGAAGTGGAGCTCATCATGGCCTGCACCTGGGCGAACATCTGCTGCAGCATGTTGGGGTCGTTTGGCAGCCCTGCGGCCTTTGCCAATTCGGCGGGGTCGATGTTGCCCATGCCTTGCCCGCCCATCAGGTTCTTCAGCATTTCCGCCAAGGGATCCACGGGTGAATCGTCTCCATTGGAGGGGTTATTGGGGTTGGAGGTCATGGTGCCGCCGATCGTCGGTGTGACTGGTGATCACTTTCAAGGTACCGCGATGCCCGGGGGCTGTCTGCCTCAAGAACGCGTCGTTCGCTCTAGGCAAAGCACGTCCGGCGGGCACAGCAAAGTAGGGTGGATCGTTGGTATGTTTACTGGCCTCCGCCCTGAGGGGGTCGAAACGGTAGCGTAGGGCACACGGTTCCCGGCGCGGAGAGGTCTTTCATTGACTAGTTTGCCGAGCCCCGGAGCTGCCGGGGAACCCGGACAGCCTCTCGGCCCCTCCGACGCGCCCCAAGCGACAGGGCGCCGCGACGGACGGTACATCGCGATGCTGGTCTCCGGCGCCCTGACCATTGTGTTGGGAATCGCCGCGGCCGTGCTCCCTGTTCCTTACGTCGTGGAATCCCCCGGACCGACGTTCAACACCTTGGGCACGGACCACAACAAACCGGTCATTACCATCACCGGGCACGCGACGTATCCCGCCAAAGGAAATCTGGACCTGACCACCGTCTACATCAACGGCGGCCCCAACGGACCAGTCAACATTTTCGAGGCCTTCCAAGCCTGGCTGGACGGTTCCAAGGCGGTATACCCCGAAGAACTGCTCTATCCCAAGGGCGTCACCAAGCAGCAATCCGAGCAGGAAAGCGCGCTTGCCATGACTACCTCCCAGGAGAACGCAGTTGCCTCGGCCCTCAAGGAAGAGAACATTCCGTACGGTCAGAAGCTTGCAGTCGCAGGGTTGTCCGACGGCTCCGCCTCCGCAGGCAAACTCCAGGCCGGGGATGTCTTTACGTCGATCAACGGCAAGGCGGTCACGTCCCTGAGCGTCGTCCAAACCGCACTGGCCGACGGCGCGGGCGCGCCTGCCGCCGTCGTCGTCGATCGGAACGGCCAGCCCTTGACGGTGAGCATCACCCCGGGCAAGGCCTCAAACGGGAAGTACATCCTGGGCGTACTGCTGCAGTACAAGTTCACGTTCCCGTTCGACGTCAAGATCTCCTTGGACCAGGTGGGCGGACCGAGCGCCGGCATGATGTTCGCACTGGGCATCATCGACAGCATCACCCCCGGCGACCTCACGGGCGGCAAACACGTGGCCGGTACCGGCACCATTTCGCCGGACGGCACGGTGGGGCCCATTGGTGGAATCGCCCAGAAAATGCGCGGAGCACGCAGCGGCGGCGCCACGCTTTTCCTCGCGCCTGCCGCCAATTGCGATGAGGTCGTAGGGCACGTTCCGGACGGGCTGCAGGTAGTCAAAGTGGACACTCTCGCGGACGCAAAATCAGCCGTGGAGCGACTCGCCTCGGGCCAGGACATGTCCCGCCTCCCGACATGCTCCAACAACTAGACTGATGATGGAACTTAGCTCCACTGCCACTCGTGGCACTAATGACGGCCTCCGCCATTAGCACCGGCACGGGGGCCGACGAACACACGCACTGATGACCGTTAACTGACGACCAGCGATGAGGTATCGAGTTTGTCCCGTCCAGCCAGCACCAGCCCGCCCGGAAGACCGCAGCGGAGACGGGGTGCACTCACTCCAACTTTGATCATCGTCGCCGTCGCCGTGGTGGGATTTATTTTCTTCGCCAATGTGTGGACAGACGTCCTCTGGTATCAGCAGCTGGGCTTCTTCGAAGTCTATTTCAAGGAAAACCTTGCCCGGATCCTGATCTTCCTCGCGGGCTTCGTCCTGATGTTCCTGCCGGTCTTCTACGCAATCCGCGTTGCCTACCATGCACGGCCCGTCTACGCTCCGGACTCCGAGGCCAGGGACAACCTGAACCGGTACCAGGCCCAACTTGAACCCGTACGACGCGTGGTCATGATCGGCATCCCGGTGTTGTTCGGCCTCTTCGCCGGCAGCGCGGCCGCGAGCCAGTGGCAAGCGGTGCTTTTGTTCTTCAACCAGGTACCGTTCGGCCAGACCGATCCCCAGTTTGGCCTGGACATCAGCTTCTACCTCATGACTTTGCCGTTCCTTGGCTTTGTCACGGGTTTCCTTATGAGCGTTGTGGTGATTGCCGGCATCGCGGGAATCCTTACCCACTACCTTTATGGCAGTATCCGGCTCATGGAACGCGGCATCTTCACCAGCCGTGCCGCCCAAATCCACCTGGCCGTGACCGGTGCCGTTTTCCTGCTCCTGCTCGGAGCCAACTTCTGGCTTGACGTCTACAGCACCGTCCAGAACAACGGCGGACACTGGGCAGGCGCCCTTTACACCGACGTCAACGCCGTGATCCCCACGAAGACCATCCTGGCCGTTGCCGCGGGCCTGGTGGCTATCCTCTTCATTGTGGCCGCCGTGATTGGCCGTTGGCGCTTGCCCGTGATCGGCACGGCCATGCTGATCATCACGTCCATCCTCGCGGGCGGCGTCTATCCTTGGGTCATCCAGCAGTTCCAGGTCCGGCCCTCGGAGCAGACGCTGGAAAACAAGTACATTGACCGCAATATTGCCATGACCCGGTCCGCCTACGGTTTGGACAAGATCAAGGTTTCTCCCTACAACGCCACCACGGACGCCAAGACCGGGGCGCTTGCCAAGGATGCCCAGACGGCCGCCAACATCCGGCTGCTGGACCCGAACCTGGTTTCCTCGGCATTCTCCCAATTGGAGCAGTACCGCCCGTACTACCAGTTCCCCAAGGCCCTTAACGTCGACCGCTACACCGTGAACGGCAAGACCCAGGACACCGTGATCGCTGTCAGGGAATTGAACCAGGACGGGCTGAACGCCAGCCAGCAGACCTGGGTCAACCGGCATATCGTCTACACCCACGGTTACGGCGTCGTGGCCGCCAAGGGCAATACCTTCACGGTCGATGGCAAGCCGGACTTCCTGCTGTCCGGAATCCCATCAATGGGTACCCTTGGCAGCGACGCGAGCTACCAACCCCGCATTTACTTCGGTGAAGATTCGCCGGACTACTCGGTGGTCGGTGCCCCGGATGGCGCTCCGCACCGCGAACAGGACCGACCCGCCGGCAAGGACACGTCTACTGAAACGCAGTACACCTTTACCGGCAACGGTGGCCCCAACGTGGGCAACTGGTTCAACCGCCTCCTGTACTCCATCAAGTTCCAGTCCTCGGACCTGCTGCTCTCTGACGGCGTCAACGAGAAGTCCCAGATCCTTTACGACCGTACTCCGCGTGAACGCGTGCAAAAGGTTGCTCCCTACCTGACGGTGGACGGCAGCGCTTATCCCGCAGTGGTCGACGGCCGGGTGAAGTGGATCGTGGACGGCTACACCACCAGCCAGTACTTCCCCTACTCCCAGCAGCAGCAACTGGGTAACGCTACGGCCGATTCGCAGACGACCTCCGGGCGCACGGCGGCCCTGCCGAACAGCGCCGTCAACTACATCAGGAACTCGGTCAAGGCCACTGTTGACGCCTATGACGGCTCGGTCACGCTGTACGCGTGGGATGACCAGGACCCCATCCTGAAAGCTTGGGAGAAGATTTTCCCGACCACCGTCAAGCCGTACTCGGAGATGTCGGGACAGCTCATGAGCCACGTCCGCTACCCGGAGGACCTGTTCAAGGTCCAGCGTGAGTTGCTCGGGCGCTACCACGTGACCAACGCGGACAGCTTCTACCAGAACAACGACGCGTGGAGCGTTCCGAACGACCCCACGGTGACGGATCCCGTCCGGCAGCCCCCGTTCTACATGTCCCTGCAGATGCCCGACCAGACCAAGCCGGCTTTCCAGCTGACATCTTCCTTCATTCCACAGGTGGTCAACGGCGCCGCCCGGAACATCCTGTACGGCTTCCTCGCCGCCGATTCCGACGCCGGCAGCCAGAAGGGGGTGAAGGCTGACACGTATGGCCAGTTGCGATTACTCCAATTGCCAACGGATACCCAGGTTCCAGGCCCAGGCCAGGCCCAGAACAAGTTCAACTCCGATCCTGAAGTGTCGCGGGAACTGAACCTGCTCAGGCAGGGAGCCTCCGATGTGCTCAACGGCAACCTTTTGACATTGCCGGTGGGCGGAGGCCTGCTCTATGTCCAACCGGTCTATCTGAAGTCCACGGGTGAGACGTCTTATCCGACGCTTCAGCGCGTGCTCGTGGCCTTCGGCGACAAGGTCGGCTTTGCCCCCACGCTTGACGGTGCGTTGAAGATCCTCTTCGGGGGCGACTCAGGGGCCTCTGCGGGAGACTCGGCCAATAACGGCCAGACCCCCACTCCGCCGGGGACCACTACGCCACCGGCCGCTGCGGATGCGCAGGCCCAGCTGAAGGCTGCGCTGGACCAGGCCAACAAGGCCATCCAGGATGGCCAGGCTGCGCTGGCCAAGGGCGACTTCGCCGGCTACGGTGACCAGCAGAAAATTCTGGCCGCTGCACTACAGAAGGCGCTCGACGCCGAGTCCCGGCTTGGTGTCACCCCGGCGCCGTCGGCAAGTGCCAGCCCCACGGCGAGCCCTTCGCCGTCACCTTCGCCGAGCAAGTAGGCAATTCTCCAGCTGGCTGCTTTCGGCTTAGCTGGAGGTCTTGCAAGACCGGGCCAGCCCTGACAAGGGCTGGCCCGGTCTTTCTTTTGATCTAGTGGGCTGTGGTGGGCCTGGGGGTTGGGAGACGGAGGTCACGTCGTTTCGATTTGGCCTGACATTCACCTGCAGGTAAAGTAGATCTTGCGACGCGGGGTGGAGCAGTTCGGTAGCTCGCTGGGCTCATAACCCAGAGGTCACAGGTTCAAATCCTGTCCCCGCAACTATATAAACGAAAGAGTCCGCCTGTCAGGGCGGACTCTTTCGTTTAAGGGTTATAGGACAAAACGTGTGTAAATCCCGGGCGTGTCATGTCCGTCCTGCCCAGCCTGCGCGGTGCCATGGGCCTTCCTCGGCGCTGAGCCCGGTGCTGTAGAGCTCTGGGCCGGGGCGCTGGTCCGTGGGGGTAGTGGCTTTGGTCTTGGGCGGGCGGTGGTGGCGGGTTTCGATGAGTTTGGCCGGCGGCAGGGGCTGTTCGTTGTGCAGGTAGAGCTACCACTCGATTGCACGCTTCTGGTGTTCCTGGCTCATGCCCCGGTGTGCCCGCTGCAGGAGGCGGAGCTGGGCGTTCGTTCCGCCTTCGATCCTGTTGGTTGTCGAGGCGATGTCCAGCCCGGCGTATTCGCCTTCGAGGTAGGTGAAGAGCGTGCCCGCCTGGCCGAGGCGTTCCAGGAGCCGGTAGGCCTTGCGGAGCCTGTCGTGCGTGTACCACCAGGACTGGTTCGCCCGCACCCATCCCGGGACCATCGCGGTCGTGCTCCGGTAGGTCCGGACGTTGCGCTGGACATGGACCAGGCAGCGTTGCACCGCGGTTTCGGACCAGCACTCCGACAGGGCCGCTGCGAGCACCCCAGCCACCCTAAGCTTCGAAAGCTTAGGTATCCCGAAATTCGCCCGCCAACACTGGGAGGCAAGCCCCTCCCATACACACGTTTTGTCCTATAACCCCCGCGTCGATCGTGAAGCAGGGGTTGCAGGACAAAACGTGTGTAAATCCCGGGCGCGTCATGTCCGGCCCGGGATCGTCTTCGCTCGGATGTCGGATTCGAATGGACAAATTGCGGGGCCGCGGAACCCCGGGACCGCAACTTGGGCGAAGAGAATGATCCAGCAGAATCCGAAGGTGCCTTCGTTTACCCCCATTTTCGCCGCGCTCTCGATCCTGAGGTAGGCGCTGCGGAGACGGCCAACCCCGCTTCCCCAGGGAGGTCTCGGACACGGTCTTAGACGGCCACGTGGGCCGATCCGGGTGAAACGTTTTTTCCCACGCAGATGCGCCGAGATCCACACTGAGATTGCCGAAAAGCACACTGATTTTTGGCAAATCTGCACGGAGTTTGGTCACTTCGACCACTGAGAGGCGAAATATTGCGCTAGTTTCTTGGGCGGGGGACAAACATTCATCACTGGATTCCCCTCAGTCAGTTCAAGAAAATAGGAGGAAGCCGATGCAAAAACTCTCAACGCTATTGCCCAACAGTGAATGAACCATTGAAATCTGTGGATTTCACCTGCAGGGTCGAGGAGCTCGGAAAGGACTATGGAATGGCACAAGCGATGCGGGACATCTCGTTCGAGCTGGTACCTGGAGAAGTCTTCGGACTCCTCGGCGCGAACGGGTCCGGAAAATCGACCACCCGTCACATTCAGACTGGTTGGCTTGAAGTGAGCCAGGGGAGTGTTGAAGTCAAAGGCGTGCCTCTGGACACCCATTCCAAACTGATTTGACTAAATCTAAAACACCCATCCAGGTTGCCATTGCACTCATTGTGGGTGAAGTGAAAGGGGGAAATCATGAGTTCACGTGATACGCGGGAAGTCATGTTCGATTGGAGTAAAAAGGGCGTCGGCGGGCTTCTCGGCGATTGCGGAATACGAGCTGGTCCTAGGTGACCTCGCAAAGAGCCTATGGCTGCTCACGTGCGTCACCGTGATTGGAACTGTTTCAGGTGCGGCGGTCGCATCGGCACTTCTCTCCA
>FTCF01000138.1_pt1 | contig 13605 bp, 14 predicted proteins | sample 1639631 | NCBI WGS metagenome assembly FTCF01 (sample SAMEA3914864, study PRJEB12502) | metagenome | biome: forest; material: soil | place: USA | collected 2012-03-12 | depth 0.3 m
GAGCGGCCTACATGACGGGCACGTCCCTGGGCAAGGGCGCCGTCTTTGGGCGCATCGCGGCCGAACACGCGGCCTCAAAGCTTGGCGTCAGCGTCGCATGAGATCGGAACAGAGGAGTATTTCCATGGCACATCACGAAAGTGTTGACGAGACACGCGAGGTGGACGTCGTCGTCGTCGGATCCGGGGTCGGCGGCTCATCCGCCGCCCTGACAGCGGCCCGTAGCGGGGCGAAAGTGGCGATGCTGGAGAAATCGGAAAGCTTTGGCGGGTCCGCGGCCCTATCGGCAGGAATGTTTTGGACCGCGCCAACGGTCGAGACCTATCGAGCCCGCATTCCCCTAGGAAACCTGGAGCTCGGGACCCGCGTGGTCGGAGACTACCGGGATGCGCTCGCCGAGCTGCGTGCCTCGGGCGTGAGAGTAGCCGATGAGCCCAAGCACGACATCATGACCTTCGGCATCGGCTACTCGACCGATATTCACGCAATTCTTGCTTGGTGTCGGGAAGAGATCCTTGCGGCCGGAGGCCAGGTCCGCACCAATACGCCGGTGATCGAGCTGCTTTACGACGGCGGCGGGGTCACCGGAGTGGTTGCCCGTGAGGACGGGGATCGCTTGGTGCGGTACGAAGCCAGAGCGGTCATTCTGGCTACCGGGGGCTTCCAAGGCGCCCGCGACGAGTTGACCCGCCATATTGGTCCAAACGCCGATCGCCTGGTGCTGCGATCCAACCCGGGCAGCGTCGGCGACGGGCTGCGTCTGGCCCGCTCTGCCGGCGCCGGGGGCACGACGGCGATGAGCACCTTCTACGGGCACCTCCTTCCGTACCCCGTTGACCGGTTTCAGTCGGACGACTACCTGCCGTACTCGCAGTACTACTCCGGATCCACCGTCCTGGTGAACCTCCGTGGTGAACGGTTTACGGATGAGACGGAAGGCGACGAACTGCTCAATCAAGCCGTCACCTTCCAGCCACAAGCGCGGGGTGTGCTGATTTTCGACGAGCACGTGCGCAGCACCGAGGCTACCGAGGAGCCGTTCCCGGGACTCGGAGCCACCGACCGGTTTGCCACAGCTGTGGAAGCCGGCGGCACGTACGCGGTAGCCGATACACTGCCCGCGCTGCTGGACCAGATCGCCGCGTGGGGAATCGACCGTTACAACCTGGGCCGCACCCTGGACGCCTACACCGACGCGGTGGCCTCGGGGGGTGGAGTCGCCCGCGGAATCCCGGTCTCCGGGACCGCCCGCGCCCCGCGGCAAGGACCGTTCTACGCTTTGATGGTTCAGCCATCCATCACCTTCACCTTCGGGGGAGTGCGCACCAACACGGAGGGCGAGGCCCTTGACCCCGACGGTCGGCCCATCCCAGGCCTTTACGCCGCCGGAGCCGACATCGGAGGGCTGTCCAACTACGGCTACGCCGGAGGCTTGGCACCGGGATACATCACAGGACGATGGGCCGGGCGATCAGCATCACAGCGGGCGGGTTCGGCCCTTCAGCTGAACCGCGCAGCGTCGCTGATCAGCGAAGCACACCCAACGACACACGGAGCAACAGCATGAACACGACCGCAGATGTCCTCGTCATCGGCGGCGGAGGCTCAGGAATGAGCGCCGCCATTTCCGCAGCGACCAGCGGCGCCACAGTCATCCTGCTCGAAAAATGCCCCAAGGTCGGCGGCAGCACCGCAATGTCAGTCGGATCATTCACCGCGGCCAACACCTCCTACCAGTACCGCGCCGGCGTCAACGACAGCATCGAGCTGTTCGTCGAGGACATGAAGGTCGCCAACGGCCAGTTCGAGGACCGCGAAAACAAGGAGCTGCGCCGCATCCTGGCCGAGAACGCCGGAACCACAGTGGAATGGCTCTCCACCATCGGGGTGCAGTTCCTCGGCCCGACTCCGGAGCCGCCCTATGAGAAGCCGCGGATGCACAACGTCCTGCCGAACTCCTCAGCCTACGCATCGGCACTGCTGCGGGAATGCAAGAAGCGCGGTGTTGAGGTGCGCACATCCATGCGCGTGGACAAGCTCCTGCGCAACGCCGCGGGTGAGATCATCGGAGCCCGGGCGAACGGTACCGACTTCTTCGGCCGCCGCGGCGTGATTCTGGCCACGGGAGACTACTCCGCGTCCACCGAGATGAAAGCCGAGTTCGTTGGAGAAGCCGCCGCCAATATTCCTCCTGTCAATCCAAACAACACCGGGGACGGGTTCAAACTGGGCACCGACGCAGGCGGAGTCATGATCCAGATGGACCGGCTCTACGAGGGCCTGCGGTTCGCGCCCGCAAAGCGGCCCGACCCCATCAAGATCCTGCCCTCGCACCCGCTGCTGACCAAGGCCATGCGTCTCGTTGTGGAACGACTGCCAAAGAAGCTGCTCGCGTACGTCATCCGTGGCGCCCTGACCAGCTGGGTGGGCCCGAACAACACGATGTATCAGGCTGGTGCCATCCTGATCGGGCATTCCGGGAAACGGATAGCCAACGAGGACTCCGACAAACTCATGGCGCGCGCCGCAGCCGCTGATGAGAAGAACACGGCCTTCATGATCTTCGACGAACGGGTGGCCGGAAGGTTTTCAGCATGGCCCCACCCCGTCTCGACCTTCCCTGGCGTGGCCTACGCCTACGTCAACGATTACAAGCGATACCGCCCGGACGTCTACCACCGGGCTGAAACCATCGAGGAGCTCGCCGCGAGCATCGGCGTCGCCTCCTCCGTTCTGAACTCCACCGTCGATGAATGGAACGCCGATGTTGCCAACGGAAAGGACAGCAGGTTTGGCCGGCAGCACCTTGGCGCCGGCGTCAGCGAAGGACCGTTCTATGCTCTGGGCCCGATGAACGCCTACATCACCCTTGCTGACGGCGGCCTCGCCGTCGACACCGAGCTGCGCGTGACACAGGCCGATGGCGTGGCAATACCGGGGCTGTGGGCCGCCGGTTCCACGGGTCAAGGAGGCCTCCAGCTCCTCAACCACGGCCTGCATATCGGATGGGCGATCGTCTCAGGCCGACTCGCCGGACGAAGCGTGGCCCAGGCCACGAACCGACTCGACCTCGAAGCCACGCGTCGATGATGGAGTCAACACCTCCAGCCTGGGATCGGGCCATACATCGGCTGGACTGCCTCGTACTCGGAGTGTTTTCAAGAGCCACGTCATGAACCAGATCCCGGCACGGTACTGGTTGGGGTTGACGGCTACACCGTACCGGCGGGACAAACTGGACTCGCTGATCTACCACCAGCTCGGCAAGATCACGATTCCTTCAGGTCCCGGTTCGAGGCGGATGGTCTGATGCCGGTGGTCTTCACAGGGGCAATGAAAGGCGAAGGAACGACAAGCCGCCGTCGAGCGTCTTTCCAACTCCGATGACTCAGAGCCGCTGCTGGTGTTGGGAACCGGCTCCTACATTGGCGAAGGCTTTGATTGCCCGAAACCCAGGGAAAACGGTGGCGACCGTTCACGACTACCGTGATGAGTCCACTCCGGTCCTGGCAGCTTCCCCCACACATGAGACAGTCGGTGGACACGTCTACGGGTTTACCCAAGCGCGGGATTCGTTGAAGACGATCCTCGATGCAAGCGAGCGGGGAGGGCTGTCCACGATACGGCGGCCCGGCCGGGCCACGGCCGCCGTCGTCAATGGAGAGAGCTTGCGCCGGTATCTGGAATTGACGGTCGTCGCCAATGTCCAGGTCGTGAATGAGGACGGAGCATGGGCTGTCTTCATGCCGGGGCGGCCTTTTGCCGCTGAGGCCACGGACCTGGCTGAAGCCTTGGCGGACTTCGTCGATGCTTTGCGGGACTACGCGGAGGATTGGGAGGACCATTTGAACGCGGCGCCCAATCACCGCGAGAACTGGGCCTTGGTTCAGCTCATTGACCTGTCCACCGATCAGCAATTGACCGCCTGGCTCACCGGCTCGGTGGCATGACCGTCCGACGCGTGGGCGGACGGGACGACCATGAGAAGTTCTGTCTGACCGAGCGCTGGGAGCTGGTGACGAATGCCCACGGGAAACCAGTGCGCCATCACGCGACCTACCGGTTGAGTCTGCAAGATGGACGGATCTTGCGGACCCGGATTTCCCGCCCGGTGGATCGCACGACGTATTCGAGTTCGATCTGGAACCATGTTCTCCAAGACCAGCTCGAGGTCGGTGAGGATGAGTTTTGGGCATGCGTCGATGACGGGACACTGCCGCCCCGCGGAATGGCAGCCCCTCCCGCTTCGGCTATTCCCCTGGCGCTGGTCTGGCAACTCACACGCACCGTTGGAATGCATGAACGAGATGTTGCCCGTATGACGAAAGAGCAGGCCGTTCAGGCGATCAACGATTACTGGATGTCGCAACCGGGACAACAAGACGATTGAGACGTTTCCCTGGTTTCTCGGACAGGGTCGCACTTGCGTAGCGGGACATGCGTCTCGTCAAATCCGTAAAAAGAGGGAGCACAATGATGCACACCCTTGCCGACGGACCGGGCCGTACATCGGCCGCATTGGCCTGCTTGACCCTGTCAACAGTGCCGGATCCCTTTTTTCGGTCACGCAGTTCTGCCGTTCTGGTCGTTCATGGGAACCTTGGCTCATTTCGACATGACTGCGCAGCTTCTGAGGAGGCTGGGTTGCGGGGAGCGGAGCCTGCGTGTGAGGTTGATCGCGACGGGAGTAGCGACGAGGGTGCCGACGAACCAGCCGTGATGCGGCATGCAATGCAGGAATTCGGCGCTTGCGGGCACCATCCCACACGGCTCCACCACGAGCCTCATCAGTCTCGACTGCTGCTGTCCGGGAGCCGCAGGTCCTTGAGGAGGAGTCTCGTTTTGGAAGTGCGGCACCAGAATCGGCAGGCAGGGAAACGAAAACCTCTCCGTGAATGAGGATAGATTCAATGGCGATAACGGCAGTGCTCTCCACGAGCTGGCAACGAGCAGCCATCACCGCCACCACGTCCCTATTCGCCCGGTCTCACCACTGCGCGGTCTCCTTCTCATGCGAACCGGGTGTCGAATCCCACGGCGCGCGAGATTTTCTCGACGTACGCAGCCACGCTCTCTCCGGTTTCATCCTGGCCGTGCGGGTGGGGCACGCCGAGCTTATCGATCCAGCACGGCACGAACCTTCCCGCTTGACCTTGAACACGGCCGGACTCAGGCGTTTTCTGTCAGCAGGGTCAGGTTTGTAGGTTCCGGGAAGGCTGCTGCGCGACCGCTAGCGTCTGGGCAATGGCCATTACGCGCTGTTCCACGCTGGCATTGGGCGGCGCTGCCACCTTGATCGCCCGGAACCCTGTTTCGGACAGGGGTCCGGCAGCCCGCAGGCACTCTTCTATCCGCCCAATGGTCAGTAGCGAGCCAGGCTCAAGGAGTTCATCTGAACGGATGGTCGGGTCGGAAGCCCCGGACCGGGCTGATTCTGGCGGGGCGGGCGGTACGTGGACGTCAGCCCAGGCGGGACCATACCTTGTGTCAATGCTGGAGCACCCGGAAAGTACTACCCCGCCCAGAAGTCCACGTTCACGAAGGTAGGTTATGTGTTCGTGCCCGGCCTCTGGTCGCCGCTGCTCGATGACCGACCGCCCCCAGTTGACCACCATGCCGAAAGGATGACCTGTGGCGTCACCTGCCCGCTGGACAGCCTCTGCCTCCGCTTCAAGGGTAAGGAAGCCTTTGGCGGGGGCTTGGCCTGGTATCAGGGCGTCGCAGTGTTCCAGGACGAGGCGGGCGCCGGCCGTGTCCCGGCCAGCCAGTTCGGTCAATGAGGCTTCAAGCGCGGCAGCCGACGCGGCATCTTTGGCGGCTACCGGGGCAGCATGCAGCTCGAGGGCGACGACGGCGGGCCTCCCCAACTGCCGGTTCAGGCGCTTCACCGACTCCAGCGCATCCTGGACAAAATCCAGTGCCGACCTCCGGCCGGAGGCGGACGTTGAAGCAAGGCCGAAGCTCTGGTCGGCCTGTACCCTGGCCATGGTCCCGGGGATCGTCGTCACCACGAAGCACGCATCTTCCGGGAGCTGTCGGAGCAACCAGGCTTCATCCTCTTTGTGCAGCTTCCCCGAGAATGGAATTTCCAGGCCGGCCACACCGTCCAAGGCAAACACGGAAGCCAGGAAATTTCCTTCAGCAGCGGGATCCCATCCCGTCAGGCTTGGTGCGGCGGCATAGGCGCCAATGAAGTAGGGAGTTCTTTCCGGGCTTGTCAAAGGCATCATGGTCTCCATGGGTTTGTGGCCGTTAGCGGCTGACGGGCTCGCGTGTCTGCAGCATCGGAAGCTCGTGTCGGCGGGGGAGGCCTTCCCAGTCACCAGGAACGAGGCAAGCAAATGCGCCGGTTGTCGTGGCGGTAATGAGCCTGTCCTGTGGTTCCCGACCTGCCACGAGTTCAGCCAGGTATCCGGCGACGAATGCGTCGCCGGCGCCAACTGTGTCCACGGTGTCGACGGCTACCGCCGCTTGGCGGAATACTGTGCCCTCGATGAGGGCCAGCGAGCCGTCCGCGCCGAGCTTTATGACGGCCTGGCTTGGACCGAGCGCAGAGATGCGCCGGGCGAGCTCCTCCGGGTCGCCCGCGCCGACCGCGATCGCGGCTTCATCGTCGCCCGCGAACACGACGTCGGCGAGCGGGATGATGTCCCGGTAGACACTTCGTGCAGCTTCCGGTGACCACAGGTTTCCGCGGTAGTTCAGGTCAAATGAGACGGTCACGCCGTGGGCACGCGCCGCGTTCACGGCATACCTGAGGGTTGATTCCGCCTGCGTGGAAAGCGCGGGTGTGATACCGGTGACGTGCAGCAAGGCAGCTCCGGAGACCAGTTTTTCGTTGATGTCCTCCGGCGTGATCCTGGATCCGGCGCTGCCGGACCGGTAGTAGCTGACGCGTTGGGTGGCGGGCGTCCGGCGTTCCTTGATCATTAGCCCGGTAGGGGCGAAATGGTCAACGGTGGCGCGGACGTCTACGCCTTCGGCTCGGATCTCCCGCTCCACCAAGGCGCCCAATGAGTCAGCTCCCACGCGTCCGCACCAGACAGCCTGTACGCCGAGCCGTTGGAGCCCGATGGCGACGTTGGATTCCGAGCCGCCGATGCCCAGGCTCAGTGTGGATGCGTGGGCGAGTGGCCCCACCTGGTCAGTGCGCATCAGCGCCATGGTTTCGCCGAAGGTGAGAACGTATGGGGCGTCGTTCATCGGGCTGCTCCGAGCTCGGCTGCTGTCTGGTTCACCAGGTCGCGGACGCGCCGGGCCCGGGCTGTAAGTTCCTGGAGGTCGCCGCCTTTGAAGGCATCACCCAGCAGTGGGCCGCCCAGGCTGACCGCAAGTGCTCCTGCCCGCATCCAGGCGGGGACGTCGTCGATGTCCACGCCGCCGGAAGGGATGACCTGGATGTCTGGGAAGGGTCCGCGCAGCTGTGAGACATAGCCGGCACCCACGGTGGAGGCGGGGAACACCTTGACAGCTGTGGCGCCCAGTTTCCATCCGGCGTGGAGTTCGGTGGGGGTAAGGCCGCCCGGGTAGACGGCCACGCCGCGACGGACGCAGGCGGAAATAATGTCCGGAGTGGTGACGGGAGTCACGATGTAGGCGGCGCCGAGGTCCAGGGCGGTTTCTGCTTCGGCGGCCGTGGTGACGGTTCCGACGCCGATTTCCAGGGTGTCGCCGAACCTTTCTTGCAGGCGGGGCAGTTCGTCCCAGACACCCGGCGTGCTCAAGGTCAGTTCGATGCTCCGGACATCGCCGAGCTGGAGGGCTTCGATGATCGGGGCGTACTCGGAAGCATGGCTGGCACGGAGGACGGCCACAACCCGGGTTGCGCTGAGGATGGCTGATGGGGCCGGGCGGAGAAGAGTGCCCTGGTCATCGAGGCGCTGCATTGAATTTCCTTCTGGTCAGGGGTGCGATGGTGACGTTCCCGACGGCGGCGCGTGCCGCCGTCGGGTGTTCAATGGTTCTATTTGGCGTGCTGGGCTGCCGTCGCGTCGGCGCCCGCACGGGCCGCTGCCGTGATCATTTCGCTGTGGTGCCGGGCGTCTTCGGGGTCGGTGAGGTCGCGGTTGAGTGTTTCCGGCGTGAGCCGGGTTGCGATGAAGCTGACCACCATGGTCAGCGACATGTAGATGGCGACCGGGATCCAGGAGTTGCTGAAGAGGCCCAGCAGCCCGGCGCAGATCATTGGTGCGACACCGCCGCCGATGATGGAGGAGAATTCGCGACCCAGGGTGACACCTGCGTAGCGGTAACGGCTGCCGAAGATTTCGGGGAAGTAGCTCATGTGCACGCCCACCACGCCCTGGCAGGCCAGCATGAAGCCCACGATAATCACCAGGACAATGGCCACGGGGGACCCGGTGGTGAGGAGCATGAAGGCCGGTGCCGGAAAGAGGATCAGTGCCCCGGTGATGAGCGAGACGACGCGCCGGCGGCCGATCTTGTCCGACAGGATTCCGAAGGACACGGCTGCGACCCCGCCGCACAGTGCACCAATGAGGAGGACCGGGGGGATGAACTTGGGGTCGGTTCCGACGACGGTTATCAGGTAGGAGGCCATGAACACCTGGATGGTGTAGGACTGGGTGCTGACGCCGAGGTTCATGAGGATGACCCGCAGGACGTTGGCCTTGCCGTTCTTGGCAACTTCCTTCAGCGGGGCCGGGGGGGCGGTGCGGGCCTGTTTGATTTCTTCGAAGACGGGGGACTCGTCGAGCTTGCGCCGGATGACCAGCGCAGCAATGGTCACGAAGATGCTGGACAGGAACACCAGCCGCCAGCCCCAGGTCAGCATGTCGTTCGGGGCGAGGGATTGGGCCGCGATCCACACGAGAGCGCCGAGGGCGGTCCCGGCGGCGGCGCCGACCATGATGAGTGAGGCGATCTTGCCGCGGGTGCCGGGCGCGGCGGATTCGGTGAGCAGCGTGGCGCCGCCTGACTGCTCGGCGCCGGCGCCGAAGCCTTGGGCTGCGCGGCAGACGCAGAGCAGGACGGGGGCGAAGATGCCGATCTGGCCGAAGGTCGGCAGGAGCCCGATAGCCAGCGTGGCGCCGCCCATGAGCAGCAGGGTGACCACCAGGACCCATTTGCGGCCGAGCCGGTCGCCGAAGTGGGAGAAGAAGATCCCGCCGAGGGGACGGAACAGGAACCCCACGGCGAAGGTGGTGAAGCTGGCGATCAGGGCCGCCGCCGGGGAGACGTTCGGGAAGAACAGTTTGCTGAAGACCAGGGCGGAGGCGGTGCCGTAGATGACGAAGTCATACAGTTCGAGGGTTGTGCCGATGAGGCCGGCGACGGCGGCCTTCCGGACCTTGCTTTGGTCAACGTTCCCCGGGGGGACGTGCGCTGCTGTGGTCATTTCCATACTCCTTTGAATGGATGCCTGCTGTGTTTTTTGTTTGTGGTGAATCAGTAGGTGATGAGGACTTTGAGGTTGGTCGGGTCGGCCACCGGCGCCGTGAGGGCGGTCGCGGCGTCTTCGAGTGGGTAGGTGCTGGTGATGATGGACTGCAGGTCCACCACGCCGGAGGCGGCGAGGTCGATCGCCGTCGGGAACGCGTTGGCGTACCGGAACGCGGTGACGAGATCGATCTCGTAGCGCTGGAGGAATCCGAGCGGAATCCCGTCCACGGTGGGTTTGGCCTGGCCGACGACGGTGGCGCGGGTTGCCGGTGCCAGGGTCTGGATGCCGTCGGCGAGGGCGCGGGTGTTCCCGGAGCATTCGATCAGCCGATCCATGCCTGCAAGGTCCAGGGGAGTGGTGGCGGTGTTGATGGTGCGGGTGGCGCCGAATTTTGCGGCGACGGCGAGGCGGTCGTCGTTCACGTCCGTCACTACGATTTCGGCGGCGCCTCGGGATGCCGCGACACGGGCGACGAGCAGTCCGATGGGTCCGGCGCCGGTGATCAGGACCCGGTGGCCTTTGCGGACCTGCGCCCGTTCGACGGCCCAGACGGCGACGGCGAGCGGTTCGATCGCGGCGCCGATTTCGGCCGGGATGGTGTCCGGCAAGGGGTGGACGGCGGCTTCGGGGACCACCACGTGGCGTGCGAAAAGCCCGTCGGTCGGGGGAGATCCGAAGCAGGTTCCGGTGGGGCAGAGGTTGTAGCGTCCGGACAGGCAGGTGGCGCATTCCCGGCAGGGCAGTGCGGGTTCAATGACGACGGCGGTGCCGGGGGCCACTTTCGCGTTGGGTCCCGCAGCGATGACCACGCCGGCGCCTTCGTGTCCCAGGACGGTGGGCTGGCGCAGCACGTTGGTGCCGTTTCGTCCCTCGGCGAAGTAGTGCATGTCCGAGCCGCAGATTCCGCCGGAGCGCATTTCGACCAGGAGGTCATTCGGGCCTAGGGGTGTCAGTGGCTTGTGCTCGATGCGCAGATCGCGGGCGCCGTGCAGCACGGCGGCCTGGGTGCCGGTGGGAAGCGCAGGCGTGTTCGTTTCGTGGATGGCTTGGGTGGTCATGGTGTGCTCCGTGTAGGTTGGAGGGCCGGGGCTGAAGCGAGGGAAACGGGTGTTCCGGCTTCTGTGATGGCGGCCAGTGGTCCCGCTGTGTGAATGATGTCGATGAACTCGCCGGTGCGCAGGATGAAGGCGTCGCGTTCGGCCAGTTCCTCGCCAAGGAGGTGGTGGTCGCCGATGACCTTGCGGGCGAGGTCGTGCCCGGAGCGGGATCCTGCTGCGAGGCCGGCCAGGAGTGCGCGTGCCGGGTCCTCCATGGCGTGGGCCTGTGGTCCGGGATCGAAGCCTCGCAGCGGGGCGATGCATGCGAGATACGCGGCGGTGGTGAGGGCCAGGAGCTGGGGCATCCCGCCGTCGTCGAGCAGCTGCAGTGCAGGCAGCGGTATTCGCTGGCGGAGTTTGACGGATCCGTCGGATCCCACTTGACTGGTGCGGTGGCCGAGGGCGGTGTTGCGCCAGCGGGTGAAGAGCTCTTCCTCGTAGGCGTCCACGTCGACATCGCGCGGCACCGAAACGGTGGGCAGGTACTCGTGGCGGAGCACGGAGCGGGCAGCCAGTTCGATGGAAGGGTGCGAAACGGATTCGGGGATGGTGACGGCGCCGGTCAGGGCCCCGAGGTAGGCGATGAGGGAGTGCGTGCCGTTGAGGAGCCGGACCTTCAGTTGCTCGTACCCGGCCACCTCGTCGGAGAACACTGCTCCGCCGTCCTCCCAGGTGGGGCGACCGGAAATGAAGTTGTCCTCGATGATCCACATGCTGAACGGTTCGGCGGGGACCGGGATCCGGTCGTCGTAGCCCCGGTGGGATGCGACCATCCTCCGGTAATGGTCCGTGGTGGCCGGCACGATGCGGTCAACCATGGAGGAGGGGAAGCTGGTGCGGGCGTCGATGAAGGCAAGGGCTTCGGCGGCTTCTGCGGCCGGGAGCAGGGAGGCGAATTCGCGGACCAACCGCTGGGTGTGGTGGCCGTTGTCGGCCAGGTTGTCGCAGCTGAGGATCGCGACGGGTTCGCCGTGGGACCGGGACCGGTGCTGCAGGCCCCGGACAATCTGCCCGATCGGAGTCTGCGGTGAGCCGGCTTGGGCCAGATCGTGCCGGATTGCCGGGTCCTGGAGGTTGAGTGAGCCGGTGGCAGGGGTGTAGTTATAGCCGTTCTCGGTGACGGTGAGGGACACGATCCTGGTACCGGCGTCGCCGATTGCCTTTGTTACACGGTCCGGGTCGGCGGCGGCCGTGAAGGCGTCCGTGTGTACACGGGGAACAGTGAAACCTGAGCCCGCCGGTGATATTTCCACCACGGTGTAGAGCATGTCCTGGGCGTGCATAGCGTCCGGGATGGTGGTGGAGCGGCTGGCGACGCCGATGATGCCCCAGTCACCGCCGTTGGCGGTGATGGCGGCGTCGGTGTAGACGGCCTGGTGTGCGCGGTGGAAGTTGCCGAGGCCCAGATGGACAATCCCGGGGGCCGGTGCTGCCGGCCGCCGCAGGATTCCGGGGACGGCCGCGGTCAGTGGGGAGGTGGCCATGGTTCACCAGTCCTTCATGGAGCCGTCGAGCTCCCGGGCGATGGGCAGGTAGGCCTGCTTGTAGGGGAACCGGGCTGCCGCTGCTTCGTCGACGTGGACGCCGAGGCCGGGTTCTTCGCCGGGGTGGAGATAGCCGTCCTCGAACCGGAAACTGTACTGGAAAACCTCCGACACCAGCGGGTCGTAGCCCATGTATTCCTGGATGGCGAAGTTGGTGGTCGCCAGGCCGAGGTGCAGCGATGCCGACAGGTTGATCGGGGAGACATCGGAGGGGCCATGGGGTGCGCCCTTGATCTGGTACACCTCGGCCAGCGCCAGGATTTTGCGGACGTGGGAGATGCCTCCGGCGTGGACGACGGCGGTGCGGATGAAGTCGATGAGGCGTTCTGTGATGAGTTGCTCACAGTCCCAGATGGTGTTGAAGACCTCGCCGATGGCCAGCGGGATGGTGGTCTGCTGGCGAAGGGTGCGCAGGAGACGCTGGTTTTCGGCCGGGGTGACGTCTTCAAGCCAGAACAGGTCTACGTCTTCGAGGGACCGGGCCAGGCGCGCGGCTTCGGTGGGGTTGAGACGGTGGTGGACGTCGTGGAGCAGCTTCAGTTCGGGCCCGACGTGCTCGCGGACCGCGGACAGGACTTTCGGGGCGTGGCGGAGGTAGGCGGAAGTGTCCCAGTCCTCTTCGACCGGCCCGGCGCCGCGGCCTGCGGGCTCATAGCCGGCAGCTCCCTTGGTGACGCCGTAGACCTTGTCCAGCCCGGGGACCCCTGACTGGGCGCGGACGGCACGGAAGCCTTGTTCGCGGCGGCGGTCAACGGAGTCGAGGAGTTCGGGGAGGTCCCAGCCGGTCGCATGGGTGTAGGTGAGGATCTTGTCCCTGGCGGCTCCGCCGAGCAGCTGGTAGACCGGTACGTCCAGCGCCTTGCCCTTGATGTCCCAGAGGGCCAGGTCAATCGCTCCGATGGCGGCCATGGTCACGGGTCCGCGGCGCCAGTAGGCACCCCGGTAAAAGTACTGCCAGGTGTCTTCGATGCGGTCGGCGTCCCGTCCGAGCAGGGCAGGGGCGAGGTGGTCGCGGAGGTAGCTGGCTACGGAGAGTTCCCGGCCGTTCAGGGTGGCGTCGCCCCAGCCGACGATGCCGTCGTCGGTGGTGATTTTGAGGGTGACGAAGTTACGGCTTGGGCTGGTAACAATGACGTCGACGTCGACGATTTTTCGGGTCATCGGGAGATCACTACATTCTTCAGGGGCTGGTTCGTGGACAGTCGGGTGATGTTTTCAGCGATTTCGATTGCGCGGCCGCGGAAGGTTTCGGCGGTGACGCCGGAGGAGTGTGGGGTCATGATGATGTTGTCCAGGCGGCCGAAGGGCAGTGCTGACGGTTCCCCGCGTCCCTCCGGGCCGGGGTACTGGTACCAGACGTCGATGGCGGCGCCGGCGATCCGGCGGTCCTTCAGCGCCTCGTAGAGGGCCGCTTCGTTAACAACTGGGCCCCGGGCGACGTTGACGATCTGTCCGCTTGGGCCGAGGTCGTCCAGTTCTGCCGATCCGATGAGTGAGGTGGTTCCGGCATCGAGCGGGATGCTGACCACCAGCACGTCGGATTCGCTGAGCGCCTCGCCCA
>FTCF01000130.1_pt1 | contig 13497 bp, 15 predicted proteins | sample 1639631 | NCBI WGS metagenome assembly FTCF01 (sample SAMEA3914864, study PRJEB12502) | metagenome | biome: forest; material: soil | place: USA | collected 2012-03-12 | depth 0.3 m
CCGTCAACGGTCCCCGCGGCAAGAAGGAGGTGGAAATCGAGCTGCACAACAACGGAGCCAAGACCGTCCAGCTCAACATCGCTGCGCTGCAGTACGCCGGGGATAAAGACCAGCAGGTCCTGAAGCCGGGCCAGAAGAAGAAGATCGGCTGGCAGACGCTCCAGGGCTGGTACGACGTCGAAATCACTTCGCCGGACGATTCTTCCTTCCGTCGCCGCCTCACGGGTCGCGAAGAAGATGGCCAGGTAGGTGTCTCCGGCTAAGGGAACTCCATAACTGACCATGTTTGAACGCAGATCGGCCGGGACACGCCGCTGTCATGGCGTGTCCCGGCCGATCCGTTCACCAAAGAAGGTCAGGAATGGAGGGGCTTTCAGTCGGTGATGTTGCCGATCGCCTGCTCGAGGTCCGCGATCAGGTCCTCGACGTCCTCGATGCCGCAGGAAAGCCGGATCAGATTGACCGGCACGGCCAACTCAGTGCCCTTGACCGAAGCGTGCGTCATCTCCGAGGGGTAGTTCATGAGGGACTCGATGCCGCCCAGAGACTCGGCCAGCGTGAAGACTTGGGTGGATTCGGCCACTTTGCGGGCCGCAGCTTCGCCGCCCTTGAACTGCACGGAAATCATGCCGCCGAACTTCTTCATTTGCTTGGCCGCGAGTTCGTGGCCCGGGTGGGATGGCAGTCCCGGATACAGCACGGCTTCAACTTCGGGACGCTCCAGCAACCACTCGGCCACGGCCTGGGCGTTCTCGCTGTGGCGGTCCATGCGCACGCCGAGCGTCTTGAGGCCACGCGTGGTCAGGAACGCATCCATGGGTCCGGACACGGCGCCGACAGCGAACTGCACGAAGCCGATCTTCTCTGCCAGTTCGGCGTGCTTGACCACGATCGCGCCGCCCACGACGTCCGAGTGGCCGCCGATGTACTTGGTGGTCGAGTGGACCACGACGTCGGCACCCAGGGCGAGCGGGGTCTGCAAGTAGGGCGAGGCGAAGGTGTTGTCGACGACAAGGAGGGCCCCGGCGTCGTGCGCCACTTTGGCGAGCGCCTCGATGTCGGTGATCTTCATCATCGGGTTGGAAGGAGTCTCAACCCAGACGATGCGGGTTTTGTTCGCCGCCACGGCCGCCGCAACGGCGTCAAGGTTGGACATGTCCACTGGTGTGTTCCCGATGCCCCACTCGCCGAGCACCCGGTTGATGAGCCGGTACGTTCCACCGTAGGCGTCGTTGCCGAGTACGATATGGTCACCGGGCCGGGCAACGGCACGGATCAGGGAGTCCTCCGCTGCAAGGCCCGAGCTGAAGCTGTAGGCGTGGGTACCGCCCTCGAGCGCGGCGAGCTGCTCCTGCAGCGCATCGCGGGTGGGGTTGGTGCCGCGGCCGTATTCGTAGCCGTCGCGCAAACCGCCTATGCCGTCCTGGGCATACGTCGAGCTGAAGTGCAGCGGCGGAACCACAGCGCCGGTGCGCGGTTCGAAGGCCTGGCCGGCGTGGACGGCACGCGTGTTGAATCCTGCTTCGTTTGCAGACATATGAACTCCTAGTGTCAGTTGCTCAGGTAGGCGAGAAGGTCGTGGCGGGTCAGGATGCCCACGGGAGCTCCGACGAACGTCACCATGACGGTGTCGACGTCGGAAAGCAGCTCGCGGGCGGCGGAGATGGTTTCCAAGAAGCCGATGACCGGCAAGCGTTCCCCCATGTGCTCGGAGATCTTGTCGGTCAATTTCGCCTCGCCACGGAACAGCTTGGAGGTCAGCGTGCGCTCATCGACGGCGCCGAGCACCTCGCCCATGACCACCGGCGGTTCCTGCGAGAGGACCGGAATGTGTGAAACCCCGAATTCGTTCATGATGTTGATGACATCGCGCACGGTCTCGTTGGGATGGATATGGACGAGGTCCGGCATCTCGCCCGTCTTGGACTTCAGCACCTCGCCAACCGAGGCCTCCTCGCCGCCGGAGAGGAAACCGTAGGAGCGCATCCACTTGTCGTTGAAGATCTTCGCCAGGTAGCCGCGGCCGGAGTCCGGCAGGATCACGACGACGACGGCTTCCTCGCCAAGGTCTTTGGCCACCTGCAACGCGGCAACCACTGCCATGCCGGAGGACCCGCCCACCAGGAGGCCTTCCTCGCGGGCCAGGCGCCGGGTCATCTCGAAGGAGTCGGCGTCGCTGACGGCAATGACATCGTCCGGCACGGTCTTGTCGTAGTTGGCCGGCCACATGTCCTCGCCGACGCCCTCCACAAAGTAGGGCCGCCCGGTGCCGCCCGAGTAGACCGAGCCTGCCGGGTCGGCGCCGATGACCTTGACGCGGCCGCCGTCGGACTCGGGCCGGTCGGCGGACACTTCCTTGAGGTACCTGCCCGTGCCGGTGATGGTGCCGCCGGTACCTGCGCCGATCACAACGTGGGTGATCTTTCCGTCGGTATCACGCCAGATCTCGGGCCCGGTGGTCTCGTAATGGCTACCGGGAGCGGCGGGGTTGGAGAACTGGTCCGGCTTGTAGGCTCCCGGGATTTCCGACACGAGCCGGTCCGAGACGCTGTAGTAGCTTTGCGGGCTGTCCGGGGCCACGGACGTGGGAGTGACCACAACTTCGGCGCCGTACGCCTGAAGCACGGCACGCTTGTCCTCGCCCACCTTGTCCGGGACAACGAAGATGCACCTGTAGCCCTTTTGCTGGGCCACGAGGGCAAGTCCGACGCCGGTATTGCCCGAGGTCGGTTCCACGATGGTTCCGCCCGGCTTGAGCTTTCCGTCCCGCTCTGCCTCCTCGATCATCTTCACCGCGATGCGGTCCTTGATCGAGCCACCGGGGTTCACATATTCGAGCTTCACCAGAATGGTGGCTTTGATGTCCCCGGTCACGTGGTTGAGCTTGATGAGCGGTGTATTGCCAATGAGGTCCAGGACGGACTGGGCGTACTTCATAGGTACCAAGTTACCGCTTGGTCGGGAGTGCTTCGGTGCAGACGGGGCCCCGGGGCGGTGACGGGTCCGCGTCTAGCCGTCCGCGTGTAGCCGTCCGCGTCTAGCCAAAGGATGGCCTCGCGGGGCAAGCTAGCGGGGACACCCTCCAAGGAAAGGACATGCACCATGGATTGGACCCTCGAAGTGGTTGTGCTCCCTGTGAGTGACATTGACCGTGCCATCGAGTTCTACCGCGACAAAGTGGGCTTCAACCTTGACCACAACACCACCAACGAGCACATGCACGTGGCGCAGCTGACTCCTCCGGGCTCCGGATGTTCGATCGTCGTCGGAGACCTCCCGGCGCAGAATGAAATGGCGCCGGGTTCCATGCGGGGCCTTCAACTTGTGGTCGCGGATGCGCGCGCTGCACGCGAAGAATTGCTCGGCCGCGGGGTCGAGGCCAGCGAAATCACCGTCTTTGACGAGCGCGACGGCGGCACGTTCTTCGGCTTCAGCGATCCGGACGGCAACACCTGGGCGGTGCAGGAACTCAAGGTCCGCGCCGAGAAGCCTTTGATCCCGGTGGAGGCCCGCGGGCGCTTCGGGGAATAGTTTCGGAGAATAGGCAATCGACTCACTCAGCCGGCGCAGCGCCTCCTGCCGAAGAGTCGGTCTGCCAGAGGCCCAGGATGTTGCCTTCGGTGTCCTTGAAATAGGCGTAGTAGCCCATGCCCGGAACAGCGTCCTTGCCTTTGACCACCGAACCGCCCGCACTCTCGATCTGGCTAAGCGAAGCCTCGATGTCTTCGACGTCAACCGTGATGACGGGGGTCTTCAACTCTTCCGAGCGCGGGAAGAGTGCACCATTGATGGCCCCGGGCGCGCTCGGCATACCGGTCTGCGGATCTGAAGGGGTGGTGATTGCGATCGTGTAGTCCATCTCCTGCATGGGGTTGAGCATCCAGCCGAAGGCACCCTGGTAGAAAGCGTTGGCCCGCTCCTTGTCGTCCGCGGGGATTTCAAAATGCACAACACCGGCCATTGCGTTCTCCTGAGATTGTCATGGAAGGCGCAGACGCCCCGCGCCACACGTGGAGTCTAGTCTTGTGGGTTTCACGGCGTAAGGGCTTGGACGCCGCTCTTTTGCAGTCTTGTCGGACGAGCATGCGACCATGAATGAATGACCATCGTCGATGTCCCACCGGCCGCAGCGGCTGCGGCCGACGCCTCCGTTCGATGGCACCCCGGCGGTCCCTTCGACCTTCTGCAGACCATCGGAATCCTCATGCGCGGCAACGGCGATCCCTCGTTCGCGGCGCGGCAGGACGGTGTGTGGCTGGCCTTCACGACGCCGGACGGTCCGGCCACCTTGCGCCTCACTGCGGCCGGAACCGGCCAAGACACGCATGTCGATGCCCAGGCCTGGGGCTCCGGGTCGGGCTCCGCCATCGCCTCTGTGCCTGCCCTGTTGGGAAGCGGCGACGACTGGTCCGGCTTCGACGATGCCGCCTTCCATGCCACCCTTCCGCGGATGGTCAGGGAAGCCCGACGCCGGAACCTCGCCGTCCGTTTACCGACCACCGGCCGGGTGGTCGACTCCCTCGTGCCCACGATTCTTGAGCAAAAGGTCACCACCATCGAAGCCCGGCGGGGATACCGCTACCTGATGTACCGGTACGGCACCGCAGCCCCCGGCGCTGGCCGCCTTTCGACGTCGAGCCTTCCGTCGGGCCTGCTCGTCGCACCAACCGCCGCCCAGTGGTTGGCCATTCCTTCATGGGAATGGCACAAGGCCGGCGTGGGTCCCCAGCGTTCGGCAACCGTCATGCGGGCGCTGCGATCCGCCGTCGCGCTTGAACGGCTCGCCTCGCTCAGCCCGGCTGAAGCGGGGGCCAAGATGCAGACCATTCCGGGCATCGGTGTCTGGACGGCTGCCGAGGTTGTCCAGCGGACCCATGGCTGCCCGGATTCGATCGCTGTGGGCGACTACCATTTGGCCTCGTACGTCGGGTACGCGCTTACGGGCAGGAAAACGGACGACGCCGGAATGATCGCCCTCCTGGAACCCTGGCGCGGGCACCGCCAGCGGGTAGTCCGGATGCTCGGGCTCAGCGGCTTCCGAAAACCGACCTTCGGACCGCGGATGACCATCCAGGACCACCGAGGACACTAACAACGCGGGGTCACTTACGGCCCAAGTTGCTGCCCTGCATGGGCCGTAAGTGACCCCGCGTTGGGGGTTTCGCCCGCTTGATCCGGAGAATGAGGCCGGAGAACCCTTCGGCCAGGTCATCGGCGTTTGCCTTGAAGTAGGACCAGCCGGCGCTGGTGAAGGCCTCGTCCCTCCGGTTGTCCTTTGTCTGCTGTTCCCGCGCGAGATGCGGCGCACCGTCATACTGCACGGCGATCCGGAACCGCCGGTACCCCAGGTCCGCAGACGGCGACCACGGATCGTCCGGATCGAGGCGGAGCTGCAATTCCGGTTCAGGCAATCGCGCATCCACCATGGCCAGCCGCAGAAACGTTTCCGGAAACGAGTCTGCTCCGACCCGCATGTCTTCGAGGGCAAGCCGGGCCTTCTCCACGCCTTTCATGTTCGGATGCTGCCGGATCAGCAGGCGCAGCCCTTCCTTGTGCGCATAGGGCTCCGTCCTTCCTTCAAAGCCGGGCCGGGGCATGCGGATCAATTGGTCGCCCATGGCAATCACGTACCGCAGCGGCAACTGATGCGCCAGCTCAAGCCACGTACGGGATGGGGAAGACACTGGGATTCCGTCTATTTCCGTGACTTCGCCTGGGAGGACACGGACTCGGTGCGCCGTCACTCCGGTCCGGCGGACCCGCGGAAGACCATGGGGCTTGCTGAGGTGGACCGTCTCACCGCCGCCAAGCCACGGAGGAAGGCCGAGCCGGGTCAGTATCGCGGCGCTCTCATGGGACACCCAGGCACCGGGTGTTGCCGCTGCAAGGATCCTCGCCCGTTCGGCAAACGCAAATTCACGACCCGCAGGCAAGTAAATCAGGCGGCCGCCGTCGGACACATCTCTGGCCCGTAGCCGCTTGGGAGCGACGCCAAGTACGCGGGATTCATAGACCGTGAAAGGACGGCTACTGAGTTCCTTCGGCAACGGAGTGATGCGGACCATGGGATCCAGTGTGTCCGCAATTTGACCCCGGAAAGGAGTTATCCACAGGCAGACTTTCAACCACGCCAACGCGGGGTCACTTACGGCCCGTGTTGCCGCCCGACATGGGCCGTAAGTGACCCCGCGTTGGATTGGCGCTTAGAGACCCAGGCGGGCGATCGCTTCTTCGCGCATGTCGATCTTGCGCACCTTGCCGGACACCGTCATGGGGAAGCTCTCCCTGATGTCCACGTAGCGCGGGATCTTGTAGTGGGCCAGTTTGCCCCGGCAGAACTCCTGCACTCCCTCCAGGTCCAGGGCTGCTCCCGGCTTGAGGATGATGCAGGCCATCAACTCCTCGCCGTACTTGGCATCAGGAACCCCGATGACCTGGACATCCTGGATGGCAGGATGCCGGTACAGGAACTCCTCGATTTCGCGGGGATAGACGTTCTCTCCGCCACGGATGACCATGTCCTTCATGCGGCCCTCGATCACGATGAAACCGTCCGGGTCCATCCGGGCAAGGTCTCCGGTGTGCATCCAGCCTTCGTCGTCGATTGCCTCGGCCGTCTTCTCCGGCTGGCCCCAATACCCGGCCATTACGGCGTAGCCCCGCGTGCACAGTTCACCGATCCCCCCGCGTTCCAGGGTTTCGCCGGTCCCCGGATCCACGATTTTGGACTCGAGCCGCGGCATGGTGCGCCCGACGGTCGTGGTCCTTTGCTCCAGGGTGTCAGCCGCGAGGGTCATGGTGGACACGGGCGAAGTCTCGGTCATTCCGTAGCAAATGGCCACGTCCCGCATGTTCATCTCGGCGATGACGCGCTCCATGAGCTCGATGGGGCACAGGGAGCCTGCCATGACGCCGGTACGCAGCGTGGAGAGGTCGTAGGAGGCGAAATCGGGCAAAGCCAGCTCGGCGATGAACATCGTGGGCACCCCGTACAGCGAGGTCCCGCCAAAATCCTGCACGGCTTCCAGAGCGGCGGCCGGGGTGAATCCGCGGCCCGGAATGATGGTGGCCGCGCCGAAGCTAAGGGCGTTCAGGTTCCCGATGACCATGCCGAAACAGTGATAGAAGGGCACCGGAAGGACCACCCGGTCGCGTTCCGTGTACCCCAGCAGCCTGCCGATCTGGTTGCCGTTGTTGAGGATGTTGTGGTGGGTCAGCGTGGCGCCCTTGGGGAAGCCTGTGGTCCCCGAGGTGTATTGCAGATTGATCGGATCGTGCGGGTCCAGTTCCGCCATGCGAGCCATGAGCGTTGAGGGCGGGACGTCGTCTGCCCGCTTGAGCAGTTCGGCGTACGTGAGCTCGGCGTCCGTTTGCGGTTCGCCTGCGGTGAGCATGTCCAGTCCTAGATCGGGAAGGAACACCAGCTCCAGAAGCTCGGGGCAGCTGGCCAAAGCTTCCCGGGCCATGCCCACATAGTCGCTGTTCTTGTCCGCTGGCGCGGCCACCAGCATCCGCATTCCGTTCTGGCGGACCACGAATTCGAGTTCGTGGCTGCGGTACGCCGGATTGACGTTCACCAGGATCGCGCCGACCTTCGCCGTGGCGTATTGCAGGATGGTCCATTCGGCGCAGTTCGGGCTCCAGATGCCCACCCTGTCACCCTTGGCCACACCCGTGGCGAGCAGCGCGCGGGCGAGCCGGTCGACGTCGTCGTTCAGCTTTTCGTAGCTCCAGCGCCGGGCCTCATCGCCTGGCACCACGGCGGCTTCGATGAGCGCATCCCGCAACGGAAACCGCGCCGCGACGCGTTCAAAGTTGGCGCCGATGGTCTCTTCAAGCAGCGGGACGTCAGTGTCCCCGGCTGTGTAGGAAAGCATGAACGCACGCTACCAACTCCGCGGGGCCAAGAGAAGACTTTTGCTTGGAAGTCCTACAAAATATTTCAGGGCCTTGCCGGGCCAACCGGTAATGTGAATCCCATGAGTGCACCCATTGACCTGCAGGCCACGTTCATTCCCAACGACGGCGAATTCTTCCGCGTCAAGCTCGCGCTGGAAATCGCGATCGACGAAGTAGTGAACGAACCCGGCTGCATCCGCTACGAGCTCACCGAAGCCAACGAGGACAAGCTGGTCCTGACCGAGCAGTGGGCCTCCGAGGAACACCTCGACATCCACTCCAAGGGCATCGCCGTCCAGGACCTCAATGAATCCCTCAGCGCGCTGCTGGCGGAGCCGGTGAAGCTCGAGCGCCTCTAGGAGTTTTCTGCGCGCTGCTTTGCGATGTGCGCGTGGACCTCATCCATGTCGAGCCCCTTGACGGCTTCGATGACCTGCTCCAGCTGGGGTCCGTTCAGTGCGCCCGGCTGCGAGAACACGAGGACCTTTTCGCGGAAGGCCATAAGCGTGGGGATCGAGGAGATGCCGGCTTCGGCGGCAAGCTGCTGCTCGGCCTCGGTGTCCACCTTGGCGAAGAAGACATCGTCATGCTTCTCGGAAGCGGCCTGGTACGTGGGGGCAAACTGCCTGCACGGGCCGCACCACGCAGCCCAGAAATCCACCAGGACAATGTCATTGCCCTCGATGGTCGATGCGAACTGCTCGCCGGTGATGTCAACTGTAGCCATGCTTCCACGGTACGCGACGCCGCGTTCGAAGTCGCCCTTGTTCGCTACCCGGCAAACCGGGAATAAACCACGACGGCGGGCGGTCGGCTTGGCGTCGCCCGGCACCTTCGGCTAGTGCCAGAAGTGCGGGGCGGTTTTGCGCGCGCCCGGGAGCGCGTTGTTCTCGCGCCACTCGTGGATCCATTCCGGAAGCTCGAGGTCAGCGGGAGGCTCGCCGAACTCGGCCAGGATTTCTTCCTGGCTCACGGGCCGGCCCTTGGTGACAAGCCGGGTGGCAATGTGCGCGCGGGCGTAGATCTCGCCGTCGACCACCATGCGTTGTTCAAAGTAGATCGCCTTGGAATCGAGCCCGATGATCTTGGACTCGATGGTGTATTGCTGCCAAAGCTGCAGCGACTTCCGGAACGCGATGGTCTCCCCCGCAGCCACCGGGCTCCAGCGGCGGCGGCGCATCTTTTGCCAGATCCCTGCGCGCACCATGAGGTCGAAGCGTCCGAGGTCCATGAGCGAGAAATACATGCCGTTGTTGACATGCATTGCAATGTCAATGTCCGTGGGCAGCACCCGCATGGGCAACGAAGACGTACCCCAAACGCTGAGCCGGCTCCGCCTGGACGAAGTGAACAAGAGCAAGAGGGTTCGGAGAAGCAAATGCATAAGCACCATGTTACTCCGCAGTAACATTTCGGGACAGCCTCGTTTTGTGTGTCGTTGCATGGCATGTCGTTTACCGCCGGTTCACATGCCACAGGAAGAATGTCTGAAAACAAATTGCAGAAGGCACCAAGGAGATCCCGTGAGCACCACCCAAACCATCAGGGCACACGCAGAGATGTGGCCGGAACTGCCGCTCCACCAGGAGCTGGTGTTGCAGGATACCCGCGGCAACAGGATCATCGGCACCTTGGACGGCATGACCGAGGACCGCAGCACGCTCTGGATCCAATTGTCCGGAGGCCTGGGCCGGCAACTCGTGCACCACCAGGACGGATACTGGCTGGAGCCGGGCAGCGCGAGCTAAAAGCGGCGGGGGTGGCGCGGCGTCGTGCGCCGTCGTGCGCCAGCGACACAGTCAGCAGGCGCCGTCGACGCCCCAAATCCCTATCGACACCGGAATTCGAGTGTCGATAGGAATTTTGCGCGACGCTGAACATTTTCCGCGTCGAAACGGGGCGCCGGACAAAACAAAAAAATCCCCGGAACCAATGGTTCCGGGGATTTAATTTTGTGGCAGATGAGGGATTCGAACCCCCGTAGGCGTTGCCAGCTGATTTACAGTCAGCCCCCTTTGGCCGCTCGGGTAATCTGCCGAACTTCAAAAGAAGTCACTCCCGATCATCGTTTCGTTTCCGATCCGGTAAGCGCGAGCAAGACAACCTTACAGAACTTCCGCCGAAGAATCGAATCGAGGCCCCGCGGGCCCAAAATTAGCGGAAATCTCAGGCATCTCCGAGTATCCGGCCGGCCAGCTTGGCCTCGAAACTGGCGGCCTGCTCCAGGGTGATCTGGTTGAGCTGCACGGCCCGCAACAAGTCCGCATGGACGCCATCCATCCGCGATGCCGCGTTAGGGACCGGGCTCAAGACCACGGACGCCGCGAGCGCTGCGGCTGCAACCGCGCTTGCGGCGGTGGCGGCAGCGACTCCGATGGAACCGGCGGCGGCAGCAGCTGACTTGGTGACGTATCGGACGGCCTGGTTGCTCATGGTGCTCCCTTTCAGGATGGGCTCTTCAAACTGATACAACTCTGTCCGGGCAGTCTCAGTTCCGGCCATGCGTGTGCTGTGAGCGAACTGTGAACGCCCAGCACACGCCGGGCGCTTCCGTATTAGGCTGGTTGGCAGACAAAGCCGCCCGTTTCCGGGCCGCAACGCACCAATCAAACGCAACGCACCAACCAAAGGAGAGTCATGGCAGGCGAATCCACATTCGACGTCGTCAGCAAGGTAGACAAGCAGGAAGTCGCCAACGCGCTCCACCAGTCCCAGAAGGAAATCGCACAGCGATACGACTTCAAGGGCGTCGGCGCCGAAATCGACTTCAGCGGCGAAAAGATCCTCTTGAAGGCCAATTCCGAGGACCGGATTCTCGCCGTCCTGGACGTCTTCCAGTCCAAGCTCATCAAGCGCGGCATCTCCTTGAAGTCCCTCGACCAGGGCGAGCCGTACCCCTCCGGCAAGGAATTCCGCCTGGAATGCTCCATCAAGGAGGGCATTGCCCAGGACATCGCGAAGAAGATCAACAAGATCATCCGCGACGAAGCCCCGAAGTCCGTCAAGTCCCAGATCCAGGGCGACGAGCTCCGCGTCACGTCGAAGTCGCGTGATGACCTGCAGGAAACCATGAACATCCTGAAGAAGTTCGAAGAGGCCGATCTCCAGTTCGTGAACTTCCGCAGCTAAGGCTTCGCTGCGGCCCAGGCCGCCATCCGGAAGTACGACGACGGCGCGTTGCCCCCTGAGCGGGCAACGCGCCGTCGTCGTTAATGCGGTTAGGCGCGTCACGCCAGGCAACTTTTTGGGGTCGAGGTCTGGCGAAGACCCCGGGATTCCGCGACTTCACCGATTCGCGAAGGCCAAAAGACTGCAGCGCGTGACAACCACCCGCGCGTAATTTCCGGCAATTACGACACGTTTCATTTGCGTAATCGGATCAAACGGGTACTGTACTTCCTTAGGCGAGCCTAAGTGTGGCTCCCCTAACGAAAGATTCCACATGACCGCGAACTTCCTGATCGGCCTGCGTGAGGGCCTTGAAGCCACCCTCGTGGTGGTCCTTCTTATGGCCTATCTGGTCAAGACCGGGCGCCGCTCCTTGCTCCCCCGGCTTTGGGCCGGCGTCGGCATCGCCGTGGCCGTATCCATCGCCTTCGGAGCCCTGCTCACCTTCGGTCCCCAGGGACTGACCTTCGCTGCGCAGGAGGCGATCGGGGGCGGACTGTCCATTGCCGCCGTCGCGCTCGTCACTTGGATGGTCTTCTGGATGGCGCGCACTGCCCGCAGCCTCGGCGGCGAGCTGAAGTCCCAAGTGGACAAGATGGCCGACGGCGCCGCGTGGGGCCTCGTGGTCGTGGCGGCACTCGCGGTGGGCCGTGAAGGACTTGAGACGGCGCTGTTCCTTTGGGCTGCTGCCCAGGCCGCCGGCGAATCGTCGCAGCCGCTGCTCGGCGCGCTGCTCGGGCTGGCCGTCGCCGCCGGACTCGGATACCTGCTGCACCGCGGAGTCCTCAAGGTCAATCTCTCGCGGTTCTTCACGTGGACCGGCGTCGGCCTCATCGTGATCGCGGGCGGCGTGCTGGCTTATGGCATCCACGACCTCCAGGAAGCCGGAATCGTGCCCGGGCTCCACAACCTCGCGTTCGACGTCTCAGCGGCCATCCCGCCGTCGTCCTGGTACGGCACCCTGCTGAAGGGCACCCTCAACCTCTCCCCGGCCACCACCTGGCTCGAAGCCGGTGCTTGGTTGCTGTACGTGATTCCGGTGCTCTACTTCTACATTCGGGCCAACGGTTCCGCTCCCGCGAAATCTTCCGGCAACGCCGCCGCTCCCCAGGCCGCCAAAGCCGCCTAAACGCTTCCCGCACTCCACAACAGAAGGAAAACCCCATGCCCGGCACTCCCCTGCCCAAAATCGCGCTGCCCAAAATCGCGCTGCCCAAAATCGCCTCCCGCCGGCGGAAGTCCCTTGCCCTCGTTGCCGCGGCCGCCGCCGTTCCCCTGGTACTGGCAGGCTGCACGGCCAACGCAAAGACGCCCGGCTCCAGCGCCTCCGCCGGACCGATCCAGGTCACCAGCACCAAAACCGAGTGCAACGTCTCCACCGGGAGTGTCCCGAGCGGCAACCTGAGCTTCGCTGTCAAGAACGAAGGCACGGAAATCACCGAGTTCTACCTCCTCGCCGAGGACGGCTTGCGGATCGTCGGCGAAGTGGAGAACATCGGTCCCGGGCTGACCCGCAACCTGGTAGTCACGGCTCCCGCCGGAAAATACACCACCGCATGCAAGCCCGGCATGCAGGGCGACGGTATCCGCGCAGCGTTCGAAGTCACGGACTCCGGAAATAAAAGCGGCCTCGATGCCGATTTCCAGAAGCTTGTGGACACCGGCGTCCAGCAATACACCGCGTACGTCAAGGACCAGGCCGAGCAGCTCGTGACAGGCACCAAGGCCTTCGCCGATGCCTACGCCGCAGGCGACGCAACCAAGGCCCGCGAACTCTACGCCGCGACGCGCATGCACTGGGAGCGGATCGAACCCGTCGCGGAATCCTTCGGCGACCTCGACCCCAAGCTCGATGCTCGCGAAGCCGACCTTGAGCCCGGCCAGGAATGGACCGGCTGGCATCGCGCGGAGAAGGACCTGTTCCCGCCGGCAGGCTACACGGCGCTGACGGCCGCCGAGCGGGCCAAAATCGCCACGCAGCTCGTCTCCGATACCGAGGAGCTCGGCAAGCGCACCCGCACCGTGGAGCTCTCCGCGGACAAGCTCGGCAACGGTGCCAAGGAACTCCTGGACGAAGTCGCGCGCGGCAAGGTCACCGGCGAGGAAGAAATCTGGTCCCACACCGACCTCTGGGACTTCCAAGCCAACGTCGACGGCGCCCGGATCGCGTTCGAAAACCTCAAGCCCGCGCTCGCGCAGAAGGATCCCGCCCTGGCGACGAGCCTTGACGAGAAGTTTGCTGCCTTGCAGGCCGAGCTCAAGAAGCACGCCAAGGGTGACGGTTACGCGTACTACAACGCGCTCAGCCCCGCCGAGGTCCAGCAGCTCGCCGCGCTGGTCGACGCCTTGGGAGAGCCGTTGTCCAAGCTCACCTCAGCCGTGGTCCTGTGAGCGGCTGCCCTTTCAACCACGAGCCCGCGGAGGCGCCCG
>FTCF01000433.1_pt1 | contig 13325 bp, 10 predicted proteins | sample 1639631 | NCBI WGS metagenome assembly FTCF01 (sample SAMEA3914864, study PRJEB12502) | metagenome | biome: forest; material: soil | place: USA | collected 2012-03-12 | depth 0.3 m
AGCGGAATAGCGCTGGTCCATGATGATGGTCGCCTCCGGCGTGGTGACGGATTCCTCCTGCCGCACCATGAGTTCGCCGTGCCGCGCCGTCGCGGCCCAATGGACGCGCCGCATGGGGTCGCCATGCCGGTATTCGCGGGTCATCACATCGTCATCGCTGGGATTGGCGCGGATCCGCGTGGCCGTCACGCCGTCGTTTCCGCGTGCGCCAGCCAGGCCTGTGGCGGGGAGTTCGACGGCGGCGGGCGTCACGGTGAGGATGTCGCCGTCGTCGATCTGGTGCCGGTGCAGCGACAAGCCGAACGGATCGCAGAACTCGGCCGTGACCGGACCGATCCTGAACTGGCCGCGTTTGCCGGACCGCAAATGGTATTCATAGCGGCTGGTGCCGCCCGATGCGGCACGGGCAGGAAAGCGAAAAGCCGGAGGTTCGCCGAAGCGCGGCGGCAACTGCTCCTCCATGATCACCGGCCCGGCGGCCGCGCCGGTCCGTGCCACCGCCAAGCGCACCGTGGCCGTGGAGGACGTCTCCACGGAAGAGGGGTGGAATTCGCGGAACACCTGGAACCGCGGTTTGAGGATCCGGACCCCGGCAAGCGATACCAGCGGAAGCACCAGCAGCAGGATCCCGAGGGCCAACAGATCCCGCCTGCCCATGATCTGCGCAAGCAGCAAGGAACCCACACCGCTGGCCAGCAAGCCCCAACCACGGGTAGTGAAGAGATGCTTCGGAAGTAGATCGATCAGTGCCATGCCTGTCCCCTCCTTCGCCCCTAGCTGCCGCGGCGTTCCGCGCCAGCGTCCTGGCTTACCGGGAGGGAGGCCAGGATGGCCCGGATGATGCTCTGCGGAGTATCACCGGAACTCGCGGCCTTGCGGTCAAGGATGATGCGGTGTGCCAAGACGGACTCGGCTACGGAAATGACGTCGTCGGGCAGGACGAAATCCCTTGCGTCAAGGGCCGCGGTCGCTTTGGCCGCGCGCAGTAGTTGCAGCAGCGAGCGCGGGCTGGCCCCGAGGCGCAGCCGGGCACTGTCCCGGGTGGCCCGGCCCAAGGCAACCGTGTACTCCTTGACCGATTGGGAAACGTAGACCTGCTGCACGGTGGCGATCATTGCGGCGACGTCCGCGGAAGTGACCACCGGGGTGACTTTGGCGAGGGGTGAGACCGCCTGATGCGTCTCGAGCATCTCGATCTCGGAGAGCTTGTCCGGGTAGCCCATCGAGATGCGGGCCATGAAACGGTCCCGCTGCGCCTCCGGCAGCGGATACGTTCCTTCCATTTCGATGGGGTTCTGCGTCGCGACAACCATGAACGGCTCGCCCAGCTGGTAAGAATGGCCGTCCACCGTGACCTGGTGTTCCTCCATGCATTCGAGGAGGGCGGACTGCGTCTTGGCGGAGGCACGATTGATTTCGTCCCCGATCACGATGTTGGCGAACACCGCACCCATCCGGAACTCGAACTGCCGCGAGGACTGGTTGTAGATGGAGACGCCCGTGACGTCGGAAGGAAGCAGGTCGGGGGTGAACTGGATACGGCTGACCTTGCAATCGATGGTGCGGGCGAGGGTCTTGGCAAGCAACGTCTTGCCTACACCCGGCACGTCCTCCACCAGCAGGTGGCCCTGGGCGAGGAGCACGGTGAGGGCAAGTTTGGCGGCCTCGGCTTTGCCGTCGATGACCTTGTTGATGGCCGCCAGGATCTTCTCGCTGGCAGCGTGGAATTGCTCAGGATCCATGACCGTCGGCTTGTGCCCGTTGAGGGACTCGCGCTCAGGTGGCAAGGCAACCACGGCCTCGTCCGGCAGCAACTGTTCATCAACGATGCCGTGTCGCTTTGAGTCCATGGACAATCCCCTCAGCCATGACAGAACCTCAGCCGGGCAGCGGTGCCCTGGCCGGGATATACCGCCTTTTGTACCAGACTACCCAGCCTAGGCCCGCCGCAGACAGAGGCAGCCTCCCGAGGGAGGGACAGCGAAGGGATACAGGAGTGATCAGGAAGGCACCGGCAGAGAAAGATAGGGTGGATTCATGTGCAATTCCCTCCCGCCTGCTTCCTACCGCGCGCCTGAAACCGGCGATTCCCGCAAGGAATACCCGCCTGCTCCCGAGCCCCTGCCGGTCCCCGTGATGGACAACCACACGCACCTCGACTTCCGGCACGGCCTGCTGGAAGTTGCGGTGGCGGATGCCCTGGACGCGGCCGAAGCCGTCGGTGTCCAGGGCGCGGTGCAGGTAGGTTGCGACCTTGAATCATCGCGGTTCACGGTCCAGGCGCTTGACGCGGACCGGCGGCTCCTTGGAGCGGTCGCCATCCACCCCAACGATGCCCCCGTGTACGCGGGCCGCGGAGAGCTGGAATCGGCGCTCGCGGAAATCGAGGAGCTGGCGGCCCACCCGAGGGTCCGTGCGATCGGCGAAACCGGACTTGATTTCTTCCGCACCCATGGCGAGGGCCTGGCGCACCAGCGCCAATCGTTCCGCCGCCACATCGACATCGCGAAGAGGCTGGACCTCACCCTCCAAATCCACGACCGTGACGCCCATGACGACGTCGTCCAGGTTCTCCGGGAGGAGGGGGCCCCTGAGCGGGTGGTGTTCCATTGCTTCTCGGGCGATGAAGAACTCGCGCGGATCTGTAACACGAACGGCTGGTACATGTCCTTTGCGGGCACCATGACGTTCAAGAACGCCGCCAACCTGAGGGACGCGCTGGCCATCGCGGATCCGGAACTCGTGCTCGTCGAAACCGACTCCCCGTTCCTCACACCGCACCCCTACCGGGGCCGTCCGAACGCGAGTTACATGGTGCCGTACACCGTTCGTTCCATGGCTGAAGTGACCGGGACAGAGCTTTCGACGCTGTGCTCGCAATTGGCTCAAAACACCGTCGCGAGCTATGGGTCCTGGGACTGAGCAGAAACGGAGCTGCATACCCAGTATGTAAAAATCTTGGCCACTTTATAACGCTTCGGTTACAGTGGGTAACCAGTAGCCGGGGTCGGGGAAGGCCTTCGGACAACTAACTCCGTTCGCAATTGGTGTTTTCAGTTGAATTGAGTGTGGCGGCGCACAACTCCGCTGCAGTCCTCACGCATGCTTCGGCCTGCATCCGGGACCGCGGCAGGAGGCCCCTGTGCGCTTTTCCCCGTGCCCGGATGGTCCAAAAGTTACGGGCAAACATGGTCAAGTTCTTCACCACGGACGGCAAGTTCAGTTTCGTCAAGGTCGGTGCGCAGTTGCTGGTGCTTTTGGCACTGGTACTGGGAGTCGTTGCTTTTACGGGCAACAACAAATCAGTCACCCTCAACGTCGACGGCAAAGTGAGTTCCGTCCAGACCTTCGGCAACACCGTTGACCAAGTGGTCAAGGCAGCCAAGGTTGATCTGAAGGCTGAAGACCGGGTTTCCCCGGCCTTGGACGCCTCGGTGCAGAACGGCTCCATCATCAACGTCAACCTGGCCAAGGCCGTTACCGTCAGCCTTGATGGCGCCCAGCGCACGGTCAACACCACGGCCCCGAACGTCGAAGGCCTCGTCTCCGAACTCGGCGTCGCGAGCGCGTCGGCTGTCTCCCAGCCCAAAGACACGCAGCTGGCCGTCTCCGGATCCTACGTTTCGATCCTGACCCCCAAGACGATCAGCCTGATCGTGGACGGGCAGAGCTCTTCGAAGACCACGACGGCGGCAGACGTGGGAACCGTACTCAGCGATGCCGGCGTATCGCTCGGCGCGAACGACAGGGTGTCGCAGCCCAACTCGGCTCCCGTTGTCCAGAACATGGTGATCAAGGTTTCGCGGGTGGACACCAGCAAGACCGCCACCGAGACGGAGAACGTCCCCTTCGACACGGTCACCACGGAAGACGCCACCCAGTTCAGCGACCGGAAGACGGTAACCCAGGAAGGGGTCCTCGGACTGCTCAGCAAGACATTCAAGCTCGTCCTGGTGGACGGCCGTGAAGCCTCCCGGACTTTGGTCTCCTCCGACGTCACCGTCAAGCCGGTCTCCGCGAAGGTGACGGTCGGAACCAAGGCACGCCCCAAGCCTGCCGCGGCTGTTGCCTCCGGACCCACTGGCGCACCGAACGAGGCAATGTGGGACAAGATCGCACAGTGTGAGTCCGGCGGGAACTGGGCCATCAACACCGGCAACGGTTACTACGGTGGCCTGCAGTTCGACATCCAGACCTGGATCGGTTCCGGCGGTGGCGCCTACGCCCCGAACGCCGCAGCCGCCAGCAAGGCCCAGCAGATCGACATCGCCAACCGCGTCTACGCGCAGCGCGGCCTGTCGCCGTGGGGCTGCGGATGGGCAGCTTCGAGCTAATCGAAATGAAATCGGCCGGGTCCGGAATCTTCCGGGCCCGGCCTTTTCGCGTGCTGAAGATGGAGGCCGGGCACCCCCGCTCGTCGCTCAGACGATACGATACCTAGGTGATTGAACCGAATTCCGAACCCGCCGCCGTCGCACCCCTTCTGGGAGCTGCGGACATCCGACGGCTCGCCGAGGAAATCGGTGTCCGCCCGACAAAGACCCTGGGCCAGAACTTCGTCATCGACGGCAACACGATCCGCAGGATCGTCTCTGCCGCCGGTATCGATCCCGAGGAAACCGTGCTGGAAGTCGGGCCGGGGCTCGGTTCGTTGACGCTTGGCCTGCTCGACGCCGCCAAAACAGTCGTCGCCGTAGAAATCGATCCCGTACTGGCCGGCAAGTTGCCGGACACCGTGCGCACCTGGCGCCCCGAGGCGGTGGACGATTTCCATCTCGTCCTCTCCGATGCCATGAAGGTCACCGAACTTCCAGTGCAGCCCACCGCCCTCGTGGCCAACCTGCCGTACAACGTGGCGGTCCCGGTGGTCCTGCACCTGCTCCAACACTTCCCGAGCCTGCAACACGGGCTCGTCATGGTCCAGGACGAGGTGGCGGACCGGCTGGCTGCGGGTCCGGGCTCCAAGATCTACGGCGTCCCCTCGGTCAAGGCCGCCTGGTACGGCCACATGCGCAAGGCCGGCGTGATCGGCATGAATGTGTTCTGGCCCGCGCCGAAAATCCACTCGGGGCTCGTGTCCTTCACGCGCGGCGCACCGCCGGCAACGCACGCAACGCGCGAACAGGTCTTCGCTGTCATCGACGCCGCGTTTGCCCAGCGCCGCAAGACGCTCCGCGCGGCACTGGCAACGTGGGCCGGGAGCGCGGCGGAGGCCGAACGTTTCATCGTGGCTGCCGGCGTTGATCCGACGGCCCGCGGAGAAGTCCTCGATATCAACGCGTTTGTCCGGATCGCCGAGGCACGCCACCCCCTGGACGCATGAATCCGGCAATCAGCGGTGCGAACCGCGGGCGCTTCGTCGCGCGGACCGTACGCGTCCGGGCACCCGGCAAGGTGAACGTGTCCCTCAACGTCGGCCCCTTGCGGCCCGACGGCTACCACTCGGTGGCCAGCGTGTATCTCGCGGTGTCCCTGTACGAGGAAGTAGCCGCCACGAGCACTGAGGGGCCCGGTATCACGATCAGCGTCGGTCCCTCAAGCACGTTGGACCTCGACGGCGTGGACATCCCCCTGGACGAGCGGAACCTGGCCTACAAGGCGGCCGCCATCATGAGGGATGTCTCGGAGAACGCCACGGGCGTGCATTTGGAGATCACCAAGCGCGTCCCCGTTGCCGGAGGCATGGGCGGCGGCTCGGCCGATGCCGCGGCGACACTCCTGGCCTGTGATGCGCTCTGGAACAGTGGTTTGTCACGCGAAGAACTGGCCCACCTTGCCGCCGAGTTGGGCGCGGACGTGCCGTTCTCGCTGCTCGGAGGCACCGCCGTCGGGCTTGGCGTCGGCGACGAGCTCTCACCCGCCCTGGCCAAAGCGCAAATGGACTGGGTCCTGGTCTGCGCCGACTACGGACTCTCCACGCCCGAGGTCTTCCACACCTTGGACCGGCTTCGGAACTTGGAGGGACTCGACATCCCTGAACCGCTCGAGGTGGACGCCAAGATCCTCCAGGCGCTGCGCGACGGGAATCCCGACGCCTTGAGCAAAGTCCTTATCAACGACCTCCAGCGCGCCTCGATCGAGCTGGCTCCGCAATTGCGGGACACCATCGGAATAGGGGAGTCGAACGGTGCCCTCGCCGGGATTGTTTCCGGTTCCGGCCCCACCGTGGCTTTGCTTGCCCACAACCCCCGGGCGGCGGAGGGGCTTGCCGAGGACCTTCGGCACCTGGGTCACAACGCCCTTGCCGTGCACGGCCCGGTTCCCGGTGCCAGGATCATCTCCGATACCCTCCTTTGACGAGTCGCCAGTAGCGATTCTCCTGACTATTCACACCAGAAAGTAGTACCCAGTGGCCCACCTGCTCGGCGGTGAAAACCTCACCGTTTCGTTCGCAACCCGCACCATCCTCGACGGCGTAACCCTTGGTTTGGAGGACGGCGACAGGATCGGCATGGTCGGGCGCAACGGCGACGGTAAATCCACGCTGATGCGTTTGCTGGCATTGCGCTCCACGCCGGATTCCGGCCGCGTCACCAAACGCGGCGACGTCAATGTCGGCTACCTCGACCAGTCCGACGTGCTCGACGGCGACCTCACCGTGGGGGCCGCGATCGTCGGCGACCAAGCCGACCACGAATGGGCCGCGAACCCCAAAATCCGCGAGATCATGGGCGGCCTCGTGGCCGACGTCGATTGGCACGCCAACGTCCACGCCCTCTCCGGCGGACAGAAACGCCGGGTCGCCCTGGCCAAGCTCCTCATCGAGGACCACGACGTGATCATGCTCGACGAGCCCACCAACCACCTCGACGTCGAAGGCGTCGCCTGGCTCTCCCGGCACTTGAAGACCCGCTGGCGCGCCAACCAGGGCGCGTTCCTTGTGGTGACCCACGACCGTTGGTTCCTGGACGAAGTCTGCAACCGGACGTGGGAAGTACACGACGCCATGGTTGACCCGTTCGACGGCGGCTACGCGGCCTACGTGTTGGCCCGCGCCGAACGCGACCGCTCCGCATCCGTCGTCGAGAGCAAGCGGCAACAGCTGGTCAAGAAGGAACTGGCGTGGCTGCGCCGGGGCGCCCCGGCGCGCACCTCGAAGCCCAAGTTCCGCATCGAAGCCGCCAACGAGCTGATCGCCGATGTTCCTGATCCGCGCGACTCCGTGGCCCTGAGCAAGATGGCAACCGCGCGGCTCGGCAAGGACGTGCTGGACCTTGAAGGGGTCTCGCTCGACTTCAAGGGCGGCGACTCTGCCAGCCGCACAAAGCAGAAGCTCTTCGACGACGTCACCTTGCGCTTGGCGCCGGGGCAGCGGCTCGGGCTGGTGGGCGTCAACGGCGCCGGAAAGTCCACGCTGCTGAGGCTCCTCAACGGCGAGATCACGCCGAGTTCCGGAAAGGTCAAGCGCGGAAAGACCGTTGTCACCGCGGTGCTCAGCCAGGACGTCAAGGAGCTCGACGACGTGTCCGACCTTCGCGTGATCGAGGTCATCGAACGCGAGAAGCGCTCCTTCAGCGTTGGAGGCAAGGAATTCACGGCCGGCCAGCTCGTGGAGCAGCTCGGGTTCACGAAGGAAAAGCAGTGGACGCCCGTCACCGACCTTTCCGGTGGCGAACGGCGCCGCCTGCAACTTTTGCGCCTGTTGGTGGGCGAACCGAACGTCCTGATGCTCGACGAACCCACGAACGACCTCGATACCGACACCCTGGCCGCCGTCGAAGACGTCCTGGATGGCTGGCCCGGCACGCTGGTCGTTGTCAGCCACGACCGCTACCTGCTGGAACGCGTCACGGATTCCCAGATGGCGCTCCTGGGCGATGGCAAGCTGCGCGGACTTCCGGGCGGCGTGGACCAGTACCTGGAATTGCGCGAAGCCGCGTTGGCGAGCGGCACGGTGACAGGCGGCGCGTCGAGCGGGAGCGCCAGGCCGACGGCGGCAAGCGGCTCGAGTGCCGCCGCTTCCGGTCCGAGCGAGGCAGAGAAACGTGAAGCCCGGAAGGACCTGAACAGGATCGACAGGCAGCTGGGCAAGATCGCGCAACAAGAAGAGAAGCTCCACGTCCAAATGGCGGCCAAGTCCCAATCCGGCGATTTCGACGCCCTCGGCGAACTGAACACCAAGCTCCAGGAGCTCCTCGAAGAAAAAGAAGGCCTGGAGCTCGAATGGCTCGAGGCGGCGGAGATCCTGGGGGAGTAGGTGGGGTGGGACGGGCGCCTTCTCCGGATTCCCGCGGTCACCTTGGGTGCCGGGGCCGGACAACGGTCCTTCGGCGTCGCTTAGCGCGGAGGTTCCGAAGAACCGCCGTCCGGCGGTTAAGGGGCGGCGGACTGCCGGCGTCGTCCGCCAGACGTGAGATGGGGACGGGGTCCATGGAACTCAAGGCGGTGAAACTTCGGCAATTCTCGACACCCAAATGTTTTGGCGACTCGGGACGTGGAATTCGATGCGCGAATTCCGGTGTCGATAGGAATTTTGGGAGTCGAGGGAGTCGCGAACGGAAGATTGGCAAGAGCGGTGCTGCGGGCCTTCGGGTAGGAGCGCATCGCGGCGCATCGGGGTTTGGAGGTCGCTCAGCGACCGGAAGACCCCTTATGCGCTGTGTCTAAGCGACGGCGAAGGGCCGTTGCGCCGCGGAGGTGACCACGGAGCCGTGCGAAGGGCCGTTGCGCCGCGGAGGCGACCACGGACACGGCGAAGGGCCGTTGCGCCGCGGAGGTGACCACGGACACGGCGAAGGGCCGTTGCGCCGCGGAGGTGACCACGGAAACGCGCGAAGGCGACCCGACGCCCTAGCCCTCGCTCCGCAGTTCCGGCTCTTTTTGCAGGCCCGTCAGGCCGTTCCATGCCAGGTTGACCAGGTGGGCGGCTACTGCGCGTTTGTCGGGCTCGCGATGGTCCAACCACCATTGGCCGGTCATGGCCACCATGCCTACCAGCATCTGGGCATACATGGCGCCGTCGGCTGCGCTGAATCCGCGCCGGGAGAATTCGTCGGCGAGCAGGTTTTCCACGCGATCCGCCACGTGGGAGAGCAGGGTGGAGAAGGCGCCCTCGGGTTGGGAGGGCGGGGCGTCCCGCATGAGGATCCGAAAGCCATCGCTCCGCTCTTCGATGTAGCCAAGCAAGGCAAGGGCCGCCTGTTCGACGAGGACGCGTGGTTTGGCTTCGGCCGCGAGGGACTCGTTGATGGCGTCGAGCAGGATCCGGAATTCGAACTCGACAACCTGCGTGTAGAGGCCTTCCTTCGAGCCGAAGTGCTCGTAAATCACGGGCTTGGAGACGCCTGCGGCGGCTGCGATTTCGTCAATGGTCGTGGCGTCCAGGCCGCGCGCGGCGAAAAGGCCCCGGCCGATTTCGATGAGCTGGGAGCGGCGCTGGGAGCCTGTCATCCGGGCACGGGCGACCTGGCCTGCGGGTGCGTGGTTGATCACCCTGGAAACCGTCGATTGCCGGGGAATTCCTGTGCTGTTGCTCACGCATCCATCATGCCTCATGTCAAGCGTGAAGCGGCCTCGGGAGGGCCTGCCAGTACCGCTGAAAAGGACTCAGGAATGCACCAAGTCGCGAACACCGCAATGGTCATGGCAAACTAGATTCTTGTGTGTGCGACCCGGTCAATCGGGAACCCCGCGGACCCTGGGTCCGCAAGGGCCACGTGCGCACGGTCCGCTCTGGTGTAATGGCAGCACCCCGGCCTTTGGAGCCGTGGAGTATAGGTTCGAATCCTATGGGCGGAACTTGTCGGTCGTCTGCCGGCACCGCCTCTCAAGGCACCGCCTCCCGAAGCTGTCAACTGGCTGCGCGGAAGGCTGTGAACCGGCGAGAGTAGGATAGAGCAGATGCCGCAGCCGGGTTCGCCCGGACTTAACCGAGCAAGGAGAGCGACTTCGTGAGCCCCGACCCTACTGGCCCCGCCGCTGTAATTGTCCTAGCCGCCGGAGCCGGTACGAGGATGAAGTCGCGGACTCCCAAGATCCTTCACGAAATCGGCGGACGCTCCATGGTGGCGCACGCCATCCTCGCGGCGCGCTCCATCGATCCCCAGCAGCTGGCCTTGGTGGTCCGCCACGAACGGGACCTCGTCGCCGCGCACGTCGGACTGATCGATCCCGACGCCGTCATCGTGGACCAGGACGATGTTCCGGGAACCGGACGCGCCGTGGAAGTAGCGCTCGACGCCTTGGACGCGAAGGCCGAACTCAACGGCACCGTGGTGGTCACATATGGCGACGTGCCCTTGCTGACCGGTTCCCTTCTCTCCGAGCTTGTCGCCACGCATGAATCCGAGGGCAACGCGGTGACGGTCTTGACGGCGGTCCTCGACGACGCCAATGGCTATGGCCGCATCCTTCGTGCCGGGGACGGCACCGTGCTGGGCATCCGCGAACACAAGGACGCCAGCGACGCCGAGCGCTCCATCCGCGAGGTCAACTCCGGCATCTACGCTTTTGACGCAAAGGTGCTTCGCGAGCAGCTGCACAAGGTGACAACTGAAAACATCCAGCGCGAAAAGTACCTCACCGACGTGCTCGGATTGGCGCGCGACGCCGGAGGCCGGGTATCCGCCGTCGTCACCGAGGACCGTTGGCAGGTGGAAGGCGCAAACGACCGGGTCCAACTGGCCGCACTCGGCGCGGAGCACAACCGCCGCATCGTCGAGGCCTGGATGCGTGCCGGCGTCACGGTCGTTGACCCGGCCACCACCTGGATCGATTCCACCGTCGCCTTGGACGAAGACGTCCGCCTCCTGCCCAACACACAGCTCCACGGCACCACCACCGTGGCGCGCGACGCCGTCGTCGGCCCCGACACGACCCTCACCGACGTTTCGGTGGGTGAAGGCGCGAAGGTGACCCGCACCCACGGCTCAGGATCCACTATCGGTGCCGGAGCCAGTGTGGGTCCGTTCACCTACCTGCGCCCCGGCACTGTCCTGGGGGAGACCGGCAAGATCGGCGCCTTCTACGAAACCAAGAACGTGACGATCGGCCGCGGTTCGAAGCTGTCCCACCTCGGCTATGCCGGCGACGCCGAGATCGGCGAGGACACCAACATCGGCTGCGGCAACATCACGGCCAACTACGACGGCGAGAAGAAGCACCGCACGGTGATCGGCTCCGGCGTACGGACCGGTTCCAACACCGTCTTCGTGGCCCCCGTCACGATTGGCGACGGCGCGTACAGCGGCGCCGGCGCCATCATCCGCAAGGACGTTCCTGCCGGAGCCCTCACCCTGAGCGTCGCTCCCCAGCGAAACGCCGAGGGCTGGGTCATCGCCAACCGGCAGGGCAGCAACTCGGCCCGACTGGCGCAGGCTGCGCAAGCCGCGCATGGCTCCACTGCCACCCCCGATTCCTCAAGTACTCCGGCAACCACAGAAGAGGGCACACAGGCATGAGCGAAATTACCGCACACGGCGAGAAGAAACTAGTTCTCGCCGCCGGACGGGCGCACCCCGAGCTGGCGCAGGAAATCGCCAAGGAGCTGGAAACCGAGCTCCTGCCTATCGATGCCTACGACTTCGCGAACGGGGAGATCTATGTGCGCTCAGCGGAGAGCGTCCGCGGCACCGACGCCTTCGTCATCCAGGCGCACCCGGCCCCGCTGAACAACTGGCTCATGGAGCAGTTGATCATGATCGATTCCCTGAAGCGCGCTTCGGCGAAGCGGATCACGGTTGTTTCGCCGTTCTACCCGTACGCCCGGCAGGACAAGAAGGGCCGCGGCCGCGAGCCGATCTCCGCCCGCTTGGTGGCTGACCTCTACAAGACCGCCGGCGCGGACCGCATCATGTCCGTGGACCTGCACACGTCCCAGATCCAGGGGTTCTTTGACGGCCCCGTGGATCACCTGATGGCCATTCCGTTGCTTGCGGACTACATCCGCACCAGGGTCGAAGCGGACAACATCACTGTTGTCTCGCCGGACACCGGCCGTGTCCGCGTTGCGGAACAGTGGGCCGAGCGCCTGGGCGGCGCGCCGTTGGCGTTCGTCCACAAGAGCCGCGACCTCACGGTACCGAACCAGGCTGTCTCCAAGACCGTCGTCGGGCAGATCGAAGGCCGCACCTGCGTCCTGATCGACGACATGATCGACACCGGCGGAACGATCTCCGGCGCTGTCCAGGTCCTGAAGAACGCCGGCGCCAAGGACGTCATCATCGCGTGCACCCACGCCGTGTTCTCCGAGCCGGCGGCACAACGCCTGGCCGATTCCGGTGCCCGCGAAGTCGTCGTCACGAACACCCTGCCGATTCCGGCCGACAAGCGCTTCCCGCAGCTCACGGTGCTGTCGATCGCACCCTTGATTGCGCGCGCCATCCGCGAAGTGTTCGACGACGGCTCCGTCACCAGCCTCTTCGACGGCAACGCCTAGCCCCACCGGCGGACCAGTCCCCGACCCACCATTTGGTCACCGACCCAACTGACTGGCAGTTGTTGTCGTTTTCGGGCCTTATAACGACAACAAATGCGAGTGAGTTGGGTCAGGCCGGGGCCGTTTTCCCTTTGGCGGGACGCGGCTGCTAAACTCTTGGGGATACCTTGGCGAGGGAGAGCACATCCGGATTAAAACCGGATTGCGGGTCTCCGTTATCGACTGGGTCTGAATCTCCTTCAACGAAGGCGGACTGAAGCTGCTGTCAGCGGCTGGCATTCCGCCGGGCGTGGAAGGTCACCACAGACCTCCGCCCTTGCTGATCGACTTGCCGGCACTTCGCCGGCGCCACAGTAATCAAGGAGTACACATGTCTGAGCAGAAGCTCGCAGCAGAACTGCGCACCGAATTCGGCAAGGGTTTCGCCCGCCGCGCCCGTGCAGCCGGCCAGATCCCGGCCGTCATCTACGGCCACGGCGCTGAGCCCATCCACATCAACCTCCCGGGCCGCGCCACCACCCTGGCCGTCCGCGTTTCCAACGCCCTGCTGGCCCTCGACGTCAACGGCGAAGAGCACCTGGCCCTCGTGAAGGACATCCAGCGCGACCCGATCAAGCAGATCATCGAGCACATCGACCTCCTGACCGTCCGCAAGGGCGAGAAGGTCACCGTTGACGTGGCCGTCCACGTTATCGGCGAAGCTGCCATTGGCGCAGTCGCAAACCAGGAAGCCACCACGGTTTCCCTCGAAGCCGAGGCCACGCACCTGCCGACCTTCGTCGAAATCAGCATCGAAGGCCGCAAGGCCGGCGAGCACGTCCACGCTTCGGACATCGTCCTGCCGAGCGGCTCGGAACTGCTTACCGATCCCGAGACCCTCATCATCAACATCTCGGAGGCCACTTCGGAGGCCGAAGAAGAGGCAGCTCCTGCCGCTGAGTAGTCTTTC
>FTCF01000420.1_pt1 | contig 13147 bp, 12 predicted proteins | sample 1639631 | NCBI WGS metagenome assembly FTCF01 (sample SAMEA3914864, study PRJEB12502) | metagenome | biome: forest; material: soil | place: USA | collected 2012-03-12 | depth 0.3 m
ATCCAGTCGGTTCCGGCCAGCGGAACGCCGGCCATCGCCGCCGCTTCTACCGTCAGCGCCACCAGATCTTCCGGTTCGAGATTGTGCACGTGGCTCTTGCCGCAGGCCCGCGCGATGGTCTGCGCCTCCAGCGCCATGACCGACAGGTAGTTGGCGAGCCGGCGGCCGGCCTTCTCCGGGTCGAGGCGGGCGGCCAGCACCGGATCCTGCGTGGTGATGCCGGCCGGGTCGCGACCGTCCTGCCAGTCGTCGTAGGCGCCGGGGACGGTGCCGAGTTCGGCGTATTCCGCCGCGAGCGCCGGGTCGTTGTCGCCCAGCGCCACCAGGGCGGCCGTGCCGATCGACACCGCGTCGGCGCCCAGCGCCAGGCACTTCGCCACGTCGGCGCCGTTGCGGATGCCGCCGGAGACGATTAGCTGAACCTTGCGGTGCATGCCCAGATCCTGGAGGGCCTGCACGGCCGGGCGGATGGCGGCGAGCAGCGGGATGCCCACATGCTCGATGAAGACCTCCTGCGTCGCCGCGGTGCCGCCCTGCATGCCGTCCAGCACCACGACGTCGGCGCCGGCCTTCACCGCCAGCGCGGTGTCGTAATAGGGGCGGGCGGCGCCGACCTTCACGTAGATCGGCTTTTCCCAGCCGGTGATCTCGCGCAGCTCCTGGATCTTGATCTCCAGGTCGTCCGGGCCGGTCCAGTCCGGGTGGCGGCAGGCGGAGCGCTGGTCGATGCCCTGCGGCAGCGTGCGCATGCCGGCGACGCGGGCGGAGATCTTCTGGCCAAGCAGCATGCCGCCGCCGCCCGGCTTGGCGCCCTGGCCGACCACCACCTCGACGGCATCGGCCTTGCGCAGGTCGTCCGGGTTCATGCCGTAGCGCGAGGGCAGATACTGATAGACCAGCTTGGCGGAGTGGCCGCGCTCCTCCGGCGTCATGCCGCCGTCGCCGGTGGTGGTGGAGGTGCCCATCGCCGAGGCGCCGCGTCCCAGCGCTTCCTTGGCCTGCGCCGACAGCGAGCCGAAGCTCATGCCCGCGATCGTGATCGGGATCTTGATCTCGATGGGCTTCCTGGCGAAGCGGGTGCCCAGCACGACGTTCGTGCCGCACTTCTCACGGTAGCCTTCCAACGGGTAGCGGCTGATCGAGGCGCCGAGGAAAAGCAGGTCGTCCAGGTGCGGAAGCTTGCGCTTGGTACCGGCGCCGCGGATGTCGTAGAGGCCGGTGGCCGCTGCGCGCCGGATCTCCGACAGGGTGTAATCGTCGAAGGTCGCCGACTTGCGGGGGACGGTGCGCGGGATGTTGGTCTGGCTCATGACGGGCGCTCCCCGGTCAGTAGACGTTGTCGACGTGGAAGTGGTAGAGGCTGCGGGCCGAGCCGTAGCGGCGGAACTCCGACACATCCACCTCGCCGGCCAGGCCGGCCGCTTCCAACCGGGCGCGCAGCAGAGCCCGGTGCTCGTCGCGCATCTCCTTTTCGACGCAATCCGCACCCAGGCTGGCGACGGAGCCGCGCACGAACAGGCACGCCTCGTAGAGGGAGTCGCCCAGCGCCTCGCCGGCGTCGCCCAGCACGGTCAGCGTTCCGGCCTGTCCCATGAAGGCGGCCATGTGACCGATGGAGCCCTTCACGACGATGTTGACGCCCTTCATCGAGATGCCGCAGCGCGCCGAGGCGTTGCCGTCGACGACCAGCAACCCGCCGTGGGCGGTGGCACCCGCCGCCTGGCTGGCGTCGCCGCGCACATGGACGATGCCCGACATCATGTTCTCCGCGACGCCGACACCGGCGTTGCCGTTGATCAGCACGGTCGCGCTCTTGTTCATGCCGGCGCAGTAGTAGCCGACGTGCCCGTCGATCTCGACGGTGACCGGGGCGTCCAGCCCGACCGCGATGGCGTGCGCGCCGCCGGGGTTCAGCACGCGCCACAGCCGTTGCTGCGTGTCGCGATCCAGGCTGTGCAGGGTTTGGTTCAGGTCGCGCACCGGGGCGGCGGCGAGGTCGAAGGTGCGGAGGGGGAGGGTCATGCCGCGCGCTCCCAGGAATAGACGGTGGCAGGCTTGGGCTCCCAGACCTTGGCCTTGGCGATGCCCGGCAGATCGGCGAGAACGCGATATTCGGAGCCGAAGGCGACGTAGTCGTCGGTTTCCGCCATCACCGCCGGCTTGCAGGCGATAGGGTCGCGCAGCACGGCGAAACCGGTTTCCGTCCCGACCACGAAGGTGAAGAAGCCGTCGAGCGCGTCCAGCGAACCAATCAGCGCATCCTTCAGCGAGTCCCCTTGCCGCATTCGCCAAGTGAGGTAGCCGGCCGCCACTTCGCTGTCGTTGTCGGTGGTGAAGCGGATGCCCTCGCACGTCAGCTTGCGGCGCAGAACGTTGTGATTGGACAGCGAGCCGTTGTGGACCAGACACTGGTCCATGCCCGTCGAGAAGGGATGGGCGCCCGCCGTGGTCACCGCGGATTCCGTCGCCATGCGGGTGTGTCCGATGGCGTGGGTGCCGGCCATGCCGGCGAGATCGAAGCGGGCCGCCACGTCGGCAGGCAGTCCGACCTCCTTGTAGATTTCCATCCGCTGGCCCGATCCGACCACGGAAATGCCCGGGTGTTGCTCCGCCAATACCGTGCGCACCGCGGTTTCACGGTCTGCCGGAACGGTCAGGATGGCGTGGCTGGAACGGATGGTCAGGGGGATGGCTTGTCCCGCGACGGCTTCAAGGCCGGAAGCGATGGATATGAAATCGGTGCCGTCACTTCCGCGCAGGGAAATCTTGATACTGGCTTTGTGGCCTTCACCATAGATGGAAAAACCGGCACTGTCGGGGCCGCGGTCCGTCATTACTTCAAGCATGACAGAAATCATCTGTCCAAGCTCGGATTCAAATTGCGGATTTTTGATGAACAATCCGACGATGCCGCACATAGGGGGCTCCGGGGTTCAAAGTCTGTGTCTGTTTTCTATACCTCCGATCCGAAGAGGGAGTCAATCAACAAGAAACATATTTTCTTAACAAGAAAATTCCCGGGCCGGCTTTCGGGGTTCCGATGATGCGGCCGTCCGGCCGATGGGGCGCGGGGGGATGGAAAACAAGAAAGCCCGCTCCCGCGAGGGGAGAGGGCTCGACGGAAAAACGGTCGGGGCGATGGCGCCGTTCAGCGCTCTTCACGCGGATAAATGATGATCGACAGATAGGTGGCCGGCAGGGAGGTGAGTGTTTCCGGGCCGTGCGGGGCGCTGCTGTCGAACATCAGCGAATCTCCCGGCCGCATCTCGTAGCTGCGATCCCCGTGGCGATACACGAGCGCGCCGGACAACATATGGAGATACTCGACCCCGCCGTGCTGGAAGGCGGTGTAGGAGGCCGCGCCCTCGCGCAGGGTGATCAGGAACGGCTCGACCCCGATGTCGCCCCCCAGGGAATGGCCGAGCAGCTCGTATTGGTGCCCGACCTTGGTGCCGCGCCGTTCAATGCTGACGCCCTGCCCGGCGCGCACATAGGAGCAGCCGCGCTTTTCCTCGAACGACGCGAACAGGGCGGTGATCGGCACGTTCAGGGCAGCGGCCAGGGCCTGCAGCGTGGCGAGCGAGGGGGATATCTGGCCGTTTTCGATTTTGGACAGCATGCCGATCGAGATGCCGGCGGACGTCGCCAGATCGGAAACGGTCAAGTCCAGTTGCCGGCGGAGCGTGCGGATCTGCGCGCCCAGCGCCTGCTCCAGCGTTCGCGTCGCGACGCCGGGGGCGCTGGAGCCGGTGACATACTTCTCCGCAGACTGCTCCTCCGCCGCCGGGTTGTGTTTCTCTGTGCTTTTCACGGCAAGCGATCCCTGTGTATCCGCGTCTGGCGGTGCCGAATGGCGGCCGGCAATCGTATCAGGTCCGCCAATGCGGCACGTAGAAATTCGAGCACTTCCAACTTCCCGGACCCGTCCAACGAATTACCTCTTTTGGGTAGCACCTACTCCCCTTGAACTGCCCTTAACAAGGCACCTATATCTTTAAGGGTAGTTCAAAGCTAGGGATGGGAAGGTGGGGAAATCGGAAATAGTCCATAAACTATTGTTTCTAGCTTACTACGATCTAAAGCTAGTCGCCGTACTTGAGGATGGCACCTTCTCCATTAACCGGGTAACCCCTGAGTTCTCTGACGAAGTCAATGCAGAAATAAGTAATTTTATTAATACTGAAAATGTCACAAAATTCCCGCTTGCACAAAGCGACAGAGAGTATTTTTCTAGTGTCATCGCTAATCTCAGGAAAACTCTCCAACAACTGTCTAGTTGATTCGGTCCATTCAACATAATGGTTAAATGACACGACTTTTACATTATTTCTGATATCCATTTGATTACCACCGTGTTTCTAAATAGTTGTATATTACGCATGCTATGATATCGAAAATTGATCGCAGGTCAATCTATGTCATATGCAAACTCCCCTCATTTTCATACGGAAGAAGCAGCCTACGAATTCATAGAAGCTTGTATTTGGGAAAATGGTCGACATTGCCCCCATTGCGGAACTATCAATCGTAGTGGAAGATTGTTAGGAAAAACTACTCGGATAGGTATCTATAAATGCTATGAATGTCGGAAAACTTTTACGGTTAAGGTTGTAACTATATTCGAGTCAAGTCATGCAAAAATTCATATATGGTTTCAAGTTATTTATCTTATATTTTCTAGCAAGAAAGGGATTAGTTCAAGAAAACTACATCGCATACTTGAAGTTACTCTTCAAATAACTTGCTTTATAGTAATTGCTCACGGGTCTGGTGGCATTGGGGTTCAGGCGACCGCGAAGGACCCGTCGACCAAGGCGCGGATGGCGTTCCAGGCGGACTGGCCGTGGATGCGGGCGGTTCCGGTGACGGAGCGATAGCCGGCATGGATGCCCGGCCCCCAGCTTGAGCGAAAGCCGTTGGTTACCTTGCGGAAGACGACGGAGGGTCGGATTTCCTGCTCACTGCGATTGTTGGTCGGTGGGACGCGGCGATCGGCGAGGAAGACGAAGAACTTGCCACGCCACGCCTTGATCTGGCGTTGCAGGTCGCGGCCGGCGGGATGGGCGGCGGGAACGCCGAGCAAGGCATCGAGGCCGCGGTCGGCCCTGGCGGCGTAGGCGGCGAGCGTGCTGTCCTTCAAGGTGGGCCGTCGCTTGCCGATGCGGATGGCCCAGCGTAGATGGTCGCAGATTTTGGGGGCGACGACGGTGTCGCCGCCGTCGATGGTATATTGGACGTCGCGCAGGACATGGGCGAGGCAGACCTGATGGGCTTGGCCCAGCTCCTGCTGGCCGGCGTAGCGGTCGGAGACCTAGACCTCCGGCTGATGACCGTCCAGCACCCGTTCCGCGACGGCTCTCCCCCGGCTGGGCCCGATGTCATGCAGCACGGCATTGTCGGAAATAAACACCCATTGCCAGTGGGTCGCGCCGTTCACCCGCGTTGTGGTTTCGTCGGACGCGATGACCGGGGCGCTCAACAGCTTGGCCTTGATCGCGGTGCGGGCCGCATCGAACGCCGTCCCCATCCGCCGGAAGGCGTTGGCGATGGCGCCTTCGGACAGGGTCAGCCCGAACACCTCCTGCAGCATCCGCGACAGCCGCTCGAAGCTGACGTGATGGCTGTGGTGAAGGTAGGCCAACAAGGACCGGATCCCCGGCCCGAACGGCGTTCCCGGCGGCATGGCGAGGGGGGGGCTCGGCCCGGTAGCGCCGCCGGCAGTCGCCACGCCGGCCGCCGAACAGCTCAACCCGGGTCACCACCGGGCGGATGACGGGAAGGTCAATGTGATCGTAGCGGTGCCGGCATCGTTACCCCGCCTCGGACACCGCTGTTCCGCAGTGAGGGCAAGTCTCGGCCAGGCGGCGTTCGGTCTGGTCCGGCTCCTCAGTCAGCGGGCGTGAAACCCCGGGGCGGGAGGGCCGCGGCTTGCGCCGGCGCTTGGCCGCCGGCTTTCCGGCCTTGCCTCCAGGACCATCCTGCGACGGTGGCCGGTGCGAATTCGACGACGTCTTGCGCGGCTTGCCGACCAGCGCCTCAAGGGCGCTGATCCGCGCCGCCATGTGCTCGATCAACGCCGCCTGCTCCACGAGCAGGGCATCCTTCTCAGCTTCACTCAGACGGTAGCGCGGCTTCTCCATCCACACGTTGACTCACGTTCAAGGCGGCCACGCAACCCATTTCGCCAACCCCGTGAGCAATTACTGCTTTACAAGCCATCGCATAAGAGAAGAAATGCACGAAGATGGGACACTTCTAATAGATGGAAATGGTCGAACAGTAGAGATAGATGAAATGTTCTTCGGCAACGATAGAAGTATAAAGCTGAAGCATCACAAAAAAGGTCGAGGCTATATACATAAATTCAAGATACTTTCATTTGTTGATCATGCGGAGAAAAAAGCTCGCGCAATGTCTATAGAAAGTTCAAAGGCAAGATATTTAACCCCTATACTTATGAGTAACATTTCTGCTTATACGCATGTTATAACTGACTAGTCCGGAAAATACGTTCACATTGGCAAACATTTTCATAAACATGACTTCGATAACCATAAATCTCATGAATATGTTTCTAAGGATGATCCTGAGATTCACGCGAATACTACCGAAAATTATTTCTCTGTTTTCAAGCATGGCATGGAAGATGTATATCAGAATTGCTCAAAAAGACATCTACATAGGTATGCACAAGAGTTTAACTTTCGATATAATAGCAGGCAAGCGTTAGGAATTGATGATACACAGAGAACAAAGACGCTTCTATACAAAACAGTTGGTAAGAGGTTGATGTATAAGGCGCTGAAAAAGAAGAGCGATGAATAAGGATAAAAAAACTCCGAAATCAGATGACGAAGCACAGTATAAGCGCTTCGTGGAAGCCGCTGCGCAACTGGATGCAGAGTGCGAAGAGGAAAGTTTTCGAGAGATTTTAAAGACTGTCTTGCAAAGCCGTCGCAACAAGAAAAGGCTTTAATGTGCCTAAAATTATACAAAGAATATATTTTATATAATTTGCTGTAGAGCAGGCGTTGAACATGTCGACGCCTTTTTTATACTCGAAACTCTTATCTCGGCTAAGCACAGAAATAGAGCCGTGACTCGCCACCCGCAAAAGTGCATACTCCTTTCGCTATCTCCCGGCTTGGCTGCTTGGGGGGTAGTACGCATTCGCGTGCACACAGGGGCTCCTACTATGTCGGGCGGCCCACGGAATACAACACCCAATCCCAAACGCGACGGCGTTCCCGTCAGCGTTTCGGGGAATACGTGGGGCGTGTCTCCCTGTGTGCACGCGGCCAACCGCCCGGCGCCAGCCGAGTATGGGAGCATAGGGAGATCCTTCATGATAGCGCTAACTTTACTAGACGCTGCTATCCTTCCCATCCTCATTGTGCTTGCTGCCATTTTTTATATATGGATTGGATTTTTAGTCCTTCCATATGCAATGATCGCTGTAACTGTATTTTGGTTTTACATGAGAACTGGGACAAGCACACCTAATTCCTACATTGATTTGGTTTTTATACTGTGCGGTGTGCTTGGACTCGTCTGGGCTGTTGCTAGGTATGACGCAAGAAAATTTCGCAGATACAACCCAAGAAAAGGTATTTATGAATAACGCTACTTGACAGCTTCTATATACCCGCTGGAGGTACCCCTTTTGCGGGGTCCGGGAAGTGGGAAGTGCTCAAAAATTCGGGGTTATGAACCCGGCGGAAGCCCTATGCGGTGAGATCGACCGGGTTGTCTTCCGCCACCTGCATCATCCATTCGGTCCTGGATTCAAGCCAGCCAGCCAGCCTCACGAAGCGCGGCAGCGCTTTTGCCCTCACGAGGTTGCGGGCGAGATCCGCGATGCGCGGGCCGAGGGTCGTGAACTCCCCGCGCCGGGTCACGAACGCAAGCTCGCGCGAAAATCCCGGGCCGGGCAGGGGCATGACTTCGACGGACTCGGCATAGGCGGCGCCCTGCAAAAGGCAGAGCGGCGTCGTGATGGCGATGCCGACGCCGGTCGCGACCATCGCGAGGAGTGAATCCGACGTGTCGAACTCCAGCATCCGCGGCGGCTCCAGACCGAGCCGGCGCAGATGCCGCTCCACCTGCGTGCCCATGTGCGAACGGGCGCTGTGGCGGATCAGGCTGTGCCGGGCAAGCAGATCCCTCAAGGGGAGCCCCTGGCAGGCCGGCCCCAGGCTCTTCGGCACCAGGAGCAGGTAGGGCTCCCGGAACAGCGGATAGCGCACGACGTCGTCGAGATCCTCCATCGGATCGGAGGTGACGGCGGCGTCGATGGCGTGGCGCACCAGCGCTTCGGTGTGGGTGAAGGCCAGGCCGGACCAGGCGGTCAGGCGCAGCGCCATCGACCCCTCCACCAGTTCCTTCACCAGATGGGCGCCGATGGTGCCGGCGAAGGAATCCACCAGCCCGAGACGCAGATCCAGCCGCTCCGGCATCGCGGCGACGGCGCGCACCGCGTCGACCGTGCGGTCGACCCGCTGGACGATCTCCCGCACCTGGACGGCCAGCAGGCTGCCGGCGCTGGTCGGCGCCAGCGGGCGCCGGTCGCGGTGGAGAAGCTTGGTCCCGATCTCGGTCTCGGCGCGGCGCACCGCCTGGGACACGGCGGACTGGGTCAGGCCGAGGCGCGCGCCCGCCTCGCTCATGCTGCCGGTCTCGATCACGGCGGCCGTGATTTCGAGCGTCCTCAGATCGACACCGCTGCGCATCCGACGTTCCTGTATCATTGGTGGTCATACTCTCAATTAGTCTCGCTTCTTATCAAGGAAAGCAATTGCGGCCCATGCCCCGTTTTGTCATTTTTCTCCAGGCCGATGCTGAAGGAGAAAACGATAACTCCAAGGCGCGACAAGCAAAGTAAACGCGCACATCGGCAAGCAATACCGCGCGAAAGCGTTGGGAAAAATGACCAATGAAAATGGGGTGAGGCCATGTCTGGTTTGAAAAAGCTCGCGGCCGGTCTGGCGCTCGGGCTCGGTTTTATGGTGGCAGGTGCCCAGGCGCAGACCCTGACCTGCGACAACGACACTTTGTGCAAGATCCAGGCGACGAAAGTCCTGAAGGTCGGGACCAAGGACGACTACAAACCGTGGTCGTACCGTGCCCCGGACGGGAGCTTCGCCGGCATGGAGGTGGACCTCGCCAACGCGCTCGGCGCCGCCCTCGGCGCCAAGGTCGAGATCGTCAAGGTGAATTCGGCCAACCGCTTCGAGTTCCTCGCCCAGGGGCAGATCGACCTGATGATCGCCTCGGCGACCGACACGCTCGAACGTCGGCGCGTGGTCGGCTTCGTCCATCCGAACTACTACTCGTCCGGCTACAACCTCCTCCTGCCGAAGGCGGTCAAGGCGGCGAAGTGGAGCGAGATGGCGAGCCAGACCATCTGCGCCATCCAGGGCGCCTGGTACAACAAATCGGCGCAGGAACGCTTCAAGCTCAATCTGCTCGCCTTCGCCGGCAGCGCCGAGGTCGAGAGCGCGCTTCTGCAGGGGCGCTGCGTCGGCATCCTGTCCGACGACAACCTGATCAACGTCCAGCTCGCCGACCCGTCGCGCAAATGGGCGGACTATCACATGCCGCTGCCGACCCAGGACGACGGGCCGTGGGGCATTGCCGTCCGGCTCGGCGATCTCGACAAGCCATGGGGCCTTGTCGTCGCCGGCGCCATCGCCGAATGGCACCGCTCCGGCAAGCTGCTCGCGATGGAGAAGGCGAACGGCATCGCCGAGTCCGTTTTTCTTCGGAAGATGAACGAGGCGCTGAAGGATCACTTGGCGCAGAACTGATCCCAAAGGCGTTTGTGGGCCGCCCGCCGGTCCGAACACCACCCGGTTCCTTTCGCCAGCGGCGGGAACCGGGCCTCGTCCAGCAAGAGCGAGCCCATGATCGAGCAGATCCGTCATTTCGCCCTGGAGCTGAAAGCCTCCGGCATCAACCTGACCATCCTCTACGATGCCTTCGATTTCGAACGCTTCCTGTCGGGGTTGCTCACCACCTGCGCGCTGGTCGTGATCTGCACGGTGCTCAGCATCCTGATCGGCGGCTTCGGCGCCACCGTGCTGGCGCTGTCGCGCGGCCCGGCGGCGGCGGCCGTCCGCGGCTATGTGGCGGTCGTCCGCAACACGCCGCTGCTGGTGCAGATGTACTTCTTCTATTTCGCGGTCGGCAGCCTGATGCCGGCCGGGCGGAACGCCATCGGCCTGCCGGAGCCGATGATCGGCAACTTCACCTGGGCGGTGATCGCGCTGTCGCTCTATGCCGGGGCCTTCAACGTCGAGACTTTCCGGTCCGGCCTCGGCGCCGTGCACAAATCCTACGAGGAGGCGGCCCTGGCGCTGGGCTATTCCCGCCTGCAGGCCTTCCGCCACGTCGTCGTGCCGCTCGGCGTGCTGTTCTCCTTCGCCTCCCTGGCCAACAACCTGGTCGACCTGACGAAGTCGACGACGGTCGCCTATGCGATCGGCGTGGCGGAGCTGCTCTACGTCTCCAACCAGATCTGGTCGGACAGCCTCAACACCTTCGAGATGATGAACGTGCTGCTGGCGATCTATCTGGTCCTGACCGGCGCCGTGGTGTGGATCATCGGCCGGGTGCAAAGGGCGATGCGCCTGCCCGGCTTCGGCGCGAACTGAGCGAAGGAGCCAACCGATGTCCGAAGTCTCCGTCCTTACCGGTGTCCTGCGCTGGCTCCCCTTCGTCCTGTCGGGGTTCGGCCTGAACGTCCTGATGAGCGTGATCGCGATCACGCTGGGCACCGCCGCCGGGATCTTCCTGGGGCTGGGCCAGATCTCGCACCTGCCGCTGGTCGGCCGCCTGTCCCGCCTCGCCACCCAGCTCTTCCGCAACGCGCCGTGGCTGGTGCTGCTGTTCTACTGCATCTTCCTGATGCCCTACACCGTCACCGTTTTCGGCTCCACCTACACCGTCCCAAGCTGGCTGCGCGCCACGCTCGGCTTCAGCGTGCCGGTCGCCGCCAACTTCTCGGAGATCATGCGGGGCGCCATCGGCTCCATAGCGAAAGGCGAGTGGGAAGCCGCCGAGGCGCTCGGCTATTCGCGGCGGGTCATCCTGTTCCGGATCATCCTGCCGCAATGCATCCCCCGCATGCTGCCGCCCTGGATGAACCTCTACGCCCTGCTGATCACCGCCACGCCGCTCGCCTCGATCGTCGGGGTGGAGGAGGCGCTGGCCCGCACCCAGGCCGCGGTGCAGTCCGAAGCGCAGGCGGGGTTCCTGATCCCGATGTATCTCAGCCTGCTGGTGATGTTCTTCCTCTACGCCTACCCGATCTCCCGCATCAGCAACGCTCTCGAGCGGCGTTTCCGGACTGTCTGAGGACCCCTGCCATGCAAACCGCCATTCAAAACGACCAGTTGGTCACGCTCCACGGCGTCCGGAAGGCGTTCGGGACCGTCGAGGTGCTCCGGGGCGTCGACCTCGCCATCGCGAAGGGCGAGGTGGTCGCGATCATCGGGCCGTCCGGCTCCGGCAAATCGACGATCCTGCGGACGATCAACGGCCTGACGCCGGTCGACCACGGCACCATCACCGTCGGCGACATCACCGTCACCGACCCCAAGGTGGACAAGGTGGCGCTGCGGCACCGCGTCGGCATGGTGTTCCAGCAGTACAACCTGTTCCCGCACAAGACCGTCCTGGAAAACGTCGCCATGGCGCCGATCCAGGTTCTCAAGGAGCCGCGCAGGCAAGTGGAGGAGCGGGCCCGCGCCCTTCTCGCCGGCATGCGGCTGCCGGACAAGGCGCTCTCCTACCCGGGCGAGCTGTCGGGCGGCCAGCAGCAGCGCGTCGCCATCGCCCGCGCGCTCTGCATGGAGCCCGAGATCATCCTGTTCGACGAGGTCACGGCGGCGCTCGACCCCGAGATGGTCAAGGAGGTGCTGAACGCCGTCCGCAAGGTCGCCGAGGACGGCGTCACCTGCATCCTGGTGACCCACGAGATGCGGTTCGCCCGCGAGGCGGCCAACCGCATCTGCTTCACCGACAAGGGCGTGATCGTCGAGCAGGGCGCCCCGCAGGATTTCTTCGGCAACCCGTGCGACCCGCGGACGCGGGAGTTCCTGGACAAGGTGCTCTGACCCTTCGCGGCCCTCGGGGCCGTTCCTTTCCCCTTCAGGACATCGCCCATGAACGACACTCCATCGCCCGGCCCCCAGGATCGTCCCGAGGGCCGCATCGAGGGCCGCCCCGAGGGCCGTATCGAGCACGACGCGCTCGGCACCCGGTGCATCGACGACGCCCATTACTACGGCATCCAGACGGCCCGGGCGCTCGAGAATTTTTCGATCTCGGGCAGGACGATCGCCGATATTCCCGGCTTCACCGACAGCGTCATCCGCATCAAGCAGGCGGCGGCCCTCGCCAACCGCGCGGTCGGCGGGCTGTCCGGGGAGGTCGCCGACGCGATCGTGGAGGCCGGTGACCATTGGCTCGGCCGCAGCGACCCGTCGCAGTTCTCCGTCGACATCTATCACGGCGGCGGCGGCACGGCCGCGAACATGAACGTGAACGAGGTCCTGGCGAACCGCGCCAACGAACTGCTGACCGGCCGCAAGGGCTACGACCGCGTCCATCCGAACACCGACGTGAACATGGCCCAGTCGACCAACGACGTCATCCCCTCGGCCATGAAGCTGACGGTGCACGGGCTGCTGTCGCGGCTGGAAAGCACCCTCTCCGGGCTGGTGGAGGCCCTGCACGCGAAGGAAGTCGCCTTCGCCGGCACCGTCAAGCTGGGCCGGACCTGCTTCCAGGACGCGCTGCCGGTCACGCTGGGGCAGGAATTCTCGGGCTACCGCCACGGCTTCGAACGGGCGCTCCGCGAACTGGCCGCGGCACGGGAGAAGTGCCTCACCCTGCCTCTGGGCGCCACGGCGGTCGGGACGGAGTTCGGTGCCTTGCCCGGCTATCGGGACGCCGTCTATACCGAACTGCGGCGGATCACCGGGATCCCGGTCGTGCCGGACGAGAACCTGTTCGACGGCTTGCAGAACGCCGACCAGTGGATCGGCATCTCCGGCGCCCTGAAGGCGACCGCGCTGTCCATGGCGAAGATGTGCGGCGACTTCCGCCTGATGTCCTCCGGCCCGCGGGCCGGCCTTTCCGAAAT
>FTCF01000165.1_pt1 | contig 13059 bp, 12 predicted proteins | sample 1639631 | NCBI WGS metagenome assembly FTCF01 (sample SAMEA3914864, study PRJEB12502) | metagenome | biome: forest; material: soil | place: USA | collected 2012-03-12 | depth 0.3 m
ATGCCGTACCGGACGGACGGGTCTTCTTCGAACTGGCGCGCCAATTGGTTCATGAGCCGCACGCCGGAAGACGCCAAGGGATGCCCGACGGCGATCGCCCCGCCGTAGCGGTTCACGCGCGGGTCGTCGTCGGCGATTCCGAAGTGGTCGAGGAAGCTCAGGACCTGAACGGCGAAGGCCTCGTTGATCTCGAAGAGGCCGATATCCTCGATGCCCAGTCCGGCGTTCTTAAGCGCCTTCTCGGTGGCCGGGACCGGTCCGATGCCCATGACTTCGGGTTCGACCCCGGCGAAGGCATAGGAGACCAGGCGCATCTTCACGGACAGGCCGAGCTCCTCGGCAGCTTCGGCGGACGCCAGGACTGCCGCCGTCGCGCCGTCGTTCAAGCCGGCGGCGTTGCCTGCGGTGACCCGGCCGTGGGCCCTGAACGGCGTGCGCAGCTCCGCGAGGTCGTCCACCGTGGTCCCTGGGCGCGGCGGCTCGTCGACGGTGTTTACCGTCCAGCCTTGGCCGGGCTTCATCGTGGCGACCGGGACCAAATCGGGCTGGATCTGGCCTTTGCCGTAGGCCGCCGCAAGTTTTGCCTGGGATGCCGCGGCGTAGGTGTCCGTTCGCTCTTTGGTGATCGAGGGGAAACGGTCGTGCAGGTTCTCGGCGGTGTTGCCCATGTTCAGGGCGGCCGGGTCCACGATCCGCTCAGACATGAACCTGGGGTTGGGATCCGCGCCCGCGCCCATGGGGTGGTTGCCCATGTGCTCCACGCCGCCGGCGATCACGACGTCGTACGCGCCGAAGCCGATGCCGCTCGCCGTCGTCGTGACCGCGGTCATTGCTCCGGCGCACATGCGGTCGATCGCGAAGCCGGGAACGCTGCGGGGGAGGCCGGCGAGGAGGGCGGCGGTGCGGCCTATGGTCAGGCCCTGGTCGCCGGTCTGCGTCGTAGCGGCGATGGCGACTTCGTCAACGCGCTCGGCGGGCAGGCCCGGGTTGCGGCGCATCAGTTCGCGGATGCACTTGACCACGAGGTCATCGGCACGGGTGCCCGCATAGATGCCTTTTTCGCCCGCTTTTCCGAACGGCGTCCGGACGCCGTCCACGAAGACGACGTCGCGGACTGCCCGCGGCTTGGCGCTGTTCCCGGTTTGGCTCATGTGTGGCTCCTCGTTGAGACATGGATGCCGGACAGCCTCGCAGGGGCAGCCGGTGTCATTCACCGCCATGTTACTCGCCAGTAACTTAGCGCGCAAGGAGATCAATACCGATCCTCGCTCACGTATGAAGGGTTTCCGGCGGATCCTCGCTCACGTATGAAGGGTTTCCGGCGGATCCTCGCTCACGTATGAAGGGTTTCCGGCGGACGCTCACTCACGTATGAACGGTTCCCGGCGGACGCTCGCTCACGTATGAACGGTTCCCGGCGGACGCTCGCTCACGTCACTAAAGAATGCACTTGGAGAAGGACCTGTATGTGAGCTGGGGTCGGGCTGGAAGGGCTTGTTTGTGAGCGGGCGTTGTGCTGGAAGGGCTTGTTTGTGAGCGGGCGTTGTGCCGGAAGGGCTTGTTTGTGAGCGGGGGTCGGGCTGGAAGGGCCTGTATGTGAGCGAGGGTCGGGCCGGAAGGGCCTGTATGTGAGCGGGGGTCACAGGGGGAGTGCGGGAACCTTGGTCTAGGGGGCTGGGGTCCGTTCCTTGGAGGCCGGGTTCCGTGGCTCTTTGGGTTCCTTGGGCGGCAGCGGTTGCGGATTCAGTGACGCCTCGGTGAGGATCGGCGCCGTGATGGCGATTTGCCAGTCGCGGGCGCCGAGCGCGCGCAGTTCTTCCGACACGGATTCCACAGTGATGTCCGACGGCGGCCGCCACAGCACGCGCCTCATGTAATCCGGAGTGAGCAGGTTCTCCACGGGGAGCTTGAGCCCGTCGGCCGCCTCCTGAAGCCGGGGCCGGGCAGTCCCCAGGCGCGCTGCGGCTTCGGGATCGCGGTCTGTCCAGACACGCGGCGGCGGGGGAGCGTTGGTGGGAAGATGCAGCGGCGGGAGGTCTTCGGTGTTCTTCGCACCGGCAATGCAGCGCAGCCAGCGTGGCGCTTCGCGCTGCGCGGCCCGCCCGTGGAAGCCTTTGGTGGCCAGGAGCTGCGGAACAGTTGTGGGCATGGCCTTGGCCGCGGCGACCAGGGCGGAATCGGGAATGAGGCGGCTGGGAGCAACATCCCGTTTCCGCGCGAGCTGATCCCGTTCGTACCAAAGCTCGCGCACGGCAGCCAACTGACGGCGGTCACGGATCTGGTGCAGTCCGGAGGTCTTGCGCCACGGGTCAACCCGCGGGGCTGGAAGGCCTGCTCCGAGGATGCCGGCGAATTCCTGTTCGGCAAATCCCAGCTTGCCGTGCGCTTCCAGGAGTTCGATGAGTTCTTCGCGCAGTTCGGCGAGCACCTCGACGTCGAGGGCCGCGTACCGCAGCCAGGGTTCGGGGAGGGGGCGAGTGGACCAGTCGGCGGCCGAGTGTTCCTTGGCGAGGCCGAAGCCCAGGAGCTGCTCGATGACGGCAGCCAGGCCCACGCGGGGCAGTCCGGCAAGGCGTGCGGCGAGTTCCGTGTCGAAGAGCTTGTCGGGCCACATGCCGAGCTCGGCCAGGCACGGAAGGTCCTGCGTGGCGGCGTGCAGGATCCACTCGACGCCGCGCAGCGCTTCATTGATGATTTTCAGGTCATCGAAGGGTTCGGGGTCGATCAGCCAGGTGCCTGCGCCGTCGCGCCTGATCTGCACGAGGAAGGCACGCTGCCCGTAGCGGAAGCCGGAGGCACGTTCGGCGTCGACCCCGGCGGGCCCGGATCCCGCGGCGATGGCAGCAGCGCATCGCTCCAGGCCGGCCATGGTGTCGATGACAAGGGGCACGCCCTCGCGCGGGGCGTCCAGATCGATGATCTCGGGTATCCGGCCTTCGAAGCCGTCTACCGTTATGTGTGGTTTGGGATCAGCAGCCGGAGCGCCGGCTGTGGTGGGTTCCAGGTTTTCAGGGGTCATGGTGCCTTCAGTTTACCGACTCCGTGCTCGGCCGGCCCGGCCAGGGGTTCGGGCGGACGCTCACGGACGTCATGTGAGCCGCCGATTAGGCAGGGGAGTGACGCCGGGAGGCAGGGGAGGGAGCCCCGCGAACGTGCAGACCATGTCGCACCATGCCTCCAGATGGGCCTGGACATCCGAGGACGCAGGTGTCCATGAGGCACGGAGCTCGATGTCGATGGTTTCCGGTCTTTCGGCCAGCGTCCCGAAACTCTCGGACAGGATGCGTGTGGCCGTTCCGCCCGCCGCGCGGTACTGGGCCGAATGGTTCTCGAGGGCATCCACGAGCCATGTCCAGGCCACGGAACCGAGCATGGCATCGTTGCCCATGTCGGCTTCGAGCTGCGCCCGGATATAGGTGACGATCCGGAATTCCCCGTCCCATACAGCCGAGCCGTCGGGATCGTGGAGCAAGATGAACCTGCCTGTTGCGAGCTCATCGTCTTCATCATCGGCTGTGCCGGGGGAGCCCGGGGAGTTCTCGTTGGAGAATGCCATGGCCGCAGGGCCATGGACAGGGGTCCGGCCGGGACGCGTCGACCGGCTGAAGACCTCTGCCCCCAAGGCCACGGCGTAGGGGGCCAAGCGGGAGGGTGCCGGGATTTCCGCGAGCCGCAGCTCACTCCGGCACTTTGCTTTTCGTAGCGTTCCCAACGCATGCAAGAAATCCGCGGGAACCTGTGCGAGTGCGTTCACCTTCGCAGATTATGTGTCAGGGGCGGCGAAACCTTGAAGCCACGCCGCCCCGCGGGGTGCCCTATGCGGACGCCAGTTCGCGCTTGATTGCGGCAACGAAGGAATCGATGTCCTCTTCCGTGGTGTCGAAGGAACACATCCAGCGCACCTCGCGGTTCGCTTCGTTCCAGTCGTAGAACTTGAAGGAGGAACGGAGGCGATCGGCGACGCCGGCAGGGAGCACAGCGAAGACGCCATTTGACTCCGTGGCCTGCGTAGGCTCCACGCCTTCGATGGAGTCGACCGCCGTACGGAGCCGTGAGGCCATGGCATTTGCGTGTTCCGCAGAGCGAAGCCACAGCCCGGACTCAAGAAGCGCGATGAACTGGGCCGAAATGAAGCGCATCTTGGAGGCCAGCTGCATGTTCATCTTGCGCAGGAACTTCAGCCCATGGGCGGCCTCCGGATTAAGGGCGACCACTACTTCGCCGAACAGCAGCCCGTTCTTGGTGCCGCCGAAGGACAAAATGTCCACGCCGGCGTCGCGGGTGAAAGTCCGCAACGGCACGCCAAGGTGGGCTGCGGCATTGGCGAGCCGGGCGCCGTCCATGTGGAGTTTCATGCCCTTGGCATGGATGTGGTCGGCGATCGCCCGGATTTCTTCCGGCGTGTAGCACGTGCCGAGCTCCGTTGTCTGCGTGATGGAGACGGCAAGGGGCTGCGCACGGTGCTCGTCGCCCCAGCCCCAGGCTTCGCGGTCGATCAATTCCGGAGTCAGCTTGCCGTCAGGCGTCGGGACCTGGAGGAGCTTGATGCCGCCGATCCGCTCCGGGGCGCCGTTCTCGTCCATGTTGATGTGCGCGGTCGAGGCGCAGATGACCGCACCCCAGCGCGGGAGCAGTGATTGCAGGGACAAGACATTCGCCCCGGTGCCGTTGAAGACCGGGAAGCACTCGATGCCTGTGCCGAAGTGCTGCTCCATGACTTCCTGGAGCCGTTCCGTGTACTGGTCCTCCCCATAGGAGACCTGGTGGCCGCCATTGGCTGCGGCGAGGGCCGCCAGGATTTCAGGGTGGACGCCTGAGTAGTTGTCCGAGGCGAAACCGCGGACGGACGGATCGTGGAGTCGCCCACTGGCTTCCGTTTCGAGGGCAGCCGGGAATTCTTTTGTAGTGCTCGTCACTTGTTCATTCACGCTTTCAGTCTATTTGGCCAGGAGGAGGCGCTGTCCGTTCAGTTCCGCTGCCGGCTTGTCGAAGAGCCCGACGGCGGCCGCCGCCAAGTCTTCAACGTCCGTGTATCCGGGGAATTTCCGCTCCGGATGTTCCCTTCGCATCGCGGCGTCCAGGAGGGACTTCACCACAAAGACCACGGCTGCGCTGTGCTGCTCCACGGGTTCGTCCTTGATTCCGGAGTTTCCGGATTGATCCCGGCGGAATCCGTCGGCCACGGCCAGGGTCCAGGTCTCCGCGGCGGCTTTGGCAGCCGCGTACGTGGCGGCCCCGGCGGTAGGTGCGGCGACCGCCGTCGAACTCACCATCGCGAAACGTCCCGTGGGGGAGGAGGCGAGATCGTTGTAGAAGACCCGGGAGACGTTTCGCAGGGTGGTGATGGCGCTTTGCTCAAGGGCGGACCAGTCTTCGTCCGGCTGGTCTTCGATTCCCTTGGCCCCGCGCCACCCTCCCACCAGGTGGATGACGCCGTCGACCCGTTCCGTGCTCCCGTGGATCTCCGATGCGAGTTCGCGCACGGACTCCAGCCGGGAAAGATCGCACACCAGGGGAGTGACGTCGTTGCCCGCTTCAGCCGCGGCGGCCTTGATGCGTGCTTCGTTCGAGCCGATCGTGAAGACGCGGTGCCCGGCCAGAGCGAGGGCGCGGGCGACAGCAATCCCGGAGGAGTTGCTGCCACCGGTGACGACGACAGTCAGCGGTCCGCCCGTCATGAGGTTGCGGTCTGCCCGGTGATACCGGTGGTTGATTCAATGATGGGACGCATTTTCTTCTCCAGTGCTTCGTAGAACATGGACAGCGGGAATTCGTCGTCGAGGACCTGGTCGGTGAGTCCGCGGGGCGGTCCGTCGAGCGGCAGTGCCTCTGGGCCCTTCGCCCAGACCGAAGCCGGGTGCGGAGTGACCGTACCGGAAATGAGCTTATACGCCGCGAGCCAGTGGGCAGCCTTGGGGCGGTCGATCGAGCGCCAGTACAGTTCTTCGATCCGAGCACCGAGCTCGATGACGACGTCGGCCGCCTCGTCCCAGTCGATGCTGAGCTTGCTGTCGGTCCAGTGCAGGACGTGGTGCTGGTGCATCCACGCGAAGAGGAGCTGGCCACCCAGGCCGTCGTAGTTGCGGACCCGGTTGCCCGTGATCGCGAAGCGGAAGATACGGTCGAAGATGACGGCGTACTGGACGAGCTTCGCGTGGCGGCGGGCGTCAGGGGAAGCGTCCTCGTCCTTCTCGATCCGGACGGATTCGCGGAAGGCTGTCAGGTCGCAGCGGAGCTCCTCGAGCGAATAGAGGAAGAACGGCATCCGCTGCTTGATCATGAACGGATCGAAGGGAAGGTCGCCGCGCATGTGGGTGCGGTCATGGATCAGGTCCCACATGACGAACGTCCGCTGTGTGAGTTCCTGGTCATCCAACAGCTCGGCGGCATCTGCGGGGAGCTCAAGGGATGTGGTTGCGGCAGCTGCCTTGAGGACACGGCGGAAGCGTGCGGCCTCGCGGTCGGCGAAGATGGCGCCCCACGTGAAGGCAGGCGTTTCCCTCACCGCAACGGTCTCGGGAAAGAGCACGGCCGAATTGGTGTCGTACCCGGGGGTGAAGTCCAGGAAACGGATAGGTACGAACAGCTTGTTGGAGTATTCGCCGGCCTCCAATGCTCCGATGAACTCGGGCCAGATCACCTCGATCAGGACTGCTTCCACAAGACGGCTCGTGCTGCCGTTCTGGGTGTACATGGGGAACACCACGAGGTGCTGGAGCCCGTCTTCGCGGTGTTCCTGCGGCTGGAAGGCCAGCAGGGAGTCGAGGAAGTCCGGGACTCCGAAGCCGGCGTCGGCCCAGCGGCCGAAATCCGTGACGAGGAGTTCGAGATAGGCAGCGTCGTGCGGGAACGCAGGAGCGAGGGTCTTGATGGCCTCCATGATGGTGGCTGTGTAGGCCCGGGCCGCCTCGTGGTGGAGGGAATCCTGGATGGAACCATCCTGGCCCTGGAATGCCTGGAGGGCAGTGGCTGCGGCCTTCAGGGAGATCCAGTCCCGGTTGTCCGGGGTGATGCGCGGACGGGTGGTGGTAACGGTGGTGGTCATCGTTGACGGTGCCTTTCCTCAAGAATCATTGTTCTGAGGTGAGCGTAGCAAGCGGTCAGAGTCGCTAATTCAAAAGTGGCCTGAGCATAAGAAACTCTTGGTCAAATGGTTCCTACGGCCCCCGGAAGATCCAGCCCGGGGAGGGCTGGCCAGGGGGACCGCGGGTAGCTTGGCGTTTGCGACCGGAGCCGCGGCCCGGATTTACCGCCCGGGACTACTGCCCGGCCGGGGATTCGACAAGCTTGAGTGAAACGGAGTTGATGCAATACCGCTGGTCAGTAGGTGTGCCGTAGCCCTCACCCTCGAAAACGTGTCCCAAGTGCGAATCGCAATTGGCACAGCGGACCTCCACCCGTTCCATTCCCAAAGTACGGTCGTGGATGTACCGGACGGTGCCTTCCGCGAGCGGTGCCCAGAAGGACGGCCAGCCGCAATGGGAATCGAATTTCTCGTTGCTGGTGAAGAGCTCTGCGCCGCACGCGCGGCACTGGTACACGCCTGCCGTATGGGTGTCCCAGTACTCACCCGTGTACGGACGTTCCGTTCCGGCCTGGCGAAGCACCCTGAACTCCTCCGGGGTGAGTTCTTCACGCCACTCCGCTTCCGTCTTCTCCACGCATTGCCCGTCCCGCGGGACATCCTGGAGGGGAACCCCGGCCAAGGGGTCCGCGGCCTGGAAATACTTCTTGTTATCTGCAGTGCTCATGCTCTCTCAACGTTCACGAGTCGCCGATAAATCCCGAGCCCGCATAGAGATGCAGCACAGGCAGCCCCAACTGGTCCTGGGCTTTGTTCGCCCAGTCTGTGTGGAAGGTATCGGCAATCGCGTGCGGGCGGGTGACCACGACGGCCTGTGCCGCATTGAGTGCCTTGACCTTGGACACCAGGCCCGCCACGGCACCGCCGTCGACGATTTCACCAGTCACCCCGCCGCCCAGACCGTCCAAGGCCGCGAGGGATGCCGACAAGGCCTCCGCAGCCTGGGCCCGCTCCGATTGTGGATCCGGCGCTTCCGCGAGCAGATCCCGGAATGCCTTGGCTATGTCGAGCAAGGAGAGGTTCTCGAGGAAGTCCACCAATAAGTGCCGTTCGGTGTTCGCAGGCACCAACACCACCAGGGGCGAGTCTCCGCCGTCGACCAGTTTGGCAATATTGACGCGGTCGTCCGGGCCGAGAGGCTCTTCGGTAAGGATGACGATTGGTTCACTCATGGCTACAGCGTAGACCTGAGCCGCGCCGGGAGGCATGGTTTAACGCGGCAATTCTGTTCTCGCTGCGGCGTTGCCTCCCGGGGGAAACGCCATGGAGGGCGCTGTTCGGAACACGGCCGCGCAACCGGGAGAATGGTCACATGGCATCCATGACCCGAGCTGCGCCAACCGTTGAGAACGGCGCGAAAATGTCCGTCCGCGCCAAATGGACCGTTGCGGGGATCGTTGCCGGGAGCAGCATTGCGGGCTTGCTGGGCGCAGGGTCTTCGGCGCTCGCAGCCTATTTCGCCCGGCGGGTCATCACCCCGTCAGTGCGCGAGGCCGACCAGGAAGTGCTGGCGGTGGTGCGCGGTGACAGCGGGCTTCAGGTCATCCTCGCAGCTACCCCGGACAGCACCATCGACGGCGTGTTCAGCCTCTTCTTCGCGGGCGGGACAGGGTTCGCGCGGATCGGACGGATCGTGTCTTATTCGCCCGCCGAGCGGACCGTGCAGCGCGAAGTCGAGGAAGTCTACAGCGGGGATCTGGCAACGGCCCGGCGCGGATGGTGGAGCGGTGCCGTCTATGGCTCCCCGGCGGCGCTTGGCCTGGATTCGGAAGACATACAGATCGACGTCGAGGGGGGCCAGGCGCCCGCGTGGCTGATTCCGTCGGGTGCAGGGAAGCCCGCGAGGGTGTGGGCGATCATGGTGCACGGCCGTGGCGCTACCCGCCTCGAAGGCTTGCGCGCAGTGCGAGTGGCGCACGATCTCGGACTCGACAGCCTGCTCGTTTCCTACCGGAACGACGGCCTTGCGCCGTCTGCCCCGGACGGGCGTTACGGCCTGGGCTCCACGGAATGGCACGACGTCGACGCCGCCATTGAGTACGCACTCGCCCACGGCGCCCACGAAGTGGTCCTGTTCGGATGGTCGATGGGCGGGGCGATCTGCCTGCAGACGGCCGATCTGTCGCATCACCGCCATGTGATCAGGGCCATGGTCCTGGACGCACCGGTGATCAACTGGGTCAACGTCCTGGCACACCACGCCCAGATCAACAGAATCCCCTACGCAGTGGGCCGTTACGGGCAGTTGATGTTGGGGCACCCTTTGGGCCGGCGCCTCACTGGCCTGGCCGCGCCCGTCGACTTGAAGGCAATGGACTGGGATGCCCGCGCCGTCGAACTGCGGACTCCGACGCTGGTAATCCACAGTGTGGATGATGAGTACGTTCCGTACGAACCTTCGGCCAGCCTCGCTGAAAAGAATCCGGACATGGTCACCTTTGAACCGTTCGAAGGCGCGCGCCACACGAAAGAGTGGAACGTGGATCCGCAGAAGTGGGAGCGGCTGGTGCGCGCGTGGCTCGCTCCGCACCTCACGCCCCGAGTCGGGCCGGCGTCGGCTTGAGGGCGGCCCAGCGGCGTCGGCTTGAGAGTACCTGCCCTGCTCCCGGAGTTTCCTAAGGGCTGCCGATCGGCGCAGTCCGGGCGCCGGTCAGCCGGATGAGGTCCGTGGGATCCAGCTCAATGTCCAGGCCACGGCGCCCACCGGAAACGAGGACCGTTCCGAAGGCCAACGCCGATTCGTCGAGCACGGTGGGCGATGGCTGGCGTTGACCCAGCGGGGAAATCCCGCCCAGGACATAGCCGGTGCGTCGCTCGGCCGTTTTGGGATCGGCCATGGTGGCCTTCTTGGATCCGAGAGCCGCGGCGATCGCTTTGAGGTCAAGGGTGCCACTCACCGGGACGATGCCCACCGCGAGCTTGCCTTCAACGTCCACCATCAAGGTCTTGAAGACCCGGCCGGGATCGATACCCAGGACCTCGGCGGCCTCAAGCCCGTAGCTGGCCGCCGAAGGATCATGCGTATAGGGGTGCAACGTAAAGGGAACGCCGGCCGCAGCCAATACGGCTGTGGCCGGCGTTCCCTGTGAAGCCTGTTTCTTGGCCATTCCCGGTACTCCGGCTCAGGAGGACAAGCGGTCCGCCGCGGCGACCTTGCGCTTGATCCGCCCCAACATGGCCGTCATGCCACGCATGCGCAGCGGTGTGATTGCCCGGGTGAGGCCCAGCAGTTCCGGCATGTCATCCGGAACAGCCAGGATCTCGGCGGCAGTCAGCCCGTCCAGGCCTTCGTGCAAAACGCCCGCAAAGCCGCGCGTGGTGGGCGCCTCCGGCGGTGCCTTGAAAAACAAACGGTAGGTGACGCCGTCGGACTTCTTTTCCTGCTCGATGGTCAGGAACAGGGGCGACTGGCACTCCACCACTTGCTCCAGGAGTTCAGGGTGGTCCAGCAGCCGCTCCGGCAGGGCCGGGAGCCCGCGCGAGAAATCAAGCAACAGCTGAAGGCGATCGGGCTCGGTCAGTGCCTGGAAGTCATCGACAATTTCCGCCAGTGCGGCGGGCAACGTATTGGTACTCATCACTTCCAGCTTACGCACGTCCGGGCCGGTCTGGCTCCCGTTGCTTCAATATGGCCGGACCAATGGCACGGCACAGGGACTCCGGACTACTTTCCAGCGAGTGCGGGGACGGAGCCACGCTCGGCGCCCTTGACGATCGGGACGCGCACGGCATTGCCCCACTCCGTCCAGGAACCGTCGTAGTTACGGACCGTTTCGAAGCCAAGCAGGTACTTCAGTGCGAACCAGGTGTGGCTGGAACGCTCGCCGATGCGGCAGTATGCCACGACGTCGTCGCCTTCCGTGAGGCCGGCTTCTCCGAGGTAGAGGGCCTCAAGTTCGGTCCGGTTACGGTAGGTGCCATCTTCGGCAGCGGCGCGTGCCCACGGGATGGAGGCCGCGGTGGGGATGTGGCCCCCGCGCAGGGCGCCCTCTTCGGGGTAGGCCGGCATGTGGGTGCGCTGGCCGGTGTATTCCTCGGGAGAGCGGACGTCGATCAGCGGTTTGCCGAAGTGAGCCAGCACGTCATCCTTGAAGGCGCGGATCGGGGCGTCGTTCCGTTCGATCACGGGGTACTCGCCCGGGGCGGGCTGGGGGACGTCGGTGGTGATTTCGCGGCCTTCGGCGATCCACTTGTCGCGGCCGCCGTCCAGGAGCCGGACGTCGTCGTGGCCGAAGAGCGTGAAAACCCAGAGGGCGTAAGCGGCCCACCAGTTGGACTTGTCGCCGTAGATCACCACGGTGGTGTCCCGCGAGATGCCCTTGGCGGCTGCGAGGGCTGCGAACGCTTCACCGTCGACGTAATCCCGGGTGACTTCATCGTTCAGGTCCGTGTGCCAGTCGATTTTGACTGCGCCCGGAATATGCCCGGTCTCGTACAGGAGGACGTCTTCGTCGGATTCGACAACAACCAGCTTGCCGTCGCCAAGCGCGCCGCCCTCGAGTGCCGCGGCAAGCCACTCGGTGGACACCAGGCGTTCGGGGTGGGCGTACGCGGCGAACTTCTCGTTCTGTTCAACGGGGTAGGACATTGGTATGGCCTTTCACTGACACTTTCACTGACACCGGGCGGCGCCGGGCGATAGGACCTGCCCGGCATTAATCCCACATTATCGAGGGCCGGGGTCTAAAGCTCCTCCCCGTTCATATGGTGAAATATGGCCTTCATCACGTGTCCGCCCGGGGCGTGGCATTGCCGGTATTCTTGCTGGGGACTTACGACACGAAGAACGGACCGCATTGGTACAGATCGAACAGCTCGTCGCGCGCACGCCGGCGGTTTCAGCGGATGAGATTCTGAAGGGTTTCTACCCTTCGCCACGGTTCGGAGAGGTGTCCTTCAAAAGCTACCGGCCTGATCCGAACCAGCCCAGCCAAGCCGCAGCGGTGAAGGCCCTGGAAGCGTTCGGGGCGACGGTGGGAGCCGGTGACGGAGACGGCCTGTTCAAACGCCTTTTCGGCAAGAAGGTCAACAGCCGGGCGGGCATCTACCTCGACGGCGGATTCGGCGTCGGAAAGACCCACCTGCTGGCTTCCCTGTGGCACTCGGCTCCGGGGCCGAAAGCCTTCGGGACGTTCGTGGAGTACACCAACCTGGTGGGCGCCCTGTCCTTCCGGAAGACTGTCGAGGCTTTGAGCAGCTACAAGCTTGTCTGCATTGACGAATTCGAGCTCGACGACCCGGGCGACACGGTGTTGATGTCCCGCCTCATGCGTGAATTGTCCGACGCCGGTGTGAAGCTCGCTGCCACGTCCAACACTCTGCCTGGTTCACTCGGAGACGGCCGGTTTGCCGCCGTCGACTTCCAGCGGGAGATCCAGGTCCTGGCGGACCAGTTCGATGTTGTCAGGATCGACGGGGAGGACTTCAGGCACCGCGGCTTGCCCGCGGCTCCGGCACCGTTGAAGACCGAAGACCTCAAGAGGCAGATGCATGCCGAGTTCGATGGCCAGACTGTGGCCATGGACGATTTCCGCGGCCTGATCGACCACCTTGCCGGTGTGCATCCCAGCCGTTATCGCAAGCTGATCTCAGGAATCGATGCCGTTGTCTGGCGCAACGTCGAAACGATTACGGAACAGGCCGTCGCCCTTCGCTTCGTGGTGCTGGCCGACCGCCTGTACGACAAGGACGTCCCGATCCTTGCCAGCGGCGTGCCCTTCGACAAGCTCTTCACCGAGGAAATGATGACCGGCGGGTACATGAAGAAGTACTTCCGCGCCGTGTCCCGCCTGACCGCCCTGGCGCGGGAGGGCCAAAACCACGAGCCTTCGTAGGGACCCTGCTGCCCCAGATTGGGGCAGGCCCTTTCGTGTCGACTCCGTCGCCACGTAGGGACCCTGCTGCCCCAGATTGGGGCAGGCCCTTTCGTGTCGACTCCGTCGCCACGTAGGGACCCTGCTGCCCCAGATTGGGGC
>FTCF01000023.1_pt1 | contig 13006 bp, 12 predicted proteins | sample 1639631 | NCBI WGS metagenome assembly FTCF01 (sample SAMEA3914864, study PRJEB12502) | metagenome | biome: forest; material: soil | place: USA | collected 2012-03-12 | depth 0.3 m
ATCCTGAACCTGAACCTTGAAAAGGGAACCACGAAGGATGAAGTCAACAACTACCTTCGCGAGATGTCCCTGCACTCGGAACTGCGCAAGCAGATCGACTTCATCGACTCACCCGAGGTCGTCTCCACGGACTTCGTAGGCTCCCGCCGTGCGGGCATCGTGGACGGCTTGGCCACCATCGCCAACGACAAGAACCTCGTGGTCTATGTCTGGTACGACAACGAATTCGGCTACTCCTGCCAAGTAGTGCGCGTCATGGAGGAAATGGCCGGCGTCAACCCGCCGTCGTTCCCGGCACGCAGCGTCTCCGTTGGCCTGGAGCCGAAGGCAACGTTGGAGCCGGCAGGCGTCTAGCCTGCCCGGGACAAGGCCAGGAAAGACACAGGGTTTTCCCGGCTGATGCGCTGGTATCAGCCGGGAAACCTGACCAGAATGGACGCATGGAAAGCGAAAAGATTCTGGAACATGAAACAACCCTGGAACACGCCCTGGATGTGGCGCGCGCCAACCTTAAGGAAGCCCAGCGCCTGCTTGACGAAGCCAAAGCCGCACATGCCGCGGGTGATATCTCCGAGGACCGGGTCATCCAGTTGGGGTCCCTTTTGGAGTTGGCAGCCGAAGACCTGAAACGCGTCACCAAGGAGCAGTAAGCCCGGCGCCCCGACTTCCCCTCCACACTGTGGATATCGGCATCGGCCACCAGACCCTCATCTAGTCTCAAGGGACGTATTTCTCCCCGAAAGGACGCAATCCCTTGAGCACCACCTGGGCCGCCTATCGACGCGCCCGCCGCCAGTCCCGGCAAGCCTGGGTGCTGGTGATTCTCCTCGTCGCGGGTGGACTTGCCGGCATCGGATGGTTCTTCACCGACGGACAGTTCGCAGTTGGCCAGGACCCGGTCAATGGACCAACGGAAGCTCCGGTCTTCGACCCGAACTGGATGAAGCCGGTGGAAGCTGTTCAGCCGGTCCCCGCCGGTACGGCCGTTGAGGCCTTGGAGGCGCTTCCTGTGAAGGGGCGTGCGGCCAAGGACAACTACGACCGCAACGAATTCGGCCAGGCGTGGCTCGACGTCGACCGAAACGGCTGCGATACCAGGAACGACATCCTGAGGCGGGATCTTACGGCGTCGGAGTTCACGGCAGGCTCCAAATGCAGGATCGCTTCCGGGGAGCTACGTGAGCCCTACGTCGGGCAGGACATCCATTTCCGCAGGGGCTCCGAAAGCAGCTCGGCCGTACAGATCGACCATGTGGTGGCCCTCGGGGACGCCTGGCAGAAGGGCGCCCAGCAGCTCACCGCCAAACAGCGCCAAAGCCTCGCCAACGACCCCCTCAACCTCATTGCCGTTGACGGTCCCGCCAACGTGAAGAAAGGCGCGGGCGACGCCGCGAGCTGGCTCCCTGCCAACAAGGGCTTTCGTTGCCATTACGTAGCCCGTCAGGTTTCCGTCAAAGCCGCGTACCGGCTCTGGGTCACCCAGGCGGAGAAAGACGCCATAAGGCGCGTCCTGGACTCGTGCCCCGGTCAGCGGACCATCAGGGCGATGTAGCCGCCTGAGGGCGCGGGGGCGGCCGCGTCAGGCGTGGTTGCCCGGCGCCGGGGGAAGCACCAAGTGGCCGTGTCCAAGTTGCCAGACCCCGCCGTCGTCGATCCGTTCCAGCACCACCCGCTGAAGCGAGGTCTCGCGGGGGAGCCGATCGAGGTTTTCCAAGCCACGCTGCCGGAAGGTGAAGTAGACGGCGTCGGCCGGAGCGTCTGAACAGCGGTCCAGGGTGAATCGGCGGGCAAAAGCGGCGATGTTGCTGTGCGGCAGTTTCCGGGCCAGATAGGGATCCAGCATCCAGGAATCGCAGCTCGCCACGGTGACCGCCTTGTCCGGGAAGTATCGCTCGAAGAACTCCCTGGCCTGGCTGAAGCTCGTGTCCACGAGGGCAGGGGAGAGGCCGCCATCCTCGGGGATGTGGACACCCAGCTCCCAAGAGTCGCTAACGGCGGCTGGACCTCCCGCGTTGCCGCGCACAAGGGGGAGTTGCAAGCGGCCGATCCGGAAGATGTTTCCGGCCATGTGGAGGGTCAGCCACGCCCACGTGTCCAAGCCGAACCGCCCATGGACCCGTCGGTTGATACGAAGGTTCAGTCCCACATCGGCCAGGATCGCGGCGGAGGACTCCGGCGGGACGCCAAGGGAAAGATGATGGCGGTGCACTACCGGTGCGAAGCGCAGGATCGCTTCGATCCATTCCGTTTCCGTGCAGCCGTCCGCGGAGGCAGACTTGCTTGGAAAGGTGCCCAGGCGGGCGTGAAGGCTGGCAAGGGCCCGTCGCGTTCCGTCTCCGGGAGCTGACGCCAACAGCGAGGCACACGCCAAAGGGTCCTCGCCGTGGATGTCGAGAAGCTCGAACAATTCGTCCTGCGCCATTCCGCTCTTCGCTCAGTGTCCGAAGGGGTCCGGGTCAACACCAGGCATCCAACTCAGCCCGGGAACTCCCCAGCCGTTCTTTTTGGCCTGCTTCATCGCTTTCTTGGCGTAGCGGTCAACAAGGCGGTCCACATAGAGTTTGCCGTCAAGGTGGTCGAACTCGTGCTGCATGACCCTCGCGAACCACCCTGTCGCAACGAAGTCCACCGGTTTGCCGTCGCCGTCGAAGCCCTGGACGCGGGCCCATTCGGCCCTCTGGAGCGGGTAGTGCTCGCCGGGGAACGACAGGCAGCCTTCGACGTCCTCCTCCGGATCGGGAAGGGCGCCGGGAATCTTGGAGAGGGTGAGGACCGGGTTCACCAGAACGCCCTCGTCCGGTGCGTCGTCCTCGTTCGCGTATTTGAAGACGAAGATCCGCTTGCCGACCCCCACCTGGGGTGCGGCCAGCCCGACCCCGTTGGCGGCTTCGTTCGTCTCGAACATGTCGGCAATCAAGGTGCGCAGCTCGTCGTCGAACTCTTCCACCTCGCTCGCCCGCCGGTGAAGCACGGGCTCGCCCCAGATGGTGACTGGCAGGACGGTCATGTCAGGTGTTCCTCTGGTTCTCGGGTCTGGAATGGCCGAAATCGGCCGGAACAAAACAAAGGCCGCACTGGATAACCAGTACGGCCTTTGGCTGCGATCGATAAACTGCTACCAATCCCATGAGGGTGAGCGACGGGGGTTGAACCCGCGACCTCCTGGACCACAACCAGGCGCTCTGCCAACTGAGCTACGCCCACCATGAGCCTTTTATGCTTTCGGAATGACCCGTTAGCTGCGAAGGCAACGACAAAAACTATACCCCGTCTTGGGGGGTGGTTTTGCCACTTTTGACGGTTTGGCTGAAAATTCCCGAAAAGGTGCCGCAGATCACGTGCTTTCCGGGGTCTCCGGTCCTGCTGCAATCTGCTTGGAAATCTTCTGTGCCGTTGCCGTGTCGGGACCGGGGGCCGGGACGAACACGGCCTCGCGGTAGTAGCGCAGTTCGTCGATGGAGTCCCTGATGTCACCAAGGGCGCGGTGGCCACCGTGTTTGGCGGGCGACTGGAAATATGCGCGGGGGAACCATCGGCGCGAGAGTTCCTTGATGGTGCTGACGTCGATGACCCGGTAGTGGAGGTGTTCGACGATGTTGGGCATGTCCCGCGCGAGGAACATCCGGTCGGTTCCGACTGAGTTGCCACCCAGCGGTGCCTTCTTCGGATCCGGTACCCACTTCTCGATGTACTCCAGGACGATCGCTTCGGCTTCGGCCATGGTCTTGCCGTGCGGGAGTTCGTCCAGGAGTTTCGAGCGGGTGTGCATGTCGCGCACGAAGTCGTTCATCTGTTCGAGCGCGGCGTCTTCGGGTTTGATGACGACGTCGACCCCGTCACCCAGGATGTTGAGCTCCGAATCGGTGACCAAGGCCGCGACCTCGATCAGGGCGTCGTTTACCAGGTCGAGACCGGTCATCTCACAGTCGATCCAGACGATGCGTTCATTAGTAATAGGCACCCGCCCAGCCTACCGTTCGGGCGCATCGGAAGGGTGTCGGAGCGCTCCATTCCGCGTCTGCGGCTAACCGCGGCTGGTAAACTGGGCCGTTGTCGAGCGGTTGTTGCCTGCATCGATGAGCTGGACCAATGTACGTAGGGACTGGAATATCATGACGGCAGGCGGAACGGGCGTGGGCACCTCAAATAGCCGGGATGAGGCAAAGGAACCCGCGGCGCCGTCGGAGAAGGCCGCCGCGAGTCTCTATTCCCCGGATGCCGCGCGCAACGGCGTCGGCACCCCAGGCCAGATCAAGGCCTATGTGGCAATCTGGCAGGGATTTTTTGGATCCCTGATGATCTTCGTCGGCTCGATCGGTGCCGGCTGGATCGCCAACGGCTCGCCCATGTTCAGGCACCCCCTTGTCATCGCCCTGCGCACGGAGGGCTGGGGGGTGACCACGTCCACCATCCTGCTGACGGCGGGGGCCATGCTTTTGGTCAGGTCATGGTTGAGGCTCGGGCAAAGGCTCAAGGATTGGGGGCCTGGCTCGCTCAGATCGGTGGTTGTCGCTGTTGCGGCGTGGGCGGCGCCCCTGATGTTCGCCGTGCCCATCTATTCGCGCGACGTGTACGCCTACACCGGCCAGGGCAGGCTAGTGCTGGAAGGCCAGAACCCTTACACCGCAGGCATTTCCTCGCTCAGCAACTGGTTTTCCCTGGGCGCCGATCCTGCCTGGGCTGAAGCCAAGACGCCGTACGGGCCCTATTTCCTGTGGCTTGCCAGATGGGTGGTGGGCATCACCGACGCCCAGCCCGATTTTTCCGTTTTGCTCTTTCGCGTTCTTGCGACTGTGGGAGTGCTGCTCTGCGTGGTGTATGTTCCCAGGCTCGCCGAACTGCACGGGATCAATCCCGGCCGCGCGCTGTGGATCGCCGTCGCCAACCCGCTCTTTCTCATCAGCTTCGTCGCCAGCGCCCACAATGATGCCCTCATGGTGGGCCTGGCGGTGGCCGGAATGTACTTTGCAGCAACCGGGCGCCACATCACCGGCCTTCTGCTGGTCACGGCTTCCATCGGCATCAAGCCGATCACGGTACTTCTCCTGCCTTTCATAGGCCTCATGTGGGCGGGTCCGGCAGCGAGCTGGGCCCGCAAGTTCCTGTTCTGGGGCGCGACGGCGGGTATCAGCTTTGCCGTCCTGGCTCTGAGCGGAATTCCTTACAACCTTGGCTTTGGATGGGTCTGGGCCATCCTTGATCCGACGCCCGGCTACACGGGATACTCGCCTTCGGGCTTCCTGGGCCAACAGGTCGAAGTGATTGCCAATCTCCTCGGCCTGCCGGGATCCACCGTAGCCACCGGGCTCAGGACGCTCATGAAGTGGGCCGGAATCGGTCTGGTGGTGTTGCTGATGTTCCGCGGCGACTATTCACGGCTGGTGCGGCGCGCGGCCCTGGCGTTTGCCGCCGTCGTCATGCTTTCTCCGATTATCCAGCCGTGGTACATCCTGTGGTTCATCCCGCTGCTCGCGGTCACGGGCATCAGGGACGACTGGCAGATCAAGTCCCTCTATGTCGCGGTCACGTTTTTCGTGGCCTTCGGCGCCCAGGACCAGATTTCGGTGCTGTCCTTCGTGGAACTGAATGTCAAAGTGTCCTCCCTGTCCTTCCTCGTGGCCTTGGGATTCACCGTCTACCTGATGGTGTTGGACGTTCACACGCGCAGACTGTTGATCCGTTCCACCCCTGCGCAACTGCTCCGCAGGCTTGAGCGGCGGCTCAGGCGCTCTGAATAGCGGTTCTTGCGCTGGACTTGCGGCCCAGTTCCAAGGTCCGCTGCACGGACCACCAGAGCAGGACAACCAGAAGCACGTTCCGGGTGGTGAGCACTGTTGCCATCACGGGGTTGGCGTGGATCAGCGGCGTGTAGAACAACGGGTAGATCACGAAAGTCGTCATGGCGATCCCCATCAGGAGGGCCGCAGGAACCCGCCAACGATTCCAGTCGTGGGTCAGCCCGGCGATAACCACCGGCGCGAGCCAGATGATGAATTGCGGCGAACCCACCTTGTTGAACACGATGAACGCGGTGGTCATCATGAGGGCGCCCTCGAGGAACAGCTCTTCCGCTTCGGCACCCCGCCGAAGCGCCCAAAGCAAGAGGGCAGAGCCGGCGACGGCGGCAAGCACCAGGAGCGGCTGCATCATGAATGCCGCCACATTGGCCCCCGGTCCGTGCACCTCGGTGGAATTGATGGCGACGTTGTCGGCGATTTTGGAGCCGCCGATATTGAGCACGCTCAACCAGACCCACGGCGTTGAGAACGTGGCTTCAAGTTGCATGCCGCGCTCACCCTGGTTGGTCAAAAAGTCGAGGATATGCGGGAGGCCGCCCGAAAGGTAGGTGCCCAGTGCGACGGCGGCGGTTACGGCGGCGCCGCACGCGATGATCCGCAGCCGGCGGTGGCTCGCGATGATGATGGGCACCAGAACGGCGGCCGGCCAGACCTTGATCCACGTGGCGATGCTGAGGAGGATGCCCGCCGCCACGGGCCGCGTGGCGGCATACAGCAGCGCGACCAACACGATGGGTGCCGTGATGCCTTCTACGCGCGCGAAGCTGAGGTAGCCCATGAAAACGGTAAAGAACAGCCACCACCAGGCAGGGGCAATCCCCGTTGTCCTGCGCGGCCCGCGGGTCAAGATGAACAAGCCGGCGGCATTGAATGCGGTGATGATCAACGTCCACACCAGCAGGTATGGGCCCGGGCCCGCGATGTTGGCCAGGAAGATCGGAATCTGGGCGAGCACCGGGTATACCCAGGGACTGATGGCTCCGTGGAGATCCGCGGGGTTGTAGCCGGCCATCGCCCACTGGCGGTACTGCTCAGTGTCGCTGAACGTGTTTCCGGACAGGAAGAAACTTGCCATCCAGCCGAGGAAATAGAGATGGACGGCGGCGAAACCCCACCAAACGCTGGAGGGACGACCGAACCAGGCGACGGCGGCAGGCGGCAGGGCGGCGTCGCGCACGCGGGCCAGCCCGTCAAAGAATCGAACGGAAATCTCAGGACTCCTTGGCAGCGGCGGCCGGTTCGTTGGCCGGGATCTTCTTGCCCAAAAGGTACAAGCGGCGTACGGACCAGCAGAACAGGACCACCAGCAGGACATTGCGCACCGTCAACACCAGCGCCATCCAAGGGTTGTTGTGGCTGAGCGCGTCATAGAAGAGGGGGTAGATGAAGTATGTAGCCACCCCGATGGCGATCAGCATCGCCGCGGGAACCCGCCATTCCTTCCAGCTGTGGGCAAGCCCGACGGCGACAGCCGGCGCCAGCCACACCATGAACTGGGGTGACCCGACCTTGTTGAATACGACGAAAGCCGTGGCCATGGTCAGGGATCCAGCCAGCAACAATTCGGTGCGGTCCGCCCCGCCGGTTCGCTTGCCGTTGTGCAGTGCCCAGAAGGTCAGGGCGGCAACCAGGATCGCGGCGAGGACGAGGAGGGGCTGCATAAGGAACGACATGAAGGCCGTGCCAGGGCCATCCACCTGCATCGAGTTGATGTCGGTGTTCATGTACATTCTCGAGTCACCCACATGGAGGACCGAGAGCCACAACCATGGAGTGGTGAAGGTGGCTTCCAACTGCATGCCACGATCGCCTTGCTGGGTCAGGAAGTTAAGGAGCTTCGGCAGTTGACCTACGGCAGCCGTGAGGGCGATGACGAACACGCTGGTGAGAATTCCGGCAGCCACCACTTTGGTTCTCTGCTTGACCACGGTGAACAAAGAAAGCATGACGGCGGCCGGCCAGACCTTCATCCAGGTGGCAACGCTCAGGAGGGTCGAGGCAATGAAAGGGTTCGAGACCCCGTACGCCAAAGCGATCAGCACGATGGGGGCAGTCAATCCGTCCACCCGGGCGAATCCTAGCCAACCCATGATGAAGACGAAGACCAGCCACCACCAGCCCGCCGGGATAGCCTCGCGACGGCGGCCCCGTCCCGTGAGCTTCGCGAGAGCGACTCCGTTGAGCAGGGTGATCATGAGCACCCAGAGAAAGAAGAACGGACCGGGTCCAGCCAAGCCCGCGATGGCCATGGGCACCAGGGCCAGAACGGGGTAGACCCACGGGCTGGGACCGCTGCTGAGGTTCTCATCCCGGAACCCGGCAGAGGTCCAGTCCCGATAGATGAAAGTGTCGCTGAAGGCCTCGCCCCGCAGGGAAAGGATCAGGGCGAACACGAGGAAGACCAAGTGCACGACGCAGAAGCCTACGAGCAGGCCCTTGGGAGAATTGAGCCTTGCCTCCACTGAAGAGGGAAGAACACGATGCCGGAACCGTGTGAGCGCGCTGAAGAATGAGTCCGTGGAAATGGGAGGATCCTTGTCAGGTAGTTATCGTCACAGGGTGCCGTAAGAGCCCCATCCATCCTATCTCAGGCCACTTTCGCGGGCAGACCCACGGGCCGGTTGGCCCCGGGAAGCCAAGGGCTGCGATGCTACAGTTGCAATAATCCATGGCAGCCGGCAGTGCCACTTTGGCCCGGATGCGGCAGGGAACCGGACAGGATTTGTTGATGGTGACGTCGAAGTTTCGTGAGCGTGAGGTGGGGAGTTCGTTGGCTCATCCAGAGGCGCTTGGCGATTCCAACGCCCCGGTACACGGCACTGTAATAGCGAAAGCGGCACGAACGGCGATCCTGCAAGGGTTCGTCGGTTCGCTGCTCATGGTGGCAGGTTCGGTCGGGGTCGGCTGGCTGGCCAGTAGCAGCGCCTTGATCCGGACCCCCGTCTTCATCATGGCCAGGACGTCTCCGGTTGGCGTGATCCTGTGCACCGTGATGCTCTGCCTCGGGGCACTCCTGCTCCTGCGCTCCTGGCTGCGCATTGCCCAGCGGATCGGCGGCTGGAACCCGTCCTCGCGCCCTGTCCTTCGGCGCGCGTTGTGGATGTGGGCAGTCCCGATGATGGTCAGCTTGCCGTTGTTCAGCAGGGACGCATATGCCTACATCGGCCAGGGCCGCCTCATGGAGCAGGGCCTGAATCCATACACCAACGGCATCTCCGCCCTGAGCAACTACTTTTCGCTTGGACCCGACAAATTGTGGACTGAGGCACCGACGCCTTACGGTCCGCTGTGGCTCTGGATCGAACAGGGCGCCGTGTGGGTGAGCGCCAGTGTCCCCGAGTTCGCACTGATTCCCTTCCGCCTGGCTGCCCTCGCCGGGGTCATACTGCTCGCTGTCTACGTTCCCCGCTTGGCTGCCCTCCACGGCGTGAACCCGGAGCGGGCGCTCTGGCTTGGGGTCCTCAACCCGGTTCTCCTGATCAACTTCATCGCCAGCGCGCACAACGACTCCTTGATGTTGGGACTGGTTGTCGCCGGACTGTACTTCGCCTCCGTCAAACGACCCGTGCTTGGAATCGTGCTGATCACGGCCTCGATTGCCATCAAGCCGATTACTTTGATTGCCTTGCCTTTTGCCGGGCTGCTGTGGGCCGGCGCCCGTGCCGGCTGGGGCCGGCGAATGCTCTGCTGGTCTGCGACGTTGGGTTTGTCCTTGGGATTGCTTGCAGCCGCAGGGTTGGTGAACGGCCTGGGATTTGGCTGGCTTGGCGCCCTCCAGACTCCCGGCGCCGTCTGGATCTGGTACGCGCCGGTGGGGTTGCTGGCACATACGGCGGGATTCGTCGTCGGGCTTTTCGGGGGTCCCGGCGTTCCCGTGACGGATGTTATCCAGACCGCCGGAACGGCGGTCTCAGCGCTTGCCATCGTCTGGCTCGCCGTACGGACGCCGGGTCGCGGATTGGGCTTGCCGGCGCCGCTCGACGACGAAACCGAGTTCAACAAGACCGTGCTTCGCCGGATGGCGTGGGCTTTCGCCGCCGTCGTCGTCCTGGCGCCGGTGATCCAGCCTTGGTACATGGTGTGGCTGCTGGTGTTCTTTACCGTGACGGGCATTGCGGACGGTGCCCAGCTTCGGACGGTCTTCTATCTGACGGCGTTCTTCACGCTTATCGCACTGACGGACCAATTGAGTGTCTTCCCGTGGATCCCCATTGAGGTGGTGCGCGGAGTGGCCATCGCCATCGCGGTCTCCTTCATCGCCTACCTGGTGTTCTTTGACAAGAAGACCCACGTGCTGTTCCGCCCACGGCGCGGAACTTTGAAACTCAAGCTCAAACCGAAGTCCTGAACCGTATTCACCCGAGGTGTTTCATCGCTTCACGCAGGGACAACGGGCTCAGCCTGGCCCGTCGGGTTTCCACATAGCTCCTTACCCATTGAGGATCGGTCTTGGCGTACTCCCGCAAGGTCCAGCCGATTGCTTTCCTGATGAAGAACTCCTTGTCGGCCAGGTTGGCGTCAAGCGCCGTGGCGAGAAGTTCTTGGTCCGTGGCAGTCTTTGCCTTGAGCTGGGAGGTGATGGCAGCGCGACGGATCCAGAAGTCCGGGTCGCTTGCCCATGCCCGCAAGAGCGGGGTCAGCGTGGTCCGGTGGTGTTGCAGAAGGGTGCAAATACGGTCGGAAACGCCGTCGACAAAGTCCCACCATGCGCCTGTCCGGATGATTTCCTCATACAGCGGCAACATCTCCAGATCTTTGGCCACGGACTTAAGCGAGGTCAGATCGATGGCCGCGTACCGTTCTTCCCGCCATGTAGCTTCCCGCCACAGCCGCCGGACATCGTCACGAAGTTCGGCAGGCGACCCGAAGGGGAGTTCCTTAGCGGTCGCGAGGACCATGCGGCGGACTGCGGGGACCCTGACACCGAGGTAAGGCATGGATGATTTCATGTACGCCTGGGCCGCTTTCGCACGGTCCGGATCTGCCTCTGCCTGCAGGCGTTCGCGGATGATGGCGATTCTTCGGTGTTCCATACCGCGACTTTAGGACACTCCTGGGCCGGGGCGGACCCGCGACCAGGTTGACTGGGATGGCGGCGCCCATAGAGTGGGTGGAAGAGTTCGTCCGGCGGCCGGTCCGGCCCCTGGTTCCTCACGCTTGGAGGCCTCAGTGTCTATGGTGAAGACCCCAGAAGAGATTGCGCTCATGCGCGAAGCCGGGAGAGTGGTTGCCAACACGCTTTCGGAGGTTCGTACGCACGCCGGGGTTGGAGTGTCCCTCAAGGAACTGGACGAGGTGGCGGCCGCTTTCATGGGGGCCGCCGGAGCCAAGCCCGCTTTCCTGAATTACCGTCCGCGGTGGGCGTCCACGCCCTTTTTAGGGGTCATTTGCACGAGCGTCAACGACGCCGTGGTGCACGGCATTCCGGACGGATATGTGTTGCAGGACGGCGATCTCTTGAGCGTCGATTGCGGGGCATTCGTGGAGGGCTGGTGCGGGGACGCGGCCGTCAGTTTCATTGTGGGCACTGTGGATCCGGTGGACCAGGAATTGATCGATGCCACGGACGCCGCCCTCGCCCGCGGAATCGAGGCCGCCAGGATCGGAAACAAGATGGGCGACCTTGCGTACGCCATTGGCGGAGAAGCCAAACGCAGCGGCTACGGGATCCTTGCAGATCACGGCGGGCACGGCATTGGCCGGACCATGCACGCCGAGCCGAGCGTGCCGAACATCGGACGGCCGGGCCGTGGCGTGAAGCTCGTGGAGGGCCTGGTGATCGCTATCGAGCCGATGTTGATCCTGGGCGGCAGCGACGACTACTACCACGACGACGACCAGTGGACCCTGCGCTCCGCCAACGGCCGCCGCGCGGCCCACAGCGAACACACCGTGGCGATCACCGCAGAAGGCCCGGTTGTGTTGACACTGCCTTAGCTGGGTTGTTTCTCCGGCATACGGGGCTTGGAGAATCAGCGCCGCAGGCGCATGACCGCCCTTCCGGGTACGGCTGTGGAAACCGTAAAGAAGCCAGCCGCCTCGAACAACTTCACGGTTCCCTGGTAGAGATCGGCCGGACCGGCCTTGGGCCGCAGCGAGGGATCCACGGGGTAGCCTTCCACGATTTCGGCGCCATGCGCGAAGGCATGCCCGACGGCGGCCTCCAGGAGTGCGGCGGCCACCCCGCTCCGGCGGTGGCCGGGAGAAACCACGAAACAGCTCACCGACCAAACTCCCGTGCCTTCCCGGGCACCCGCTCCCGCGGTTTTGAGGACCTGGGATCGTTCGATGCGCGGATAGCACTGGCGCGGCTCCACCGCGCACCAGCCCACCGCTTTGCCGCCCCGGAACGCCAGGACGCCAGGTTCGGGGCCGTCGCCGAATTTGGTTTTGAGCTGTTCCTTGCGCGCATCAGGGGGAGTGGCCTTCCACTCCTGGCCGGTGAGGGCGAACCACCGGCACCAGCAGCGCGAGGGCTCGCCACGGACGCCGAAGAGCCTTTCGACATCCGGCCAGCTTGCGGGGCCTGTGGTGATGGCTGCAGAGGCGAAGTTCAGGACCATGGAAATAGCCTAGAACGCCGCGAGGGCCAACTCCTGGCTGCCGTGCCGGGTGTTACCTAATGCCGCGTGGGGTCAGTGATTAGGTCGACCCCGTCCGGAGGGGCGGCCCCGAGCCCGTCCGTTCGGCTGAGTGATCCCGCCTTCGGCTTGGCCGTCCGCCTGATTCCGGCGTCGTGTCCGCGGTGTTTGGCAAACCGTTTGTGATTTTTGAGCGCCGGGGGTCGCCGCCCGAAGATCAAAACAAATGCTACGAGTGCCGCGCCCGCCAGCACCGCAACGACCCAGATCGATTGTTGTCCGTCCAAGTTCTTCACCAATCTCAGGTCGTCGATTGTCTGTGCACAGTCGTGGCAGTCCGGCCTGTCCGGCTCGGAACGGATCCTCAGCGAAACACTAGATTGGCTCGTAAACACGGTCGCGAGTGGTCCGTACCCGACTTTTGAGCCTCTTGCGCTGCTGTCGTTAATCAAGCAGCTTCCGGGCGCCAGGCCTTACGGACTTTCGGTACTGGGAATGATTCTGGCGGATCAAGGGGATCCGACGCACCTGAAGGAAAGAGAAGAGCGGCTCTGGACTACGTTTCCGCAGGTCAGAGCCGCTCTTTGAGTGCCCCGGGAGGGAATCGAACCCCCGACCAAGAGATTA
>FTCF01000224.1_pt1 | contig 12767 bp, 10 predicted proteins | sample 1639631 | NCBI WGS metagenome assembly FTCF01 (sample SAMEA3914864, study PRJEB12502) | metagenome | biome: forest; material: soil | place: USA | collected 2012-03-12 | depth 0.3 m
AGGTCTTGTGCGATCATCTGGAATGCGATGATCGTGGCCCTCTCGAACCTAGGATCGCGAGCCCCACCGAAGCGTTTCTGGCCAAGCCCGGTGAAGCTGACACCTCTCCTCGAAAAAAGGGACTTCGACGGCGGTCGTTGGCGCGCCCCGCCACGACGATCATGGGCATCGAGGCCTGTCTTCAACTGGTAGATGTGACTCACACGAGTCGCCGGCAAGGCCGGATTATTCGCCTGCGACTATCGACTGGCGACGATGACGTTCCCGTTGGCCGTAAGCCGCCCGAAGAATGTCGTCCTTTGACTCGAATCCCGAGCCCAACGCACCACCGATGAGTGCCGCCGATGTCGTCATCCAGGCGACGTCCATAAAGTCCCAAACGGTCACGGGATGTTGCAGGGTCAGCGCCAATAAGCCATCGTCGATAGTGAACGCCGCGGCCAGCAGCACGGCCACGAATAGCAGGATGTAGCTCATCACGACGCCGATCATCAACGACCACACTGTAGACGTGTTGTACAAGGAAGCCTTGTATCGTTCGAGGGGATCGTCGCGCCGGGGGCTTTCCCACAGGTCGTGTTGGGTGATGATCCAGAACACCATCGAACTGATCGAAAGGACCATCAGCAACGTCAGTCTCGGCGCTCCCAGCAGGTCTGCGAGTTGCCAGATTGTATTCGTGACAAGCGCGAAGGCGCCCGTGGCGATCGCAGCGGCCATTGCGCTTCTCAATCCGAAGGCCAGCCGCCAAGGACGGTTCGCCCGGAGCATGCCCGCCAGCAACCGTCCGCGGCCGAGGCGGGTTGCTGAGACGTAGCGGAACCCGATCGGTCCGTCGTCAAGAACAGCGGTCTCGATGTGCCGCGATTGGTGCAGTGAGGGCGGGCCGAATTCCCCGGCGTCATCGTCGGGATCGAAGTGGCGGTGCATCGCCCAGCCGAGGTCGGAGACGGCAGCGCGGACCCGGCGGTCGATGTTGACGGCGCCGAGCGCGGGCAAGGAAACCAGGGAGATCGGTTCCCCAAGCGCAACTTCCGCGACCACCGTCCGGGCCTCGAAACGGATCGGAAGATCGGTCAGGCAGACCATGACATCCCAAGCGCGGCGGATCCGGTGCTTGGCCATTGAGCCCAGCATCGGCGTCAGTCCGTTGCCAGCCGTAAAATCCTGGTACTCGATCACCACGGACCAGTCGTGGCGCTCATCGGCAAGGTTGAGCAGGTGCCCCACGTCGCGGCCGTTGCGCTCGGCAAACTCGGCGGTGACTTCCGGCTCGGCGAGCACACCCAGCGTACGGGATCTGGTGCGGTTGACCTGGCCCGAACTTTCCGGCACGTCCGGCCTCCTATGCTTCAGTGTTTAGGACCTGCGGGTCAACCGGCGCCGCGCTGACCGCGTCCATTCGGCCGGTTGAGGCCTGGCCGTTGGACGTGAAAACGGGCGTCGTCCGGACGAAGGCGCCATGCGCGCGTTGCGACGTGCAGGTTGAGTCGCGTCTCGGGATCGGTAAGGTCGAAGCCGGTGATCTGCCGGATGGACTTTAAGCGGTAACGCAGGGTGCTTCGATGGATGGTCAGGCTCTCGGACGTGCTGTCATAGTTGCCGCCGTGGTCCAGGTACTGGGCCAGGGTATGCACCAGGTCAGACCCCCGGCTGTCGTCGGCGCGTTGAAGGGGACCGAGCCACTCGTCGACATAGCCCGCCAGGTCCGGTTCGCCTCCAGCTGTGTCCAAGATGCGGTAGATCCCCAGTTGATCGAAGCGGGTGACACCGTAGCGGTCGATTGAACCGGCCCGAATGTGCAATGCGTGCAGGGCCTCCGAGAAGGAACGCGGAATCTGGGCGACCTCCGGGCTTGGACCTCCGATGCCCACGGCCCCTGTGGCACTTCGTAGCGTCCTGGCGACAACGGAAAAGACCTCGGCACCCAAGGGATTTCCACGTACGACGGCAACAGCCATGTCCGCGCGCCGAGAAACGAGCGCGGCTGAACGGAGTTCCAGCAGCGTCCTGCGCAGTGCGAGCACGAGCGTATCGTCGGTTCGTGGCGGCTGCCACTGCGCCACGATGACGTGCTGCGGACCACTGATGTCGTATCCCAATGCCTCGGTACGAACGCCTGCGGTCGCGCTATCCATTCCGGACACGAGTTCGTCCACGAGGTCGCGCCCCAGCCTCAGTTCCAGCCGGGCCAGGCTGCGGCGGTGCGACAACTCGACCTCCAAGAGCCGCGTGGCGTACTTCAAAGCGAAGACGTTGCCAGGTGTGACCGGCCTGTCGGCTTCCAGCATGCAAATAGCCCCCAACACCTCTCCGTGTGACAGGGCAAGGGCAACCAGCCTTCGCGGTTCGGGAACCGGTGAGCCGGAGGCAAGCCAGAGCTGCGCAGTCCGCGACCTGGCCGCCGCGCCAAGCCTGGGGTAGGGGCGTCTGGACCCGGTCCCAGCCGCCGCGCTAATATGCCCGAATGCGTCCTCAATACAGATGGGCCGCCCCGTCAGCTGTGAAAGGACATCCGCCAGGAGTCCCTCCCTGGAGTCACTGTCCCCGAGGTCGGAACTCGCGCCCTGGTCCAAGGCATCCCGGATCTTGGCGTTTTCTTCAAGCTCAAGGACCGTCGCCGAGAGGGACAGGAGACGCTGGTTGATGTCGTCACGCCGGATCATCTGACCGATTGAGTCATTCCGGAATTCCCCGGGGGATTCCCTGGCGTGAGTTGTTCCCGTTGTTCCTGCAACTGTCCGGAGCTGGATCAGTTGCAGGAGGTCCGGCGGGCTGGCGGCGGACAGCACCAGACACCCGTTCAGCTCGCCACGGTCGCCAACGGTGAACAGCGCATATCGCCAGCCCGGCCCGACGCACGGGAGGACGGAGTCCCTGCCGTTGAGACACCGGACGTCCAGATCCCGAGGCAACGCCGCGCGTTCGGGGACGGGATCCAACTGGCCATTCACCGCGAGGTAACGGTCCTCGATCTCGCAAAACGGCATCTCCGACACCGTCCGCGCGGCCGTGTTGAGGATTCCCTCTGCCGTACGTCGATCGAACATAATGATTCTCGTCTCTGTCCACAGCAACGGGGATCCTACAGGCAATGCGAGCCTGGCAGACCATAGTCCGTTGCTCTCTGTGGTCGAGATTCGGCTTGAGCCGCTTGTCCCCATCACGGATTTTAGAATCGACCTTTTTCGGGTCCGACGGTATGCCGTCGTGAAGGTGAACCCTCGACGCAGCATCCAACACCGTACTTGGCCGGTACACCCATGATCGTCCCTTGCGGGCCCGGCACTTTCTGCGGCCGATGCGGCAAGGCCCGGATCGGCGCTCCAATACCATCAAGTTACGCCCGTATGTCGCCGTTGTTAAGCTCTTGTCGTGTAGCCTTTCGTGGCCTCCAGCTCGACGACGGCGGGACCTCCCGCCGTCTCCGACGTGCCCAGGCATCGGAATTTCTGTGAGCCTGCTCGGTTACCCTCGCCGGCCGGTGTTGCTGGGCAGTGGCTACTGAATATTCCTTACCCGCAGCCCCCATGCAAGCTGGACGCGCTTGCTCCGCTGGGAGGCTATCAGCCCATCGAGAGCCGGGTATCAGGGCTTTTACCCAGCCTGCGCAATCCAACTCCGGAGGCGATGAGAAGTATTCCGAAGAGAATTGCGAAGGACGAGAGCAGTCCCAGGAGACTGAGTATGCCTGGGCCGGGAAGAACGACTATGAAGAGGCCGAAAAGAGTGGTGACGATGCCTGTGATCAGCCAGAGCCACCATGACCCGACAGTTTTTTTGGCTTCAAAGGCCAGCGCCATCTGGGAGACACCGAGAATGAACGCCCACAGGCCGATGACGAGCGCCAGGGAAAGGGCGGTGATGCCCGGCCAGACGAACGCGACGAGACCCGCGAGTACGGAGATGATGCCGCCCACTAGTTGCCAGACGGACCGGCGCCGCTTGCGCGTGACGTAGTGCACGATGTTGGTGACGCCGTCAAAGAGAGCGTAGATTCCGAAGAGGATCACCATTGCGAGCACGGAAACACCCGGCCAGGCGACAACCAAAGTGCCGAATAGAACGGCCGCAATGCCCCGGATTATCAACGCGGCTCCTGATCCCTTAAACAATTGTTGTGTCAGTGGGTCAGACATGGCCACGCCTCTGTTTCTGGAAATGGTTCATTCGTAATCTTGCCGGCTGGCCGCAGGGACAGGTCTACTGCTTTGCAGTGCTCCCCAGTGTGACTTTCACTGACTTTGTGTCTTTCCCGCGCTGAAGCCCGACGTCGGACTGCTGGCCCGGCTCTTTCTTGCGGACAGCGGCAAGGAGGTCGGTCACATTGGCGATCTTCTGCCCGTCGAGCTGGGTGATGATGTCTCCCGGCTGCAGTCCCGCTTTGGCTGCCGGTCCGCCCTGGGCAACTTCTATGACCAGCGCGCCCGACGTTGTAGGGAGGCCAAAGTGATTTGCGAGCTCAGGAGAGATGTCGGTCGGAATGATTCCAAGGACCGGGTGTGTGGCTACTCCGTTCTTCAGTATCTGGTCCGCCACGCCGCTCACGGTGGTCGCGGGGGTAACGAAGCCGATCGACACGGCGCCCGAACTGGGCGGCAGATACGCTTCGGAGAGTCCAATGATCTCCGAACTGCTGTTGACTACCGCCCCACCGGAGTTGCCCGGGGAGATGGGCGCGTCTGTCTGGATTAGGTCGATAAGCCCCTGCGGCGATCCCTCGGACGGTGGCATATTACGGTGAAGTGCGGAAACAATGCCCGCCGTGACGGTCTGCTCCAGTCCGAGCGGACTGCCAATAACAACCGCCAGCTGCCCAACTTCGAGAAGCGCCGCCGAGAACTTGGCGGCCGGAAGGTTGCCCCGGTCAGCCTTCACTACTGCCACATCGGTTGGGTCGTCAACACCGAGCACGATGGCCGACGCCTGAGATCCGTCCGCGAAGTGGATCCGGACGTCCTTCAACGGCTTCTTTTGTTGGTCCTCCACCACGTGGGCGTCCGTGACGATGGTGCCGTCGCTGCGGTAGACCACTCCGCTGCCGATCCCGCTTGACGTCTCGATCGTGACCACGGAGGGTTCGACTTCTCTGACGATTCCAGGAACGGCTGAAAGGTCCCCTGTGGAACTCGAACCCCCCGTGCTGGCGGATTGTGATGCAGCAGGCGGAGGCGACCCGGTACACGCCGACCCGAAAGTGATGAACCCCACGCCAAGAACGGCGGTCCACGCCCCCCTGCGTCCTAGCGCCGGGAGTGAGGCCGTGCCCTCGGCGGCACCCGGTCTGCTCTTACTCATTGGATTCCCGCTGCCTTCCCTGGCTGTCTAGGAAACAGCTAACAGGTTGAGTCTCCTCCGCTGCCATCTCGTCCGCATGGCCCCGGGACGCCTAAAGGCCGCCCCTATTTCAATCCCCCAGGTCAGCCCGGGGCTGCCCGTGCGCGCTTCCACCGCGTGATGTGCGACGGCCGGTCCTCGGACAACCCCGGCGCCTTGGAGGATACGTCGGTGGAGCCTAGCCTGAGAGGTCAATTCCTGGAGCATATTTGGACCCTGAAGGGTCATGCCGTCGCTCCCGTCCAAGGGGCAGACTCAACCCTATAAGGCCCCATGACAAAGCCCGTTGAGCCTTGTGGCCCAACAGGACTGGGCGTGAGTCATGCGGTGCAATCTCGGGCGGACGCCGCCACAGGACCGGTCGCGCCCTCTAAGACCGGAGTGAATCATGGCCAAAGCAGTAGGAATCGATCTCGGAACCACCAACTCGGTGATCGCCGTCTGGGAAGGCGGGGAGGCCCGCGTCATAGCCAACGCGGAAGGTGCCAGGACCACTCCGTCAGTGGTGGCGTACACCGACACGGGGGAGCGGCTTGTGGGACAACTTGCCCGCCGGCAGGCGATTCTCAACCCCAAGGGAACCATCACGTCGGCCAAGCGGTTTATCGGCCGACACTATGACGAGATCACGGATGAGGCCAAGGCCGTGAGCTTCGACGTCGTAGCGGACGACAACGGCGTGGCGCGCTTCCAGGTGCAGGGCAAGAAAGTCGCGCCCGAAGAGGTGAGCGCCCTCGTTCTCCGCAAGCTAGTGGACGACGCCGCGAAGCAGCTGGGCGAAAAAGTGACGGAGGCCGTCATCACGGTTCCCGCGTACTTCAACGACGCACAGCGCACCGCGACCAAGGACGCGGGCAGGATTGCCGGGCTTGAAGTCCTGCGCATCATCAACGAACCTACTGCAGCCGCCCTCGCGTACGGCATCGACAAACGGCAGCATGAGACGGTTTTGGTTTTCGACCTTGGCGGCGGAACCTTTGATGTGAGCCTGCTGGACGTGGGGGACGGGGTCGTGGAGGTCCGCTCCACGGCCGGTGACACGCACCTCGGCGGAGACGATTTTGACCGCCGCCTTGTCGATTATTTGGCCGACGACTTCCAGAAGCAGGTGGGCATCGACCTCCGGTCCGACGCCCAGGCGCTGCAACGCCTGTTTGAGGCGGCCGAGAAAGCGAAGGTCGAACTGAGTTCTGTGACACAGACCCAGGTCAACCTTCCTTTCATCACTGCCGACGCCACGGGTCCCAAGCATCTGACGACCACCGTTCGGCGCTCCGTTTTTGAAGACATCACCCATGACCTGGTGGAACGCACCATGGGTCCGGTCAAGCAGGCGATGACGGACGCCAAGGTGACCGCGAACGACATCGATGAAGTAATTTTGGTCGGCGGCTCCACCCGAATTCCCGCAGTACAGAACGTGGTCCGGCGTCTGACCGGCGGCAAAGATCCCAATATGAGCGTCAATCCAGACGAAGTCGTGGCTATCGGTGCGGCCATCCAGGCCGGCGTGCTTAAAGGAGAGGTCTCGGACGTCCTCCTACTAGACGTTGTGCCGCTTTCCCTCGGTGTCGAGACCCGCGGCGGTGTGATGACCAAAATCATTGAGCGCAACACGACGATCCCGGCAAGGCGCAGCGAAGTGTTCTCCACTGCCGACGATAACCAGCCCGCGGTGGACGTGGTGGTCTTGCAGGGGGAGCGGGAGCTGGCGGCGGATAACCGGGTGCTGGGCCGATTCCAGCTGACAGATATCCGGCCAGCGCCTCGCGGGGAACCGCAGATCGAGGTGACGTTCGACGTCGACGCCAACGGCATTCTGAACGTCACCGCCCGCGACCGGGACACGGGCAAGGAACAAGGCATCACCATCAGCGAAGGCTCCAACCTCGACGCAAAGGAAGTCGAACGCATGATTGCCGAGGCTGAGTCTCACCGAAGCGAGGACCTGCAGAACAGGGAGCGGATAGACACCCTCAACGAGCTCGATGCGGCGGCCTACCGCGTTGAACGGGCAGTCAATGAGCTTGGTGGTGCGATCCCGGTGCACGATAAGGCCCGAGCGGAACTGCTGGTTGGCCAGGCGCGGGATGCCGTCAGCAACCAGGCGGACGTTGGCGCCGCGAGGGAACTGATTTCCGAGCTTCAGCAGCTGCAGGCGGCGCTGAGCGCCTCGGCTGCCACCGCGGCCACTGCAGGCGCGGGCCAGGGATCCGCATCTGGGCCCGGAGCCTCCGAGGACGTAAATGAGGATGACATCGTCGACGCAGAATTCGATCGGGGCTAGGAACAGCCATGAGCGACCCGGCAGGGCCGGCTAGCCGGGCCAACCCCGAGAGTGACGAAGTAGAGGCCGACGCACCTGATGGAAGGGAAACCGACGCGGCTTCACAGGCGGACGCTCTTGCCAAAATGGAGGATCTGTGGCGCCGCGCGCTGGCTGACGCAGATAATGTTCGAAAGCGCGCCGCCCGGGACGGCGCACAGCTAAGGGCACAGGAGCGCGCAGCGGTCTCTTTGGCATGGCTGCCCGTCTTGGACAATTTGGAATTGGCCCTAGCCCATGCCCCGTCTGCCGGGGACCCCTTCGTCGATGGCATAGCCGCGATTCGTTCCCAGGCCATCGATGCGCTGGCCCGCTTGGGCTACCCGCGGATCGACGCCGAGAACGTCCCTTTCGACCCGCGGGTTCACGAGGTGGTCAGCGTGTCGGAGACGGACGAGGCGCCCCCCGGGACTGTGCTGACCGTACTGCGCCCGGGCTACGGGGGCACGGACACGATCCTCAGGCCAGCCGCCGTCGTTGTGAGCCGGGCGGTGAACGCTGACCGTGGCTAAGGACCCATATTCCGTTCTCGGCGTCTCCCGGACGGCGGACGCCGACCAGATCCAGCGCGCTTACCGCAAACTGGCGCGAAAATATCATCCGGACGTAAATCGCGATCCGGACGCTGCTGACCGGTTCAAGGAAATCGGCGAAGCCTACAGCACCCTTTCCGATGCCGAAACGAAGGCCCGTTTTGACCGTTTCGGCGCCGATTACCGACAGTACGCCGGCAGCGGAGCCGGTCCGGCTGGAGGCACTCCGCGATGGGGGTCCGCTGGCCCTCGACCAGGTCCGCCGCCGGGAAGAGGCGGGTACGGCAACGTTGACCTCAACATGGGTGGCGATCTCGATTGGGAGGATCTCCTCGGTGGCTGGTTCCGTCAGCAGGGGGCGGGTCCGGCGCAGGGATCGGACCACGAGGCCGAACTTAGGCTGAGCCTCGAAGAAGCGATCCGCGGCGGACGGCGCACGGTCCGCCTGGCCCAGCCGGGTGGCGAAACCCGGAACTATGACGTCGACGTACCCCCCGGTGTGGTGGAAGGCCAGCGCATCCGCCTCGCGGGAGAGGGCGCCGGGGGCCGCGACGGGGGACCGCCGGGGGATTTGTTCCTGACCGTGCGTATCCAGCCGGATGCCAGATACCGCCTCAAGGGCCGGGACATCCATTTCGACCTTCCGGTCACGCCGTCGGAAGCCGCTCTCGGGGCCAAGATCAAGGTCAACGCGCCTGCGGGACCGGTCACCATCACGGTTCCCGCAGGGTCTTCCAGCGGGCGCAGACTTCGGCTTCGCGGCCAGGGCGTGCCCGACCCGAAGGGCCAGCCGGGGAACCTCTACGCGGAGATCCGCGTCATGGTGCCCCCGCGGCTGAGCAATGAGGTGCGCAAGCTGTACGAGCAGCTTGCCGCCGTGTCCGACTTTCACCCGAGGGAGGGGCTTCTGTGAGCCGGGAATATCCTCTCGCCTATCCGTGGCGCCTGGATCTGGAGGCGGTGGCACGCAGCAGCGGCGTCCACCCCGACGTCGTCATGCGGTTCGTCGACCTGGATCTAATCCGGCCGCTGGGCGATGCTTCCGGGGGACCCTGGTTCAGCCCTCGGGCCCCGGAACTCATAGCGCGCGTCATGAGACTCCATTCGGAGCTGTCGCTCAATTACGCGGCAATCCCGCTGGTACTCGATCTGTTGGTGCGGGTCGACTCGCTTGAACGACGATTGGTTGAAATCACGCAGGTGGAAGGGACGGCTTCACCATGAACATGGAGAATTTGACGCAAAAGTCGCAGGAGGCCCTGGCAGAGGCTCAACGGATAGCCCAACGCAATGGGCACACTGAGACCGACGGCGAACACCTGCTGCTCGCCCTCCTGGAGCAGGAAAATGGCCTTGTCCCGCGCCTGCTCGTGGGCCTGCAGGTGGATGTGGACGAGCTGAAGGCTGCCGTCGAATCCGAGCTGAGGCGCAAGCCAAAGGTCACGGGACCGGGGGCGGCACCGGGCCAGGTGTATGTGAGCCGCAGGCTGGGCGCACTCCTGGACGCCGCCGAACGTGAAGCCAAGCGACTCAAAGACGAGTATGTCTCAGTGGAGCACCTGCTGGTTGCGTTGGCGGAGGAAGGACGGTCCACTGCGGCCGGACGGGTGCTGGCTGACCACCGGATCACCCGCGAGGCATTTCTGTCGGTACTGACCCAAGTACGGGGAAATCAGCGCGTCACATCGGCAACACCGGAACAGACCTACGAAGCGCTTGAGAAGTATGGTCGCGATCTGGTCGCGGACGCCCGCACCGGAAAGCTGGATCCGGTCATCGGCCGCGATGCGGAAATCCGGCGGGTGGTCCAGATACTTTCACGCAAGACCAAAAACAATCCGGTGCTGATCGGCGAGCCTGGAGTCGGCAAGACCGCCATTGTGGAGGGACTGGCGCAGCGGATCGTCCGGCAGGATGTGCCGGAAGGGCTGAAGAACAAGACCATCTTCTCGCTCGACATGAGCGCCCTCGTGGCCGGTGCCAAGTACCGCGGCGAGTTCGAGGAACGGCTGAAGGCGGTGCTGGCCGAGGTGCTGGCGGCAGAAGGAAGGATCCTGCTCTTCGTCGACGAGCTGCACACCGTTGTCGGAGCTGGCGCATCCGAGGGGTCGATGGACGCCGGGAACATGCTGAAGCCAATGCTGGCCCGCGGGGAACTGCACATGATCGGCGCGACCACCCTCGACGAATACCGCAAGCACGTTGAGTCGGATGCGGCTTTGGAACGCCGTTTCCAGCCAGTCACGGTTGACGAGCCCGACGTCGAGGACGCCATTTCCATTCTTCGCGGGCTGCGGGAGCGGCTTGAAGTCTTCCACGGCGTACGGATCCAGGACAGCGCTCTGGTGGCCGCGGCCACCCTTTCCCACCGGTACATCACCGACCGGTTCCTTCCGGACAAGGCCATCGACCTCGTGGATGAGGCTTGCGCCCGGCTGCGGACGGAAATCGATTCGATGCCGGCGGAACTGGATGAGCTCACCCGGAAGGTCACGCGGCTTGAAATAGAGGAAGCAGCACTCTCCAAGGAGACCGATCCGGCCAGCAAGACCCGGCTCGAGGAGTTGAGGCGTGAATTGGCGGACCTGCGGGCTGAAGCTGATGCGAAGAGGGCCCAATGGGAAGCCGAGCGCCAAGCGATTCACAAGCTGCAGGAAATCCGCAGTGAACTGGAGCAGATGCGGCAGGACGCGGAGGAAGCCGAGCGGAACTACGACCTCAACCGGGCCGCGGAGCTCCGCTACGGCAGGCTTGCCGACCTCGAACGGCGACTGGTCGCCGAGGAGGAACGGCTGACCGCGAAACAAGGTGAAAAACGCCTGCTCCGCGAGGTGGTGACGGAGGACGAGATCGCCGATATCGTCGCGGCCTGGACAGGCATACCGGTCGCCCGGCTGAAGCAGGGCGAACGCGAAAAAGTCCTGCACCTGGATGAAATCCTGCGCGCCCGCGTCGTGGGGCAAGAAGAAGCGATTAGCGCGGTGTCGGACGCCATCATCCGCGCCCGTTCCGGTATCCGCGATCCCCGCCGGCCCATCGGCTCCTTCATCTTTCTCGGCCCGACGGGCGTCGGGAAGACCGAGCTTGCAAAGGCTCTGGCTGCGGCGCTCTTCGATAGTGAGAACGCAATGGTCCGGCTGGACATGAGTGAGTACCAGGAGCGCCACACCGTGAGCCGACTGCTGGGCGCGCCTCCTGGTTACATCGGTTATGACGAAGGCGGACAGCTCACGGAAGCGGTACGCCGGAGGCCGTACTCGGTGGTGCTGTTCGATGAGGTGGAAAAGGCCCATCCGGACATTTTCAACACCTTGCTGCAGGTGCTCGACGACGGAAGGATTACGGACTCGCAGGGCCGCACCGTCGATTTCCGCAACACCGTCATCATTATGACGTCCAATATCGGCTCCCAGTATCTTCTGGAGGGCTCGGCCGAAGGCGGGGCGATCACCGAGGAGGCGCGCGGGATGGTGATGAGTGAACTCCGGGCCCACTTCCGCCCCGAGTTCCTCAACCGCGTGGACGATACGGTCCTGTTCGCGCCTTTGGGGCTGCCTCAAATCGAACGCATCGTTGATCTGCAGTTCCAGCAGTTGCGGCAGCGGCTGTCCGAGCAGCAAATAGAACTGCACCTGAGCGAGGAGGCGCGGCTTCTGATAGCCGAACGCGGCTTTGATCCGGTCTATGGAGCTAGGCCCTTGCGCCGCTATATTTCCCATGTGGTGGAAACGCAGGTGGGCCGGGCCCTGCTGCGTGGCAGCATCGCGGAGGGCGGGGTGGTCACGGTGAGGGCATCCGGAGGGGAACTAGTGGTTGACTACAGCACGATGGAGCTGGAAGGGGCCGGAGCTGCATGAACAAGGCCATCATCCAATGTCCGCATTGCGGCAAATCCAACCGCGTGCCGGCCGTCGCCGACGGCCGGCCACGCTGCGGGAGTTGCCACCGGGAGCTGCCTTGGGTTGTTGAAGCGGGCGACGACGACTTCGGCGAGATCGCCGAACGGTCCGGCGTTCCGGTCCTGGTGGACTTTTGGGCGGTGTGGTGCGGACCCTGCCGGATGGTGAGCCCAGTGCTGGACCAGTTGGCACACGAACGCGCGGGGCAAATCAAACTTGTCAAGGTCGATGTGGATCACTCACCACAACTCTCCGCCAGATTCGCCATTCAGGCAGTGCCAACGTTGATGGTCATCGTGGACGGCAAGATCGTCGCGAGGCAGGCCGGCGCAGCTCCTGCCCCCGCACTGAGGTCCTGGCTGGAGGGTGCACTCACGAAGTGATAAGAACCTGCGCGGCTGCGTTCGGCCAATGTGCGCTCAGCCCACGTGGACCCAGGGGCGGCGGCTGACGTCGGGTTCTGCTTCACGGAGGACTTCCCGGGTGACCGGGGCGATCTCTCCTTCGCCGAGGAACAGGAAGCGAAGGAGATTGATGACCGGGTTGCCTTCGGTCCAGCGGAAGTAGATGTGCGGCATGAGGCCGGTCACGTCGCGGATGTGCAGCAGCACCGAGGCGATGGTGTTCGGGACCACGGGTCCGTGGACTTCGAGGATCTGGTGTCCGTGCCGG
>FTCF01000159.1_pt1 | contig 12736 bp, 11 predicted proteins | sample 1639631 | NCBI WGS metagenome assembly FTCF01 (sample SAMEA3914864, study PRJEB12502) | metagenome | biome: forest; material: soil | place: USA | collected 2012-03-12 | depth 0.3 m
ACCCCAAACACACCCCACCCCTAAAACCCCCACTCAGATATCCGGCCCCTTTGCCGGACCCCGGCTCACCAATGAACCGGAAATCCCATACCCCGGCTCACGTATGAACGGTTTCCACGGAACCCTCGCTCACGTATGTGCCGGAAAACCCACACCCCGGCTCACCTATGAACGGTTGCGGGCGGACGCCGGCCTCCACCCACGAGCCGGACCGGACCCCCACCAAACCCCCACACAAATGAGCGGGGGACTGTCCGTTTAACGGTGGATTCGGGATTGGCATTTAGTTGATTCTTCCTTCGAAGGTGATGGCGAAGGCGTTGAGGGCCGGTTTCCATCGCATGGCCCATCGTGCCCTGCCTTTGCCGGCGGGGTCCAGTGCCCTGGTTGCCAGGTAGAGGCAGTTCAGGGCGGCCTGCTCCGTCGGGAAGTGACCTCTGGCCCGGACCGCGCGCCGGTAGCGGGCGTTGAGCGATTCGATGGCGTTCGTGCTGCAAATGACCCGCCGGATTTCGACGTCATAGTCCAGGAACGGCACGAATTCACTCCACGCGTTCTCCCACAGCCGGGTGATCGCCGGGTACTGCCGACCCCATTTTGCGGAGAACTCCACGAAACGTTCCTTGGCTGCGGCCTCGGACGGCGCCGTGTAGACCGGGCGCAGGTCACGTGCCACTTCGTCCCGGTACTGCCGGGCCGCGAAGCGGAAGGTGTTGCGGATCAGATGGGACAATGCAGGTCTGGACCACGGCCCGCTCCCAGACGGTGTTGATGGCCTCGGGCAGGCCTTTGAGCCCGTCGCAGACGCTGATGCAGAAATCCTCCACGCCCCGGTTCTTGATCTCAGTCAGCACGGAGAGCCAGAACTTGGCGCCTTCCCCGCCGTCGCCTGCCCACAGGCCCAGGATGTCCCGCTCACCGCCGGTGCTCACCCCGATCGCGACATAGACCGGGCGGTTCGTGACCTGCCCGTCGCGGATCTTGACGTGAATCGCGTCAATGAACACCACCGGGTAGACCCGGTCCAGGGGCCGGTTCTGCCACTCGACCATCTCGGCAATGACCTTTTCAGTGATCCGGGAGATCGTGTCCTTCGAGACTCTCGCGCCGTAGACATCATCGAAGTGGGCGGCGATTTCCCCGGTCGTGAGCCCCTTCGCGCTCAGCGACAACACGATCTCGTCCACCCCGGTCAGGCGCCGCTGCCGTTTCTTGATGATCTGCGGCTCGAACGTCGAACCGGTGTCCCTCGGCACATCGATCTCTACCGGCCCGATCTCCGTCAGCACCGTCTTCGTGCGTGTGCCGTTGCGGGAATTTCCGCTCCCGCGCCCGGCTACATCGTGCTTCTCGTAACCCAGGTGGTCCTCCATCTCCGCCTCCAGGGCGGTTTCAAGGACGTTTTTCGTTAGTCGGTCCAACAGCCCGTCGGGTCCGACGAGCTCAATTCCCTGCTCCCTGGCCTGGGCCAGAAGCTGCTGCGCCAACTCGTGCTGATCCACATCAGTCGCCATGGGATCCAGTGTTTCGCTCACAGTCAGTCCTCCCCGCCAGGCACACTGCCCGGCGTGTCAGGCCAACCCTGAATCCACCGTTATTCAGACACTCCCCCGGCCGGGAGCGGGTATATGTGAGCGGGCGTCGGGCCGGGAGCGGGTATATGTGAGCGGGCGTCGGGCCGGGAGCGGGTATATGTGAGCGGGCGTCCGGCCAGGGGCCGGTATATGTGAGCGGGCGTCGTTGAGGCTGCGGACGATTTGGCAGCCCAAAGGGCCGACACTGCGCCCGCGGCCTTGGATCTGAAAGCCAACCTAAGGGGCTCAGTCATGCCTGGGGTTGTGATGATTCCCACGGGAAGCTGAATAGGCGGCCTTCGAATGCGTTCGCGGATGGCTGTTCACCTAGAATTACATAAGAGATACGAGCCGGATCCCGGCGGCGTGAGAACAAAATACGGATAAGAGCGGCTGCGCATGCGCCAGTGGTCAGCTCACAACAGGAGGAATCCATCATGGCTGAGCACAACGGCGGCAACCGCGGCAACTTCGGCGGTGGCCGTGGCGACCGCGGTCCGTTCCGCGCCAACAACAATTCGGGGGGCGAGCCGCGAGGATTCCGTTCGAGGGACAACCGTGACGGCGCTGCCGGCAGTGATCGTGATCGTAAGCCTTTTGGTGATCGTCCTCGTCGTGATGGGGATGCGCGCCCGAGTTTTGGCGATCGTGACCGCAAGCCGTTCGGCGACCGTCCGAGCCGTGAGGGTGACCGTGATCGTAAGCCCTTTGGCGATCGTGATCGTAAGCCTTTTGGTGATCGTCCTCGTCGTGATGGGGATGCGCGCCCGAGCTTTGGCGACCGTAAGCCTTTCGGTGATCGTCCGAGCCGTGAGGGTGACCGTGACCGTAAGCCCTTTGGCGATCGTGACCGTAAGCCGTTTGGTGATCGTCCGAGCCGTGAGGGCGATCGTGACCGTAAGCCCTTTGGCGATCGTGACCGCAAACCTTTCGGTGACCGTCCGCGCCGCGAAGGCGACGGAGAGCGCCGTAGCTTCGGCGACCGCCCCGAGCGCGGTCCCCGCAAGTTTGATGGCCCACGTAGCGAGGGACGCAGCTTCGGCGGCGGATCCTGGGAGGATCGTCCCGCGCGGGTTCCGAACGCGGCGGATCTGCGCAGCGCCAACCGCCCGGACCGCGAGCGTTCCCCGGAGATCGACGACGACGTTACTGGCCAGGAGCTCGACCGGGTCACGAAGCACCAGATCAAAACCCTTGAAGGGATCAATGCCGATTGGGTCGCCAAGCACCTGGTGATGGCGGGCCGCCTCATCGACATCGACCCTGAGCTGTCCTTCCAGCACGCCTTGGCTGCCAGCCGCCGTGGTGGACGTTTGGCAGCTGTCCGCGAAGCCGTGGGCCTGACCGCCTACGCCGCAGGCCACTATGGCGAGGCTCTTCGCGAATTCCGCACCTACCGCCGGATCAGCGGTTCCAACGTCCATTTGCCCCTCATGGCTGACTGCGAACGCGGTCTGGGCCGGCCGGACCGTGCACTGGACGTCGTCCGTTCTCCCGAAGCACAGGACCTCGACGCGCCCGGCAAGGTCGAGCTGGCAATCGTGGCCTCGGGAGCCAGGACCGACCTTGGTCAGTTGGACGCCGCGGTGGCCGAGTTGGAGATCATCCAGCTCGACATCAACCGCGCCTTCTCCTACAGCCCGCGACTGTTCCGTGCCTACGCAGACGCCCTGACGGCTGTGGGCCGCACGGAAGAAGCCGGCAAGTGGCAGCGCCAGGCCGTCGTGGCAGAAAATGCCCTCGGCGTGGGAGACTTCGAGGACCCGGACATCATCGACCTGGGCGAGGACGATGAAAACGAAGCTCGCAAGCCTCGTTTCCGGAGCATCGAGGAGAACGCGGAGCGGACCGAGGCGGACGTGTCACAAACTGCGCCCGCGCGCGTGGAGACGGTCATCGCCCCTGAAGCCAGCGAACAGGACGAGGTGGAACTCGACGACGTCGAGTCTGACTACTTTGAGTCCGACGACGCCGAGTCGGACCGCGATTCCGTCGAGGACACCGAGGACACCGAAGAAGACGAGGAAGACGGAGAAGAGGCCTCCGAGGGCGGCGAAGAGACCAAGAATGACTGAGGCCTCGCTGGTTTCGCAATTCGACGCTGTCCTGTCCGATCTGGACGGAGTTGTATACGCAGGGCCGCACGCCATTCCCGGCGCCGTGGAGTCCCTGCAGCGGCTTGAATCGCTCGGGGTACGGCTGGGCTATGTAACCAACAACGCCTCGCGTACCCCGGCGCAGGTGGCGGCGCATCTTCGTGAACTTGGCGCGCCCGCTGAGGACAACCAAGTGGTCAGTTCTTCGCAGGCCGCCGGGGATCTTCTGGCAGGACTCCTGGCTCCGGGTTCGCGGGTAATGATAACCGGCAGTCCGGCGCTGGCCCACGAAATCGAGCTCGTGGGCCTCAAGCCTGTCCACAGCGCCAAAGAGAACCCTGTGGCTGTGGTCCAGGGCTTCAACCCGGAAATCGGGTGGAAGGATCTGGCCGAGGCGTCGTACGTTGTTGCCGCAGGCGCCCTTTGGGTGGCTACCAATACGGACATGTCCATTCCCCAGGCCCGCGGGATTGCGCCCGGAAACGGCACCCTCGTGGCCGCCGTCGCGTCTGCCACAGGCAAACAGCCGCGGGTCGCCGGCAAGCCGGAGGCCCCGCTCTTCCACTCGGCGGCACGGAGGCTGAAATCAGAGCGCCCGATCGTCGTCGGAGACCGCCTGGACACCGACATCCTTGGCGGCAACCGTGCGGGCTTCGCGACGGCGGCCGTGCTCACCGGCGTCGACACGCCGGAGTCCATCCTGGCTGCACGCAGCCCGGAACGCCCCGGCTACTTGCTGGCTGATCTCACGGAACTGCACGAGCCGTACCCCGAGATCATCGAGGAGGACAACGCGTTCCGCTGCGGAAAGGCAAGCGCCGCGGTCCAGGACGGCCTCATCACCGTCTCCGGGTCCGAGCAGGATCTGGACGCCTGGCGTGCTGCGTGCGCGGCCTGGTGGGCCGCCAATCCCGACGCCGCAGAGGCCACATCGCCGCGGCTCGAATGGCTGGAAAACTAGACTGGACCAATGAGCGAGTTGAACGATCACCCGGAGAGTGCCGTCGACCTGCACGACGTCGAACCGCGCGATGCCCCATGGCCGGACAACTCGGCCCTTACAGGCGACGCCGCCGTGGATTCCGCCTTGGAGCGACTGGCGGGCATCTCCTCCCTGCCGGTGGCCGAGCACAGCGGTATCTACGCCGAGATCCACGACTCCTTGATGGCGTCCCTCGACGACGAAGAACGCTGAGCATGGCAAGACTCGACCAGGAACTCGTCAGCCGTGGATTGGCGAGATCGCGGACCCATGCCGCGAAACTCATTGCGGACGGAAAAGTCAGTTCCCGGGGAAGCGTTCTCGCCAAGGCAGCGCAACAAGTCTCCGAAGAGACGGAAATTGATGTTCAAGCCCATGCCGAGGACGTTTACGTCAGCCGCGCCGGACACAAACTTGCGGGGGCCCTGGCGGCGTTCCCTTCCGTTGTCGTGGAAGGAAAGCGGTGCCTCGACGCCGGAGCCTCCACCGGCGGCTTTACTGACGTGCTGCTCCGGCACGGTGCCGCGCGCGTGGTGGCTGTCGACGTCGGGCATGACCAGTTGGTGCCGTCCCTGCGGAACGATCCACGCGTCGCAGTCCATGAGGGACTCAACGTCCGCTACATGACGCCCGGGCAAATCGGCGGGCCGGCCGCGCTCACTGTGGCGGACCTGTCCTTCATTTCCCTCACCCTTGTTCTGCATCCGCTCGCGGCGTGCACCGAACCCGGGGGAGACCTGGTGCTCATGGTGAAGCCGCAGTTCGAGGTCGGCAAGGAACGGCTGAGCCGCACCGGCGTGGTCACCTCCGATCATGAACGGCGGCGCGCGGTGGCCCAAGTCGCCAAGGCGGCCGTGGATGCAGGGCTTGAACTCTGTGGCCTGGCACCCAGTCCCTTGCCGGGCCAGGACGGAAATGTGGAGTACTTCCTGTGGATAAAACGCAGGATGCAGTCGGACTTGCCTAAGATCGAAGAGCGGGACGAGGAAGTTGCTGCACTGATGGAACGAATCTGGACCACCCACTAGAAAGCAGAACACCATGAGCAGGCGCGTTTTGGTCCTTGCCCACACGGGGCGTGAGGACTCCCTTCGCGCGGCCTGGGATGCCTGCGGGCAGCTCCACTACTCCGGCCTGATCCCCGTGATGCAGAAATCCGAACTGGACGACATCGAACGGTTCTTTGGTGTGGTGGATAAGCCGATCGAGATACTGCATGAGGATGTCCGGCTGGAGGACGTCGAACTCGTCATGGTTCTCGGCGGCGACGGCACAATCTTGCGCGCGGCCGAGCTCGTCCGCAATGTCGATGTTCCCCTGCTGGGCGTCAACCTCGGGCATGTCGGTTTCCTCGCCGAGAGCGAGCGGGCTGATCTTGCCCAGACCGTCGAGTGGATCGCCAGCCGTGAATACACGGTGGAGGAGCGCATGACCATCGATGTCCAGGTGTGGGTCCGTGGCCAGAAGATCTGGCATACCTGGGCCCTCAACGAAGCCGCGATTGAAAAGGCCGACCGGGAGCGCATGATCGAAGTGGTGACGGAAGTGGATGAACGTCCGCTGACGTCGTTCGGCTGTGATGGAGTGGTGCTCGCGACCCCTACGGGCTCCACGGCCTATGCCTTCTCATCCGGCGGGCCTGTGGTGTGGCCCGAGGTGGAGGCCCTGGTGATTGTCCCGATCAGCGCCCATGCCCTCTTCGCCAAACCCCTCGTGGTTTCGCCGCGGTCCAGGCTGGCCGTGGAGATCCTCAGCCGGACCGACGCCCAAGGCGTGCTTTGGTGCGATGGCCGCCGTTCCGTGGACCTGCCGCCCGGAGCCCGGATCGAAGTAACCCGGTCCACCCGGCCTGTGCGGCTTGCCCGTACCCACCAAACGCCGTTCTCAGCGCGGCTAGTGCGGAAGTTTGAGCTCCCCATCCACGGCTGGCGGGGTCCGGCGCCCCGTTCGGCCGACATCCACACCGGTCCGACCCCCATTATCAGGACCTTCAAACCCAGCCCTTTGCCGACTCCCCAGGACGTGCGGACAGGCAGAGCGGCCGACCCCACAAAGGAGATGTAAACCATGATCGAGGAACTCCGGATCCGTGATCTCGGCGTCATCACCGACGCCACGTTGCCGTTGGGGCCCGGCCTGAGCGTCGTCACGGGCGAAACCGGCGCCGGCAAGACCATGGTGGTCACCGCCGTCGGCCTTCTTCTGGGAGCGCGGTCCGACGCCGGAGCGGTACGCTCCGGTGCCAAGTCGGCCTCAGCGGAGGCCCGGTTCTTGCTTGATCCGGGGCATGCCGCCGTGGAACGGGCTGTGGAGGCAGGCGGGGACGCGGAAGAGTACGACGGCGGCACCCAGCTCCTGCTGGCCCGCACCGTCGGCGCTGACGGCCGCAGCCGTGCTTTCGTGGGCGGCCGGTCAGCGCCGGTGGGCGTCCTGGCGGAACTTGGCGAGAGCCTGGTGGTGGTGCATGGCCAGTCGGACCAGATACGGCTCAAGGGTGCCGTGGCGCAGCGGCACGCACTGGACCGCTTCGCCGGGGCCGACCTCACCGTGACGCTCACGGAATACCAGGAGCTCTACAGTCATTGGAAGTCCAGCCAGGCGGAACTCGACACCCTCCGCGGGGAGGCCCGGGAAAGGCTGCGCGAGGCAGAATCGCTCGAGGTCGCACTCCAGGAAATCGACGACGTCGATCCACAGCCGGGCGAGGACGAATCCCTCAAAGCCGAGGCAGTGAAGCTGGCGAACGTGGAGGAGCTCCGCATCGCCGCAGCAGCAGCGCATGAAGCACTGATTTCGGAGGAATTCGGCGAAACGGCCGATGCCACGACGCTGATCGACTCGGCCAAACGGGCGCTGGAGCAGGTGTCCGAACACGACGAAGCGTTGGCCGGAGCCGCCGCACGGCTCGCCGAAATCGGTTTCCTCATCAACGACATCGCGGGGGAGCTGTCCAGCTACCAAGCCTCCCTGGACTCCGAGGGGCCCGAACGGCTCTCGGAGATCGAGGAGCGGCGCGCAGCACTGGCCAAACTCATCCGGAAGTACGCTCCAAGCATCGACGAGGTCTTGGAATGGGCAGCAGCGTCGAGGACCCGGCTGGACGAACTGCAGGATGACTCGAGCCGGATCGAAGCCCTCGACGCCGAAGTAACTGCCGCGGAATCAACATTGCGAAAGCAAGCCGCGCGCATCTCGAAGTCGCGATCGAAGGCCGCCAAAGAACTCTCCGCGCGCGTGAGCGCGGAACTCACCGCTCTTGCCATGGCGGATGCGACCCTGGTGATTGAAGTGGACAGCCAAGGACAGTTGGGGCCGCACGGCGTCGACGACATTTCTTTTCTCCTTCAACCGCACTCAGGTGCCCCGGCCCGCCCCCTCGGCAAGGGCGCCTCCGGTGGTGAGTTGTCCCGCGTCATGCTCGCCATCGAAGTGGTCCTCGCCGCGGTTGATCCGGTGCCCACCTTCGTCTTTGACGAGGTGGATGCCGGCGTGGGCGGGCGTGCCGCCGTCGAGATCGGACGCCGGCTTGCCATGCTGGCCCGCCACGTCCAGGTGCTGGTGGTAACCCATCTGCCGCAGGTGGCCGCCTTCGCAGACCAACACATCCGGGTCACCAAGACCTCGGTCAGGGGAAGCGACGGAAAGACCGCCACGGGCTTCACGTCCAGCGACGTCCAGCTCCTCGATGACGGGGAACGCGTGAAGGAGCTTGCCAGGATGCTGGCAGGACAGGAAGACTCGGAGTCGGCACGGGCTCACGCCCAGGAGTTGCTGGACGACGCGAAGCTTCTGCCCCAGCAGGCGTAGCAACCCCCGCTGGGGTTGGGACATCTGTCACATGAACGCATTCGCGGGCCGTGGGCACGCTTCTGCGGTACCTGATGCCACGCTGCGGATTCCCGGCCGGCTGGGCTGTTTTCCCCGGTCGGGTGGACTTTACTCTTGATCCTTGCCCCACGGCAGGGGACTATTGAGCATTTGGGAAAACGGCTAGCGGATCCTTTGGAGGCGCAATTGATGATAGGCTCGAATTCCGTGGTGCAGCGATCAAATTCCCGTGTAAATTCCCGGTTCCCGGGCTCGTCCAAGACGACCAAACACATCTTTGTCACTGGCGGTGTGGCGTCCTCGCTCGGTAAGGGACTGACGGCTTCGAGCCTCGGCCACCTGCTGCGGGCACGCGGTTTGTCTGTAACTATGCAGAAGCTCGATCCCTATCTCAACGTGGATCCGGGCACGATGAACCCCTTCCAGCACGGCGAAGTCTTCGTCACTGACGACGGCGCCGAAACCGACCTCGACATCGGACACTACGAGCGCTTCCTCGATGAAAACCTTGAGGGTTCGGCCAACGTCACGACCGGCCAGATCTACTCGACAGTCATTGCCAAGGAACGGCGTGGTGAGTACCTCGGCGACACCGTCCAGGTCATCCCGCACATCACGGATGAGATCAAGCGCCGCATGCGCCTCCCCGCTGAGGGCAAGAACGCTCCTGATGTCATCATCACCGAAATCGGCGGCACCGTTGGCGATATCGAGTCGCAGCCTTTCCTCGAGTCCGCACGCCAGGTCCGCCAGGACATCGGCCGGAACAACGTCTTTTTCCTCCACGTCTCCTTGGTGCCGTACATCGGCCCCTCGCAGGAACTGAAGACCAAGCCAACGCAGCACTCCGTTGCCGCACTGCGCTCGATCGGCATCCAGCCGGAAGCGATCGTGATCCGCTCGGACCGCGAAGTGCCGGACGCCATGCGCGAAAAGATCGGCCGCATGTGCGACGTCGATATTGACGCCGTGGTCAACGCCGCCGATGCCCCCAGCATCTACGACATCCCCAAGACGCTGCACTCCCAGGGCCTTGACTCCTATATCGTCCGGGCCTTGGACCTTCCGTTCAAGGACGTCGACTGGACCAGCTGGGACAAGCTCCTCGAAGCGGTCCACAACCCCAAGCACCAGGTGGAAGTTGCCCTCGTGGGCAAGTACATCGACCTCCCGGACGCCTACCTGTCCGTGACCGAGGCCTTGCGTGCCGGCGGTTTCGCGAACGAAACCAAGGTCAAGATCCGCTGGGTCCCGTCCGACGAATGCGAAACCCTCGAGGGCGCCACCAAGTCCCTGGCCGGCGTCGACGCCATTTGCGTTCCCGGCGGCTTCGGTATCCGTGGCCTGGAGGGCAAGCTCGGCGCTCTCAAGTTCGCCCGCGAGACGAAGCTTCCGGTGCTGGGCCTTTGCCTCGGACTTCAGTGCATGGTCATCGAGTACGCCCGCAATGTGGTCGGCCTCGAGGGTGCGTCCTCGAGCGAGTTCGAGCCCGACTCCAAATACCCGGTCATTGCCACCATGGAAGAACAGCTCGACATCGTGGACGGCAAGGGCGACCTTGGCGGCACCATGCGCCTGGGCCTGTACGAAGCCAAGCTGGATGAAGGCTCCGTGGTTGCAGAGACCTATGGCGCAACAACCGTTAGCGAGCGTCACCGGCACCGCTACGAGGTCAACAACAAGTACCGCGAGCAGATCGCAGCCGAGGGACTCGTGTTCTCCGGAACGTCTCCCGACGGCAAGCTGGTTGAGTTCGTGGAACTGCCGCGCGAAGTACACCCGTACTACGTGGCAACGCAGGCCCACCCCGAGCTCAGCTCCCGCCCCACGCGCCCCCACCCGCTGTTTGCCGGCCTCGTGAAAGCTGCGCTGGAACGTCAGTCAGGCGTGGATTCGGCAGCAAAGTCAGCCCGCAAGGTAGCTGCGAAGTAATCGCTCACACAAACGAAGGACGGCGCGATGCCCGGTATTTCTGAAACCCCCAGCACTTTTCGGAAGGTTTCGGACATGCCGAGCCCGCGCCGTCTTTTGTCGTCCAACAAGGTCTATGAAGGCCGCATTTGGGACGTCGTCAGTGACGCCTTCGAACTGGGCGAAGACACCGGCACTTTGGTCCGCGACTACATCGACCATCCCGGCGCTGTTGCGGTGCTGCCGATGAACGTCGACGGCGAAATCCTGTTGCTCAAGCAATATCGCCACCCCGTCGGCATGGACCTGTGGGAGATTCCTGCCGGGCTTCTCGATGTGGCCGGCGAAGACTTCGTGGTGGGCGCGGCCAGGGAACTCGCGGAAGAGGCCGATCTTACGGCGGCCACCTGGAATGTCCTCGTGGACTTCTTCAATTCCCCCGGCTCCTCAAGCGAGGCGATCCGAATCTATCTGGCGCGCGGACTGGGAGACGTTCCCGAGGCCGAACGGCACGTCCGCACAGATGAAGAGGCCGAAATCGAGTTGGTGTGGGTCACGCTCGACGAAGCTGTTTCAGCGGTGCTCGAAGGCCGCCTGCACAACCCGTCCGCCGTCGTCGGGATCCTCGCAGCCGCCGCCGCCCGCGCCGACGGCTTCAGGAACCTGCGGCCGGCCAACGCTCCCTGGCCCGCCCACCCGAGCCAGCGCTGACCGTGCCCCAGCTCGCGGAGACCCGGGTCCAGACCGCCATTGACCGGGCCGTCACGGACTACCTGCAACACCTCGGCGTGGAACGAGGCCTCGCAAGCAACACTTTGTCCGCTTACCGCCGGGATCTGTCCCGCTATTCGAACTTCCTGGCAGCGTCCGGCGTCGACAACCCGGGCAATATCTCCCGGCACGACGTCACTGCCTTTGTGCAGGCGCTGGCCGACGGTTCCGACGGCGGCGCCGCACTTGGCGTCCGCTCCTCGGCACGCACTGTGGTTGCCGTCCGGGGGCTCCACAAGTTCTGGGCCCTGGAGGGGACGACGACGGCGGACCCCGCGAGCGATGTCCACCCGCCAATGCCGGGCAAGCGTCTGCCGAAGGCCATTAGCGTCGGCGAAGTGACCCGGATCCTCGAAGCCGCCGGTGCCGATACCGCCACCGGGTTGAGGGACCGTGCCCTTTTGGAGTTCCTCTACTCCACAGGTGCCCGCATCAGCGAAGCTGTGGGCCTCGACGTCGACGATGTCTCCCTCGAAGCGGAAACCGATGGCCCCGCGATCGTACGGCTCTTCGGAAAAGGCTCCAAGGAGCGCTTGGTGCCACTGGGGTCCTACGGTGCCCGCGCGGTCGGCTCCTATGTTGTTCGCGGCAGGCCTGCGTTGGCCGCCAAGGGAAAAGGCACCCCGGCGCTGTTCCTGAATGCCCGCGGAGGCCGGATCAGCCGGCAGAGTGCCTGGACCATTCTCAAGACTGCAGCGGAAAAGGCCAACATCACCAAGGACGTCTCCCCGCACACCCTCCGGCATTCTTTCGCCACGCACCTGCTTGAGGGCGGCGCCGATGTCCGGGTGGTGCAGGAACTCCTGGGCCACGCCTCGGTGACCACCACACAGGTGTACACCTTGGTCACTGCCGACACCTTGCGTGAGGTCTACGCGGCTGCGCATCCGCGGGCGCTTGGCTGACGCAGGCCACTTACCGCAGTCGGGTGCCGGTCACGCCAGGACCCTGAAGGTCAGCTCCACCGCGTTCAGGAACAACGCCAGAATGGACATGCCGAGGCCGGTGACGAGCAGAAGGCCCGGGTGCGCCAAGCCGACAACCACCCGCCTCAGATTCGGCCGGGAGCGCAGGAATTTCTTCGGCACGCGCGAGCTGGCGGGACTTTGACTCCAGCCACGCAAACGGCGCAGGAACCACGCGCAGCGGACGATGAAAGCCATCCACAGCACCGAAATCACAAGCGGGACTGCTGCCACGAGCAAGTTGAAGCCGAGGGCCGTGACTTCGCGCTCGGAATTTCCCACGGCTGCCTGGACAGTCGTGGAGATCGAGGCGCTCATGACCACTGAAACGCCCCATACGAGGAATGCAGTCACCAGCGCCAGGAATCGCACGAAGAAGTGGCCCAGCACTGATTCGTTTTGTGGTTTCAAATGCCTGCGGGGAGTTGCGTGCAGCACCGCGAGGGTGGACAGAAGGGTCGGCAGTGCGGCCATACCGACCAGCAGGTACCAGCTCCAGCCAGCCAGGTTCAGGAATTCATCGAGGACGATCAACAACGCCCAGAATCCGGTCCATACCCACCCGGCGTAGAGCGGATGCCGGACCAGCCAGGCAGGCAGCCAGGCCTC
>FTCF01000366.1_pt1 | contig 12704 bp, 11 predicted proteins | sample 1639631 | NCBI WGS metagenome assembly FTCF01 (sample SAMEA3914864, study PRJEB12502) | metagenome | biome: forest; material: soil | place: USA | collected 2012-03-12 | depth 0.3 m
CGCCGTCGTGCCGACCGCCGCCGTCGTGCCGTCTGCCGCCGTCGTGCCGGCCGGTGCCGCGCCGACCCCCGCCGGGAGCCCGGCCTAGAGGCCGGCGTTGTAGACGTCGAGTCCGAAGCGGTTCAGCCCGGGGGTGCCTGCGTAGCCGAGGTACGGAAGGCCGAAGGCGTCTTCAATGCTGGCCAGCAGGCTGTAGTGGTTGTAGGGCGTGGTGGACCACGTGCCGCCCTTGGTGAAGGGGGAGATGACCAAAGCCCCGACCCGGCCTCCGCCCTGTCCGACAATCCCGGGAAGCGGGGAATTGGGGCCGGGGCCTTCGCCGCAGCACGCCGAGGCATCCGATTGGGGGCTGTCGGATTCGTCGAAGGTGATCACCAAAACACCGTCTTGGCGGAACGCGGGAGACGAGGTGATCAGCGGAACGTACTGCTTCAGCCATGCATCCGCGCTGGTCAGGCCGCCGGGCTGGCCGTCGACGCAAGGGGAATCGTGTCCGTCGTGGCAGAGGTTCGGCGTGATCATGGACAGGTTGGGCGTGGTGGAGACCGAAGCAAGATCGGTCTTCAAGGCTCCGAGGTCCACGTCGTTCTTGGCGCAGTCCGGGGAACCCGTGATCCCCGCGAAGTAAACGAAGGGATTGTGTCGGGCGGCGTACTGGTCCCCGACCTTGGCTTTCTGCGTGTCATCGGGTGCGCCGAGGGCCGGGTGGCGGCATGGCGTGCCCATGTCCTCCATGTAGCCCTTCCAGGTCTTGCCGGCTGCCGTCAACTGGCCGGCCACCGTGGGCACATCGGCAGGGAAGACGCAGCCATCTCCAACGGCCTGGCCAGGAGCCGCTGTCCCGGTCTTCGCGAACGGAGAGTACGTCTGGCAATCGGCCTGCATCTGCGGGTTGGGGCCCTGGCCGGAAATCTGGGCGACATAGTTCGGTTGCGAGTTGTGTGCCGTGCCGAAGTACTGGTTCAGCAGGACGCCCTGGTTGCGCAGCGTGGTGGAAAGGTACGGGGCCGCCGAACCTGGTCCCCACGTGGTGTCGTAGCCCTTGTTTTCGAGATTGATCACGAACACATGCTTGGCTCCCGGGAGATATCCGGTGCTCTGGACGGTTTGGGGTTCGCTCGCTTGTGCTTCCGTCTGCTGCAATCCGAAGGCGATGCAGGAGGCGCCCAACAGGACAACCATCAGCGCAGCGAATCCGAGCCGCATCTTGGACACGGCGAAGGTTTTGAGGGTCATGGCAGGATCCATCCGTCCGCGAGAGCTTTCTGTTTCAAGCCGGCCCACTCTTCTTCCGCCGGTGGCCCGACCGGGGAGCATGCCGGTCCGGCGGCATAAGGCGGCACGAGGTACGTCGGAGCGGCCAGATTGGGCGCTGATTGGAAATCGAGCACTTCGGCAATGTTGCGGGCGGCATTGTCCCGCGGCGTCAAGGGTTGAAGCCCCCAGCGCCACTCGATGGCCTTCAGGATCGAGGTGTGGTCATAGGTGTCATGTGCCACGTATTGCCTGCGGGCGCGTGGAGAAATGACCATCGACGGCACGCGGAAGCCGCGCCGGGCGGTGTCCGGATTGCTGTCCGGTGCTGTTTCGGGTGGCACGTGGTCGTAGAACCCGCCCCATTCGTCGTAGTTGACCACCAGCATGGTGTTCGCCCAGTTGGGGCTCTTGGTCACGGCGTTATAGACCTCCGCGAGGAACAGTTCGCCAGAGCGGATGTCCGCATGCGGGTGGTCATCGCCGGAGGTTCCGCTGGACTCATCCGTGAAGCGCGGATCCACGAAGGACACCGAGGGGAGTTTGCCGGAACTGCAGTCGCTGAGGAACTCGGCGTAGGGCTTGGAGATTCCGAGATACTTGGTTCCCCATAACGCCGTGAAGGGAATGTCGCCGTAGTAGTACTTTCCTTGCACCCCGGCCGCTGCCAAGCTGTCCCAGATCGTGGGCATGGTGCTGGTGACGGTCGAGTTATGGAGCCTGTCCGTGGCCGCCGAGTGCTGATAGAAGCGGTTCGGATACGTTTCGGCCAAGGTGGCCGCGAAATAGCGGTCGCAGACAGTCCAATCGGGGCCGGCTTGGCGCCAGAAGTCGAGATCGCCCGAGTCGTAGTATCCGACGGCGAATTCATCATTCTCGCCTGCTCGCAGCCAGCCGTCGTTCTTGCCGTTGTTGTACTGGATCCGGCCGCCCTCATAGGAATGGTCAGGGTCGGGATGCCCACAGCCTTGGTAATCCGTCAGGTGGTGAGTTGTGTGCGGGATCCCGTAGCGGTCAATGAACGTCAGTCCGGCTTGTTTTCCGTCCGCACCGGGCATCCAGCCAAGGAAATGGTCGAAGGAGCGGTTTTCCATCATCACCACAATGATGTGATCGATGCCCGAAGCACCGGGTTGGGGGAGGGTGGCCACGGTAGGCGCAGTCCTCACGGTGGCGCCGCCGACAAGCGTCGCAGCCGTGGCAGATCCGGCAACTGACAGGAAATTGCGTCTTGTGAAGTTCACGCCAAGCAGTGCATCACGGAATGGTTACGGGAACAACCGATAGTCGGCTATTTAGTACAGTGTTTGCCCAGAGTTAATTTCACGTGAACATTAATCACTTGAATGGATTTGGAAGGTGGCCCCGAACTCGTTTTGGCTTCTAGGCTGGGATGATGACAAGCCACGACGCAACAGCCGGCATACTGCAACGCCCCTATCTCCTGGCGACAGCGGGTGCCTGCGCGTTGGTCTTCCTTGCAGCTTTCGAATCCATGGCGGTCACCACCATCATGCCGCTGGTGAGCCGCGAGCTGGACGGTGCCGGACTCTATGCACTGGCGTTCGCCGGGCCGCTCGCTACCGGCGTGATCGGGATGGTGGCCGCAGGAAACTGGGCGGACAGGCGTGGTCCGTCCGCTCCGCTGTACGCCTCCGTGGCGCTGTTCGCGGCGGGGCTACTCATCGCCGGTACGGCCGTTTCCATGCCGATACTCGTCGCCGGCAGGCTGGTCCAAGGCCTCGGCGGCGGCGCCATGACCGTGGCGCTGTACGTGGTGATCGCCCGGGTCTACCCCGCGAGGTTGCACGCCCAAGTCTTTGCCGCGTTTTCGGCGGCCTGGGTGATTCCCTCGATGATCGGTCCCTTCGCGGCCGGCGTGGTTGCCCAGCTAAGCAGCTGGCACTGGGTGTTCCTTGGCGTCGTCGGGCTCGTGGTTCCGGCCCTGGCAATGATCCTCCCCGCGATGCGGGGCATGCGATCGGCGGAACGCTCCGACGGAGCCGCCACAGACACTCCAAAGCCCAAAGGCGCCGGCGTTCCCTGGGCCTTCGGCCGCATGGGGTGGGCCGCGCTCGCAGCCCTTGCGGTTCTCGGCCTGAACCTCTCCGGCCAGGTGCCCGGCGTCGGCTGGGTGATTGCCGCCGTCGCGCTCGTCATCGCAATGCTGGCAGTACGGCCGCTGGTTCCGCGCGGCACGTTGGGCGCGCACCGCGGACTGCCGAGCGTCATCCTCATGCGCGGAGTCGCTTCTGCCGCGTTCTTTGGTACCGAGGTTTACGTGCCCTACCTCCTCACCGAGCGGTACTCGTTCACCCCGGCATTCGCGGGACTTGCGTTGACGGGATCGGCGATCGCCTGGGCGGCGGCATCCGCCGTACAGGGTCGGATGGGTTCCCGGCTTGGCAATGCCCCGGCGGTCAGGATCGGGTCGGCGCTCGTGCTCGGCTCGGTGGTCGTTGTCCTCATGACCACGGCGTTTTCGTGGCCTGCCGCGGTGGCGATTGCGGGCTGGCTGTTCGCCGGCGCCGGGATGGGCCTGATGTACCCGCGGCTGAGTGTCATGACCCTGGCCCTTTCCAAACCGGACGACCAAGGCTTCAACAGTTCTGCGATGTCCATCTCCGATTCCCTCGGCGGCGCCCTCTCGCTCGCCGTGACGGGACTCGTCTTCAGTGCGCTGACGACGACGGCGGCGTCCTTCGCGGGAGTGTTCGCGCTGACGTCGACCATCGCCGTCGTCGGACTCATCATTGCGCCGCGGGTTGCCGTCCGGCGACCTTCGGGTACCGACGGTGCGGGGGACGCCGAAGCCCGCCGCGCCCCCGAGGCGGACGACGTGCGGGCCTAGCTCCTCAACGGAAGGTCCTTGATTCTTCTCACCGTCACGGGGAGCTGACGGGGATGGCAGCCGCCCGGTTAGGGGAGGCTGCCACCGCAGCTGTTGGTCCTTTCAGGTTGGCATTTCTAGGCCTGGAGCGCCGCAGCCTCCTCAAGGTTCTGGCCCTTGGTTTCGGGGGCCATGAAGTAGCTGGCGGCTGCTCCAATGAAGGCGATTGCGGCGGCAATCCACATTGTGCCCGACAGCCCCAAGTGAGTCAGGGCCAGGGGCGTGGCAAAGGTACCGATTGCCGCGCCGACGCGGCTGGTGCCGGTGCACAGGCCCACGGCGGTGGCCCGGACCTTGGTTGGAAACAGCTCGTTGGGGTAGATCCACTCAAGGATGGATGGGCCACCGTTGAAGATTGCGTAGAAGGCGAACGCGAGCGCGATCAATGCGAGTGGAGCGTTGGGGAAGACCGCCAAGAACATCAGGCCTACACCTGACAGGACGAATCCCCAGATCAGTACTGGCCGCCGGCCCAGCTTGTCTACAACCAGGAGGGCAACGATGTTGCCTACTAGGAAGAAAAGATTTATCAACCCGTATCCGATGTTCGCTTCATCGCCGGACTGGAGATTGAAGAGTGCCAGGATCTGTGGACCGAAGGCGTAGATGGAGAACAAGGTGACGATGGTGCACGTCCAGAAGATGGAGATGAAGATGACCCGGTGCAGATAACCGCCGCTGAGTACAAGGCCGAAGGCCTTTTTGGTGCTGAGTTTGGCCGCGTGGGGGTCATGGGCCGTGATCCCGTCCAGGGTGGCCCCGTCGCCAATGGTCTTGCGCAATATGTTCAGTGCTTCCTCATGGCGCCCTTTACCGACCAGCCAGTGAGGGGATTCCGGGATGGTTGCACGGGCGATGAGGATCAGCACTGCGGGTACTGCGGAAGAAAGAAGCATCCAGCGCCAGCCTCCCTCGAGGGACAAAAGCCAGTACCCGACAAATGCCGCAACTGTTGCGCCGACAAACCACATGGCGTTCAAGCCGCCCAAGAGGCGAGCCCGCCAGTTCTTGGGCACGAATTCCGCGACGAGCGCGGTGGCAATCGGGTAGTCGGCCCCGACCGCAATTCCGATGAGGAGCCGAAGGACAAAAAGCTGCCATGGCTCCTGGACGAAGAACTGGGCGATCGAAAACACGATGATCGCGACCAGGTCGATGGTGTACATGAGTTTGCGCCCGATTTTATCGGTGATGTTTCCGAAGACTAGACCACCGAGGAAAACGCCGATCAAGGCTGAGGCACCAATGAGGCCGTTCCACCAGTCGTTCATATGCCAGCTTGGGATGATTTGCACCAAGGCAATACCAATGATGGCCAGGATGTATCCGTCGAGGAACGGCCCTCCTGAGCTGAAAAGGGTCAATCTCTTATGGAAGGAATTCAGTGGCGCTGAATCGATGGTCATTTGAGAGGTCGGGGGTGGGGCGGGAGAAAGCATGATGGATCCGATCTGAACTGAGGGAAAGCTACGTTGATAACCCAATAGATCCGTGACCGATGGACGGTTACGCTGTGACGGCTGCGATTGCATCGATCTCGATGCGTTTCTCGCCTCGGAACCGGGCTACTTGTACGGTTGTCCGCGGAGGCAGGGGGTGGCCGCTGAGCCGGGTAAGGTAGGCGGCGTTGTATTCTTCAAATTCGTCCAAGTCCGCCAAATAGACGGTGAGTTTGAGGAGACTGGACAGGTTTGATTGGGCGGCGGCGAGGGCTAGTTCGAGATTGTCGAAGGCCTGTATCACCTGCCCTGTGATCTCGGGGGAACAAGACCCGTCGGGAAACGTCGGTACTTGGCCACAAAGGAAGACAATGCCGTTGACAGTGGCTGATGCCGCATAAGGGCGGGTTTTGCCATCGGTGAACTGAGCCAGGGAGATGGTACTCATGAGTCCGGCACCAGGAATTTCCGGGCGGACATGGTGACTTTCATCCATTCTTCTTCGCGCACTTTCAGGGGTTTGGGAGGAACGGGCTGCGTTGCCGTTATCGTTTGGATTGGATCTTGCAGGATGGCGATGAGGGTGACGCCCGGGGTCAGCAGCTCTGCCGGGACTATGGCAGCAATGGCGGAGGATAGGCCTGCCTCAACGGTCACGGCCCCGGCGTCCACGGTGCGTACTGCCGTCTGGATGCCGGTCTCCGGGCCTGGGGCATCTTCGACGTTGACCATGACCATTCGGCGCTGCAGTCTGGCGCTCTGGCGGAGCAGGATTTCGTTCCACAGCTGGCCCGGGAGGCACTTCCCGGCGGTGTAGGCAATGGAGGTCCGCTCATCCAGGCCGTCGCACGCAAGCTCGATCAGTTCAATCATCGTCCGCAATGCGGGTTGCCCCGGACAACTGAGTTCCCTGACCCGTGTGCCGCCCCGCTCGATCGACGCGACTCTGGAAGGAAGCTGGCTAATAGCCCATGCCGGTTCCAAAAGTTGCGGCGCGAGATGCAGCCCAACGCGTTCGTGTGCTTCGGCCCGCAGGACCGCGAGGGCGCCTTCCTGCGCCTCAAGGGGGTCTGCTCCGACCGAACAGAGGGCACGGAAGATTGCTTCCTTTATTTCCCGAGGCTGTATTAGAACGAACGTTTCGGGTCCGGCCGAGGCGAGACTATCAGACATGTGCTGGTTCCTTTTTCGTATCCATGACTTCGCGGAATAGGCGGCTCCAGTTCCCACCAAGAACTGCCGAAACGGTTTGATCGCTGAGGCCGGCGGCGACCAGCCCGTCGGTGAGCCGAGGGAAGTCTGACGGGCCGTTGAACCACGCTGGCCATTGCGGCCAGACGGGCGCGTCCTGAGGGTGTGTCGGTTGCCACCTGCCATTCCGCAGCCAGCCGACAAACTCCTGTTCCCAACCCCGGACGCAGTCACTGCCGATTCCTATGTTCGAGGGCCCATACTGATCCACCATGGCCGAGACCATTGCGCAGAAACTTTCAACAGTGACCTGTTGTCCACCACTGACCGTGGGGTAGAGGCAGCAGCCGATGACCCCGCCCCGGTCAACGAGTGCCTGGATCAGGTCATCAGGCTTGTTGCGAGGGGTGTCGAAAAACCAGAGCGGATTGGAATGCGTGATGGCGACGGGACTTGAGGATGTTTCGATGGCTTCTCGGCTGGTCCGGTATCCGACGTGGGAGAGGTCTATCAGCATGCCTACGCGATTCATCTCCTCGACGATCACCCGACCGTAGCGAGTCAAACCCGTGTCTTCGGTCTCGAAGCATCCGCCGCCGACGAGATTTTGGTTGTTATAAGTCAGTTGGGCTATCCGGACTCCAAGCCGATGGAAAACTTCGACGTAACGGTAGTCGTCCTCGAACGGGCTGGTGTTCTGGAAGCCAAGGAAGACGGCGATCCTGTTTTGGTTTTTAGCGATTTCAATATCGGCGCTGTTCTCGGCCAGAAAAACGAGGTCCGGATTTTGGTTGACGAGTTCGAACCATTGGCCTATGGACCTCAGCGTGTCTGCGGCGTTTTCCCACACCGCGCACGTGGCGTTGACGGCGCTTACGCCTCCAGTCCGTAGTTCTTCCAGGACGGGGCGGCTCCAATTACTGATCTGGAGTCCGTCAACGACTGTGGCTTGGTCGTGAAGGTTCATGGCTTGGACCCTTCGGGGGCTAGCGGGAAGAGTAGGTCATCGGCGTCTTCACGATTGATGTCTCCGACCCGCGGGGCTCCGCTGAACAGTGTGACTCGTAGCCAGTCCGTTGACTGGGGACTGAAGTTGTTCATTCCATAGGTGGCCAACTGGAAACGCTGGGTGCTCAAGGGGAGGAATTGTGAATCCAGGAGGTTGTCTTGAAGCTCGGCGTAGAGGTGATCGCGCGTTTGCTGTGCGCGTGCTGCAGCGAACCGATGGTGCGGAAAAGCCCTCAGGAATTCCGCAAGACTGGAGTGGGTGGGAAAGCCCTCCAAATCGGACGCCATGTTACTAATCCGACGCGCGATATCTGTGCAGTGTTCCACCGTTTCAGGGTGTTTCTCGGATCGTAGTCCCCGACGAGGCTCCTCGTTGGCCTCGGAGGAAAACCAGCAATAGCCCGTCCGCTCGGAGGTCGTGAAGTCAAAGCTCCGGATCCAGCCGTAGTTTGTGTCCAAAAGGAGCTGAAGTTCAGAACATGGCATGGAGGCGTCGAATGGTTCGAGACCCGGCACTTTCAATATCGCTTCCGCTTCTTCATCGAAATCGGAGCGGAGTTCGATAGCAATGGAGGCGAAGATTCCCCTGGCTTCCGTGCCAAGTTGAGAGGCTTTGTCGTGTAGACGGGCGAGCACGGGCTGTGGCGCTTCTGATGAGCGAATGAATGAGCGAAGGTCTGCCAGTAATATGCGCAGTTGGGGCCGGATCCGGGAGGCATCCAGGAAAGGCTCGGTGTTAAGGGCGCTCTTTTCTGCGAGGTGCCGGTCCGCTTGGACCAGGAAATCCGCGACGCGGTTCAAATCTGCGTCCTCCGGAGCATAACTGCGGGAGAGACTCGTTGCGAGGGGGGTCTCCCGCAGCCGGCACCAAGCGTCTAAATATCGAGGATGATTGATGACAAACGGGACCATGCCCAAGCCCGTGGCGTTGCCCAGTCCCAAGTACCGCGACCACGATTTGTCCAGCGCTTCCGCCTGACTCCCAGCTTCGCTCGCCTTGGCACAGGCGACGTGTTCGACCATGTCCATACTGAGTTCTCGAAGCAGCCAAGCAGCGAGCATCTGGGACCTATAAGGGACAGACAAGGGATGGTCGTCCGGGATGTCGGCGAATTCCTTGAGTCCGAATTTCCCGTTTCCGTAGAACGCCGTGCTTCGGATCAAATAGGGGCTCGGACCGATTTTCTCTGGATCGGGCTGGTGCCCATGTGCCAGGCAGTCGCTGACATAGTCGAAGAAGCGTGCGCTGCGGTTCGCGCGGGTCAGGATAATCGTGTCCGCATCGAACCGTCCGTGCTCTTGGATCGGCACGTTGCGGCGGAGAGTTCCTTCTCGCTCCGGAGTGAGGTCGCCCTCCACAAGCGCGGCCGTGACGTCCCAGGCTTCGGCGATAACCCGGTCCGTGCGCTCACTTTCTTCAAGGGTGCGTGAAAATGCTATGAAGCTCAGCCGCCTTCCTTCGGCATCAATTGTGTAGATGGCCGTTCCACGTCCTTGACTATCGAAATCAAGGTGCGTCTTTCTAACAGTCCACCGTCGTGCGGCAGCTCGGCGGAGCATAGTGCGGGCAAAACTGTGTCTGGTGGCCCAGGCGCCATTCATGTCGTTGCCGGACAGCACTTGGTGCGGTGGCCGCAATTCGTTCGTGATGCACTCATCCTGGAGAGTCATGATCATGCCCTCTCCGGTGCCAGGCGCAGGTACGCGGTTTTCTCATGGGTAAAGAAGGCTGACGCTGCCGCGGCGTTCTGTTCCCGGGGACCGGCGAATGTCGAGTCTTTCAAGCCTCCGAAGGGCGCGTGCAGCTCTGAACCGGTTGAAGGGGCATTGACTTTGACCAGACCCGCTTCGAGCTTGGCCACGCAGAGCCGGACGGCCCGCTCGTCGCTCGTAAAAACTGCGGCAGTCAGGCCGAATGGGGTGCTGTTCGCCAACTCAATCGCCTCGGTAAGAGTGGCTGCACGGAGAATGGTGACAACGGGACCGAAGACCTCTTCGCGGCAGATTGTCAGGGAATCGGGTCCGGACAAGACGGTGGGAGGAACATAGTTTCCTTCGTCGAGGGGAAGTTTGGCTTGGGCAAGAATCTCGGCGCCTTCGGCGACGGCTTGGTCTATGGCAGCCATGATCTCGTCGCGGGCGACTTCGGATACCGCGGGGCCGATTTGCACGATGGGGTCGGTGCCCGGGCCAAGGACGAGGGCGCGGACCATGCTTGTCACCCGCTTGAGAAATGCCTCGTGTCCGCCACCCACCAGGATGACTCGACGCGTGGCGGTACATTTCTGCCCCGTCGAACCCATGGCTGCGTTGACGACGCTGGTGGCAGCCAGTTCGACATCTGCGTCTGGAAGGACGAGCGTAGCGTTGTGGCCTCCCAGCTCCATCTGGAGTTTTGCGCCTCGGCCGCAGACAATCTCGCGGATGTGATGGCCCACGGGGACGGAGCCCGTAAAAGTCACTCCGGCAACCATGGGATGGGACACTAGCTTGGAGCCGAGCGAGCCAGGGCCAAGCAAAAGGTTGACAACGCCGGCCGGCAACCCGGCGGAGGCAAGAATCTCCATGAGCAGGAGTGATACGCCAGGAGTATGGCTGGCGGATTTCCACACCACCGTATTGCCATGCAGCAGCGCCGGAGCGATTTTCCAGGCGGGGATCTGCAACGGGAAGTTCCAAGGAGTAATCACGCCCACAATCCCGAGCGGACGGCGGATCGTCATGATTCGTTCGTCGGGATGGCTGGAAGGGTATACGGTGCCGACAGGGTTCCGCGAGGATCCGGCGTGATACTCGAAGGTGTCGGCTGAAGCTTCGACTTCCACCCTGGATTCAGCGAGTGTCTTGCCATGTTCGGCGGTCATCACTTGGGCGATCTCCTCGGCCCGTTCACGGATCAGCCCGGCCGCCGCGAAAAGGACCTTTGCGCGGCCTAAGATGCCCAGCGAGTCCCACCCAGGGCCAGCGGCAGAGGCTGCTCGGACGGCCTGATCAAGCTGTGCGGACCCGGCCTGGCGGTACGTAGTGACCGCCTCGTCCGGCGCCGCGGGATTGAACCGGGTCACAAGTTCGGCGTCGCCTTCCACCCAGATGCCATCGATATAGCTGCTGGCGGCCTTGGTTACTACGGGCATTTCTAACCTCTATCGCGTCTAGATCTGTGATTGTCCTCACGATCAACGGTAGTCCGGCAAGGACTCTCATTGAAGTATTCATTTGACCGCGATCGGTATGCGTTTAGTCTTGTTTTATGAATCTTCGACGTCTGGAACTTTTCGTCGCGGTCGCGGAAGAGTTGCACTTCAATAGGGCTGCGGAAAGGCTGCACATGGCCCAGCCGCCGCTGAGCCAGCAGATCCGTAAGCTCGAAGACGAATGCAAAGTCCAGCTTTTCGTGCGTAACTCGCGAAACGTGCAGCTCACCACCGACGGTGAACTCCTCCTCAAGCATGCCCGTAAGGTTCTGGCCCAGTATGGAGCCATGACTTCAGCCCTACGGCAGGCGCGGGAAGGGGAAATAGGCCGGCTTCGGCTGGGTTTCGTCTCGTCGGCCGCCATCTCGGCCGTACCCCCAGTGGTTCGGCAACTACGCTCACGATGGCCCGGAATTGAGCTCGAGTTGCGCGAGGAGACAACTGACTCGCAGATTGAGCTCATTGCTGCCGGAGCCCTGGACGTCGGGATCGCCAGGGAAGTGGGAGTGGCCCCAGACATTAATGCGACTCTCTTGCAGAACGAGCGGCTGATTGTGGCTGTTGCCAACGATCACCCACTCGCCACCCGCGAATCCGTCCGGTTGGACGAGCTGAGGGGGGAGAAATTCATTGCATTCCCGCGGGGCCGTATCTCACGGCTTTTCGATCATATTTCGGCTCTCTTCCATGCCGTGGACGTGGAGTTCGACATCGTCCAGGAAGCAGTCCAGTTCCCCACCATCCTTGGCTTGGTAGCCGCCCACCTGGGTATCGCGGTTGTTCCCGACTCCCTTCGCGCCTTTGTCATCCCCGGGTTGGCGTACCTTAACATCGAGGACAGAAACGCGATGTCAAGGGTGAGCCTCATCTACAGCGCCGACATGTCCGACTCACTGCTAGTGGCCAAGGCAAGGGATGCCTGCCTGCAGACGTTGGGTCCACCAGTCACGAGGTAGCCCGGCCGGTGTCCGTTCGTGCGGGCCTAGGACGTTCGGGTGGCCCGGAGAACGCTGTCGATGGTGGTGGCGTGTTGGCCCTCCGGACCCGTCACGGCGCGTTCCCGGGAATCGGCGACATTGATCCTCCAGGAGCCCGGGCCGCTCATGAGCGCCTCGACCAAGTCCTCGGGAGTGAAGAACTTGTCCTTCATGTCCTTGTGCCCGCTCCACGGGGTCAGGCCATCCGGGTGATGCCCGACCACGAGCAAAGCGCCGCCGGGAGCCACGGCGGCCGCGGCCGAGGCAAGGGAATCGCGCCACGGCAGGAGCGGAGAATGAAGGAATTGGGAGGACACCAGATCGAAACCCTCGTGGGGGTGCCATGAGCCGAAGTTCCGTTGCAGCCATGAGATCCGGTCCTTGAGCCCGACGTCGGCGGCATGGGCTTCTGCCCGTTCAAGCGCGACGGCGGAGACGTCCACCGCGGTCACGGTCCAGCCATGTTGGGCGAGCCAGATGGCGTCTGCGCCTTCCCCGCAGCCGAGATCCAGGGCGGTGCCGGGAACCAGTTCCTTGGCTTCGGCGATCAGCTGCGGATTGGGATTCCCGCTCCACCTCTTTGGCTTTTCCCGATACACCTCGTCCCAGAACTGCGCCGGGTCGGCGTCATGGCCGGTTTCGTTGTGGCGGTGGGCTCCGCTGTCGTGCGTTTCGTTGTGAAGGTGGGCTCCGCCGTCGTGCTGGTGCGTCATGGCTCAAGCCTGCCCCGAGCTGCCCCCGTGAGGCAACG